>ENA-OQIM01000038-OQIM01000038.1-human-gut-metagenome-genome-assembly--contig:-NODE-38-length-35712-cov-2.377772_pt1 | contig 35712 bp, 53 predicted proteins | sample MGYA00242579_ERZ504744 | MGnify/ENA primary metagenome ERZ504744 (study PRJEB26092, sample SAMD00036441) | human gut metagenome | host: Homo sapiens | study: EMG produced TPA metagenomics assembly of...
CAGCTATTTCAAAAGGATTTTTAACAATTCGTCCAAAGGATGCATAGGGTGGTTTCATTCGTGTAATTATGTGCAATAATTTATTGGATTGCTATAGTTTTTCACCAGATTTATTTACAATTCAAATTTCTTCTCTTTAAATCCATAATTTGCTTTTTTCAAATGGAGAAGTCCCATCAGCGCTGCAGGTCTCCTCCACTCTTCAGCCAGTTTCAGGAACACATCCAGCTCCTGTTCCCCAAACCATTCATTCTCATAAAGCTTCTCGATCTTTTCCCAGTCATCTTCCAGGATCAGGCGTTCCACAGCCGGACGGATCCTTTTCTTAAGATATGCTCCATAATGCGCGCGTTCCTCTTCCTCCACACCTTCCTCCAGAAAATATCCCCGCAGGGCAACTGCCAGCCGCAACGGCTCCTGTTTGGTACTTCCGAATTTCCGGTAAAGATGAATGGCCTCTTCTTTGGCATCCTCGTTCTCCGCCCGCATTTCAAGAGCAGTGGCAGCAACTTCCACATCTTTTTGAAAACGGCTTAATTCTGTCATAATGATCCCTCCTGTCTGCTGTCTGTTTATAGTGTTCGAAGAAATGCTTTTGTATGACATTATCATATCACGTACCGCTTTGTTTGAACATTATTTTTTGTTAAAAAAGAAACCGCCATTGCCTTTTCACGACAATGACGGTCTGAAGATTTTTCTCAGATTCCCTTTTTATAAAGAATAAATGAATAGATCATTGGCACAAGGATGACCAGCAAAATTACCGCAAAAACAATTTCCGTTTTCAGAAGCAGCGAATTCATAAGAAAAAGCAGTCCTGACAGGATCAGTATCCAGCCTGTCATACGTTGGTACGGTTCCAGTTCTCCTCGCTGTTCAAGGTCCAGGGAAGCTTTATTCCCACTGTATAATTCTGTTTCACCTTATGAACGTAATTTCCGAGAATGATAAACATGATCCCCACCATGATATTCACGATCACACCTATATCAATGTCCATACCCAGAGCAAGACCATAGATTGACATGCAGGTGATCACAGACACCACCGGAACCATCCACAGGGCCATGGTAAAAATACGCCTGTTGATATTTTTTCTCTTTGGATCATTGGCTGTAAAAAACACGCAAAACAGATGGATCAGCAAAAGCAGAAATGGAATTCCAAAAACTGCCATCGGCTTGCTGCTCCAGCCGTTGGCCACATTGTGCTGATCAAAATGTGTTGCGATCTTCTCCGGCAGACGGTTCCACAGCAGGATCCCTGCCAGTGACGGTGAGATCGTAAGGATACTCCCGGAGATCAGGGACATTTTATATTCCTTCAGAAACTCTTTTCTTTCTTCACCTTTCATCATTCTTTCCCCCTTTCAGATCACTGAGCCATAGAAGCAGCTCCTCTACAACTGTGGTATTCAGTTCGTAATACACGAAATTCTTCACCTTCGTCTCCCACACAAGATCTGCTTTCTTCAAAATTTTCAGATGATAGGATATGGTTGCACCTGTCATGTCAAAATGTCCTCCGATCTCACCGGCTGACATTTTCCCGTTTTTCAGAAGCTGCAGGATTTCTCTCCGCACAGGATCCGAAAGTGCCTTGAAGGTTTCCGCAAACGCCATCGTGTATGTCTTCCTCCTTTCGGATAGTATTTAGAAATATTTCTAAATAGAATATATCATTTTCGGATTTCCCAGTCAATAAGTATTTTAGATTTTTTTCTAAATATTCACATTTGTCATCTATAAAAATGAGGATACCGACCATCGCCTCTGCGACCTTACGATATCCTCATTCACCATCGATCAACCATTATTTATTTTTTCCCCTCTTAAACCTACCTCATGCAAAACCAAGACTGGATGTGATCTCCGGCGCAAGCTCCGGCACATGTGCACAAAAGTCCATCTCTCTGCCAAGGCCAATGGATGCAACTCCAAGAATAGATTTGCCATTTACTGTTCTGCTTCCCCTTTTCAGATCCACTGCAAACGGAAAATGCTCTGTCACATCAAGAAAACGGTTCACTTCATCCATGCTCTCAAACTGTACTTTTCTTACTGTCATCGTTTTTTTCACCTCTTTTCTCTGTATATACTATTATATTACTATGATATGACCATTTGCATAGAGTAATTTTTTTATAAAAAAAGGTGATTTTTTTAGATGTTATCTTCTCCTATTTCTGTTACAATATAAAAAAACAACACCCAGGAGGTATCAGAATGTCAAAAAAGAACCTTATCGCAGGACAATCCGGCGGACCGACCGCAGCTATTAACAGCAGTCTTTACGGTGTGGTATCTGAAGCACTTAAACATACAGAGGAGATCGACCATGTTTATGGTATGGTCAACGGCATTGAGGGATTTTTAAACGGAACAGTCCTTGATTTCCAGGAAGCACTTCCGGGAGAGCAGCTTCTCGCTCTTACCTGGACACCCGGCGCCTATCTCGGCTCCTGCCGTTACAAGCTTCCGGAATCCCTGGAGGATCCGGTTTATCCGAAGCTTTTTCAGAAATTCGAGGAGATGAACATCGGCTGGTTCTTTTATATCGGCGGCAATGATTCCATGGATACCGTCAGCAAGCTTTCCCGCTATGCCGAAAAGATTGGCAGTGACATCCGTATCCTCGGTGAGCCGAAGACCATTGATAACGACCTTGTAAACACCGACCATACTCCCGGATTCGGAAGTGCTGCCCGCTACGTAGCCTCCACCGTCCGTGAGATCACCCTGGACGCTGTGTCTACGAGAAAAAATCCGTCACTATCATCGAGATCATGGGACGTCACGCAGCTGGCTCACCGGAGCTGCTGCCCTTGCCCGGAAATACGTCGGAGACAATCCGCTTCTCATTTATCTTCCGGAAACCAATTTCGATGTAGAAGAATTTCTCCTGAAAGTTAATGCTGCCTTTGAGAAAAACTGCAACGTCGTAGTCTGTGTATCTGAGGGAATCCACGATAAAGACGGCACATTCATCTGCGAATACGACAGCGCTGCCGGAACCGACGCCTTCGGTCACAAGATGCTTGCTGGCTGCGGTAAATATCTTGAGAATCTTGTACGCAGCCGTCTTGGTGTCAAAGCCCGCTCCGTAGAGCTCAATGTAAGCCAGCGCTGCTCTGTCTCCATGCTCTCTGAGACAGACCAGCAGGAAGCAATTCTCGCCGGTGAATTTGGTGTACAGGCTGCCCTGAACGGCGAAACCGGAAAGATGATCGCATTTAAACGTCAGAGTGATTCTCCGTACTCCATGAAATGCACACTGGAGGATGTCAACGTTATCTGCAACGAAGAAAAGACTGTCCCTGTGGAATGGATCACAGAAGACGGCTCCGATGTCACCGAAGACTTTATCCGCTATGCCCGCCCTCTGATCCAGGGAACTGTAAATGTTCCGGTTGGCGAGGACGGACTGCCGGCGTTCGTGTATCGGAAATAAGATTTGTGGTAATGCGGATAAAAATATCCACATTTGCTGCGTAACTCTGTCCTGAATAACTGTATCCGTCATTCGATAAAAATGCACCGGGAATTTCTTAACAGTTCCCGGCGCATTTTCTTTATTTCTCTATATATTTTTCTTTTTTATTTCTTACTGCGGTATGCTTCTGCTTCCCAGTGTGTGATAAAATATGTGATCTCATCGGTCATCTGCAGCGGGCCGCCAAAGCTCTCCGCATACACTGCAAGCTTGATCGCATCCTTTACCAGAAGCTGTGCCTTTGCTGCCTTTCCTTTGTCATCTTCCATGATAAATGCGCCAACGCCCTGTACCAGGATCAGTCTTGGCTCTTTATCATGCTCTGTCATAAATGCATCCATCGCATTTTTCGCCTCATCAATATTTTCTACAAATAACGGATAAGGTCCGCAATATACAATATGATCCGGAGTAAACGGCTTCAGAAGAGGTGCTGCAGCAGTTTTATCTTTTACAAAATTATCAGCCTCCGCAGCCGGTACGACTTCCACCGCATGTCCAAGCAGACTGGAAAGCTTCTGTGCTGCCTGCTCTTTTTCAGGTGTAACTGCATCACTTACATCCGCAGTTCTCTTTACCTGCTTTTCCAGCTTTCCGATCACACCATCGAATAAAACGCCAATCTCCTCTACAGTATCAGCCGCAACAAAAATTCCGTGATTCTGAAGCAGAAGGATCTGCACGTCTTTTCCTGTTTCTTCTTTATAGGCATTCATTTTCTCGAAGCAGATGCGGGCAAGTGTGTATCCCGGTTTACAGATATCGATCCAGAGTACATCTTTTCCAAGAAGCTCTTCGCAAAGAGCCTTTGCGCCCTTTCCGCAGGTCAGTCCATTGATAAGTGTCGGATGAACATGCAGGACATACGTATAGGCAAACAGATTGTGGAGCAGCGCTTCCACGCTGGGACGTTTGGTTTTATCCTCATCGGTCACTGCCGCCATTACATCTGCAAGATATGCCGATTCACGCTTCACATCATCCGCCGGATATTCCGTTTTCATGATCTCATTCAGACGGGCTCTGTCCATTTTGACAAATTCCTCTGCCTTAATGGTAGCAAGCTGTGTACCGGATCCCTTTACATACAGTGTTGTATCGTCTTTTACAGAAGTATTACCGCCTCCTGCCAGAACATAAGCCGGATTGCTTCCGTAAGTGTTTGACATTTTTACCAAAGTTGAAAGCTCCATAGTAAAATCCTCCCTTTTGTATCATTATATATTTTTTCCATATATTTATAGTACACGATACAAAGTGAATTATCTATATGAATATTTTTTCCAAAATTAGTACTTTCGTATCCTTTTATTACTTTTCCAAATGTACTATCTATACATCTTTCCACTGAGTTTCTTCTGCGATCCGGGAAATCGTTTTTCCTTTATATTATAAATAATAAGCAGCATACATGATCAAAAAAACAGATCATCTCACGTCAACAACTCAAAGGTATGATACAGATCCACCCTCCATACCCCACTCCGGGTTTGGGTACTGCATGTTTTCTTCTCTTCTTGCGCCTCTCTGCAGATAATATTTCACGCTGCTCCCAGTAAAAAACGGCTGGTTATTCCGTATGATCGCCCATTCAAACAGAAGTGCCGCGATGCCGGCGGTCTGTGCAGCGGATATACTGGTTCCGGAGCGGGTTCCAAATCCGCCTCGTACCAGCGGCACTTTTACGTTAACGCCAGGAGCTGCAAGATGTGGAGTTATCATGCCATCTGGCGTATAGCCTCTGCCTGCTGCAATGTAGATGCTTCCGTCACGGTGCTGGTAGGCGGTTGCCGTGATGCTGTTCCTGGCGTCTCCCGGCGCTGTCACCGTAGTATAGGGGGATGGTTCCAGAAAATAAGTATCCTGGGAGATCAGCCCTTCCACAGGAAGCCACATATGGAACTTTACGTTCTGCTGATTTCTTGCCTTGGTAAAAATTTTCCAGATACCGGACGCCGGATGGAAAAATCGAATATACACCAGCGAATACCCGGTCTGACGCTCGATCAGGATATAATTCACATACACCTTTGTTTCCACAAAAACAAATGACAGCTCCTGAGTCCTGAAACCGATGGAGCTGCTTACCTCCAGTATCTCTCCTGTAGGTGACTGAATGGAAAGCCCGTAGATTTCCGGCGGCTCACCCCAGAATTCCATGGTAAAGCCCTGCTCTCCTTCCGCCACACGAAGCTCCGTCACGATCTGCTCCCTTCCCTGAGAAAAAGCCTGCACTGTGGTTTCTGGTATTTCCTTCGTTTCCTGCTGCCACAGATACGGATACTTGGGAAAAATTTGCCACATAGTCCACATACTGGCTTAACGCATTGGTCCCCAGATGTGCGCCCTGGCTGCTTCCGATTCCCAGACAGATAGAAAGTGGCATCTTCAGCTTTTTGGCCTGGGTAATCGCAAAAGCAATGGCCATCATCACATCATTTTCCTGAAAAGCTTCTGCCTCCGGAGGATAAAGATAAAAATTACGGAGATATTGTTTTGCCGGCTTTACCTTGATGATGATCAGGGTTGCTCCGGTGCTGCTCCGGTAAAATTTTCTCCGGGTACCATATTTCCGGCAGCAATACCTGCCAGTGCCGTGCCATGGCCGTTGGTATCTCTGGATGGCACGATGGCAAACGGCTCCTCGGAAGCCAGTGCCCGGTCGATATCCTTTTTTCGGAATAATTTGCCATATGGAACTTCTGTATCTGCTATATCATCCCCCGGCAAATTATCTGCATCTCCATTTTCAGCTTCCAACTCCCGTCCAGACTGATTTTGTTCTTCCTCTTCTATGGACTGATCCCATAAATAAGCGATTCTGGAGCCGCCTGCATTTCGAAACACTTCATTCTGATAATCAATCCCCGAATCGATCACCGCCACCGCAGTACCTTTTCCACGCAGCTTCAGATAAGGGTGATCGTGCAGCCTGTTGATCCCTGATTCCCCTGCTGCCTCCATATCCATGTAGGTATAACATTTCGGGATCGAATTATAGGAGGTTCCCGTGACCTCAATTTCTCCCATACTTTCCAGCGGAACATAAAGAACCCCGAAAAATTTCATTGATTGCCCGAAAAGATGCCCCCGGAAAAAGTTCCATAGTATCCTGGACATTCTGCATATATTTCACGATAAAATCCCCGAAGCGCTGACTCTGTGCCGGATTTTCCGTCTGCGCTCCGGGGATCTTATCCTCTGTTTTCATATTTGGTTCAAAATCTTCTTTTCTGAGCATGACAGGCCTGCTTTCGCCTTTTTCATAGATGTATGCAGCGAAAACCTGTCCTTATACCACTATTGTCCAACTTTTTCCTGATACATGTGACTTCCCTGATCCGTTTAAACACTGCTCTTGCTGTCTCTTTTTTCCTGATCCGTATCAGCAGCACGATCCCCGCAATCCCTGTAAAAATACTGATAAACTGGGAAGTCGACAAAATTCCCACACTTCCACGGATAATATCCCCACGGAAAAACTCGATCACAAACCGTCCAATGCTATAAAAGATCAGATAACAGGCAGTGACCTGACCATCTTCTTTTTTGTTCCGTGCGATCAGCAACAACAAAAGAAAATGCAGAAAATCCAGTCCGCTGGAATACAACTGCGTCGGGATCAGCGCCACGTGATTGGGCGCATATTCGGAACTCTGAAATATCACAGAAAAAACACTCTCTGTCTCTTTTCCATAACAGCAGCCCGCCAGGAAACATCCGATCCGTCCAAATCCCTGGGCCAGTGCCACAGATGGCAGGATCACATCCGCATATTTAAAAAATACAAGCTTTCTGATCCTGCAATACAGAAGCCCCGTCAGTATCCCGCCGATGATACCGCCAAACACCACAAAACCGGAGCTTAAAGTTTCCATTATAAATCCCGGATCCTGAACAATTGATTTCCACTCTGTGATCCAGAAGAGAAGCTTTGCACAGAAAAATCCACCCACCAGGCACCACAGGATCATTGGAAAGATCTGTTCACTGTCAAGCTTCTGTTTTCCGGCTCTATATTCTGCAATCAGGCAGCCTGCCAAAATTCCAATGGCGATCATCAGACCATAACCGTATACCGTAAATGGCCCGATGGTAAGAAGTTCATTTTTCATCGGTTTCCTCCTGTTATCTCATTCTTATTTCCGTCATGATCTTCGCTCCCGTATGCGGACAGAAAACACTCCAGCAATGTAGCATTGGCCCGGTCATTCAAGGCGCTGTTTCCAGATTCTGCTACATCACATTCACCACAGATATCCACGCCCAGGATTCCCTCTGCACATATTTCTCTGACTCTCTTCAGACATTCCAGCATCGTATTCAGGCGCATATCCCCCTGGCTCCAGTTCGTGTCCGCATCATCCTTGCAGAGAACATCTTTATCCACAGAAATGTACAGCGGCAACTTTCCCACATGCTTGCTTACAAACGCACACACCTGCGCCTCTTCCATTTCCAGAAGCTTCTCTCTGCTCAAGAATTCCACCTTTTCCTGAATCTCCGATTCCACTCTGGAAAAAGCTTCCTCATCCGGGCCGATCAGGATCACCCTTTTAAGCAATGGAAGTTCCATAACAGAATCGTAGATCCATCCTCCGCAGGAAAGCAGACCTCCGAATGCCGGCGGCTGCATATCCGTGTGATTGTCAAATACAAGAAGCGAGAAAGGCTCCGATATCTTTTCCAGCCAGATTCTTGTCATATAGTGATAGTTTCCGGAATCAATAAAATGGATCCTCCGGAAGAATAAGGGGCAATACGGCTGCGAATGGCATTCATCGCATCCTCATCACAGTAGCAGTTGGTTCCGGGAATGTCCCTGGCCTCCACCCGGGATACTTCTTTTCCCCTCCAGAACTGCTGATCCTCATATATTCCGGAAAAATCCATCATCAGTATCTTTATATTTTTATCTGTATTTTTCATGTGCACATCTTACCACGGAATGGCAGATGATGCAAGAGAAGGGTCAGTCCTTCCACTCTTCCAGTTCTTCATCGGAACCGTCCAGAAGATCCTTCAGGCTGCCGGTTTCCGCCTGGTCTTTGCCTACAGCCCAGAGCTTCATCTCCACATTCTCCGGTTCTTTTTCCCATCGGGAATTCTTCTGCTTTTGCTCTTCTTCCGGTTCTGTGGATTCTTCTGTCTCTTTTCTGTCCGCAGAATATCCGTCTGCATCCTGCGCCGGCATAGCCGCTGTAGTCTCTGCTGTAGTTTCTGTTGGATATTCTGTTTCCTTCCCACTCTGCCGCTCACTCGACGCGTTTTCATCCTGGGTTCTTGTATCATTTGGCACATCCATATCTGCCGTTTCATTTACAGCATCTGAACTGTCTGCACCAGAATCTTCCTCCTCTGTCTCCGCTTTTTTTGCGATCTTTCGAAGCCCCAGCTTCATAATAATATAGAATACGATATCCGCAGCTCCATCACACACCAGCACCCAGCCGGAAAAGATCAGCAGAGTCATGATCTTCGGAAATCTTCCAAACAGCATCACGATTCCAAGTGCAATGAAAACAAGACTTCCGATCAGAAGCACGCTCCATGCGCCGTTTCCTCCTTTTTTCAGAAGGAAGGCTCCTTTAAACTTCCACAGACTGTCAACCAGTACAAATGCGCTGAGCATCCATGGAAGCAGTTTGATCACGATGGACGGTGTCATAAAAAGAAACACCCCCAGCACAAAAACAACTACCCCACTTAGAAGATCCATGATCGTAGCTTTCGCTTTTCCACGTATGTAAATATAGATATGATAAATGCCAGCTCCGATGAGGATCAGCCCGAATACTACTTTGCAGATCACGTCCACCGTCTGCGTGGGGATCAGGATCAGGCAAAGTCCCAGCAGTATATAAAATACTGAGGAGATGATCTCACCCTTTAGAATGTTGTTGATCACCCATGTTCCTTCATACCTCCTCTGTTATTCCAACAGTATAGCTCTTTTCCACTGGTCAGTCCACCCTGAACCGTCAAAAAAATTTCTTTTTTCCAGAAAAATATTCTTATAATTCAATACAGCCCGAGGACTTTTCCGGCGTCATTTCGCCTTGTTCCTTCAGGCTGTATTTTACTTTTTATGTTTCTTCTTTTTTGTCATAAGACCACCGATCCGTCCGGTTTCTTTTGCAGAAAGGCTTTTCCACCCGTCTTTGATCACTTTATCCAGAACTCCCATCTCATCGGCAATCTCGTATTTCAGTTTTTCCGCCTGGGAAAGCTTTCCCTCAAGATATGCTTTTACTTCTTTCTCCCGGTTCATCTTCCACACTCCTCATCTTTTTTATGGAGTATGGACAATTTCCGGATAAATTATGCATTCTGAAAAATATGTCCGTCCTTTATGGGTACTGTCATTTTTAATCCGGGATAATGATCGCCGCAATGATATACGCCAGGATTCCGGCTCCGCCCATCAGCGTGATGATCACCCATACCAGCCGGACAAGAGTCGGATCGATATTAAAGTATTCCGCAATTCCGCCGCAGACACCACATAACATACGGTTTACTGATGATTTGTATAGTTTTTTGTTACTCATAATGCTTCCTCCTTTAGTCTTCTTCAAATTCAACCTGAACGTTTCCCATTCCGCAATCCAGTTTTATATTTTTCGTGGCACCTTCATTTGTGATCTGTTTATTTCCGGAAGTAATGGATGTTTCCAGAGAATCATCCACCTCCAGATTTCCAAGACCACATTTCAGCTCATAATTATACTCAGCAGCTTTTCCTGTAAGTGTAAGCTCCATATCTCCCATACCACAGCTTCCTTTTAAATTCTCCACCTGAAGTTCACTGATGTCAGCAGTTCCCACTCCGACTGTAAAATCTGCTTCCTTTATATCCAGGCTGCTGGAATTTTCAATGGTTCCGGCCCCCACATTTACTTCCATCTGCTCCGCTTTAAAATCACCATCCAGTTCGATGGTTCCGGCTCCCATCTGAAGTTTTATCTTCTGAAAGCTTAAGTTTTCCGGGCAAAAAATTTCTATGGAACGGTTTCTCACTTTTTGATTGCTTGCAATTCTCAGACTACCGTTGTCATTGCTGATCTGAATGCGATTGTGATCCTTCCCTGAAACTTTCACCTGAACTTTATCCTCATTCCATGTTCTCAAAACCAGTTCTTCGTATCTCAGATCACAGAAAAGGTCTGACACAGCCGAGGCTCATATACTTTCGTATATGCGGAACTGTCTGCACTGTCTGCCAGAACGCCCTTCTCAGTTACCGCGCGCTCTGCAGCTGCCTGAAAATCGTCCTCCTGCTCATCCATATCTTCCTCGGAATCTTCCACTTCCCAGCTGTCTTCATGATCCAGAACACGAAGCACCTGCGTGATTCCTTGATCCAGAACACTCACATCTCCCATAGTCGCTCCCATGCAGCTCCGCCGGCAGTAAGTCCCAGGCCTGCTACACCGAATACTGCTGCAAGGATCAGAATTACCTTCAGAAAACGTTTCATACTTTTTCCGCCTTTCTTCCATTCAGGAGATTGCTGCAGAATCCCGTAAATTTCCGCAGGATCGCAGGCAATATCTTACCTGTAAACCACACCGTCAGTAACAGTAACAAAAGTCCAAATGCCATCATCAGGCATCCGATACCGATAGTCAGGATCCCGGCCGGCGGAAGAGACACCGTCATGGCAATCCCAACAACAATGCACGCAGCTGCACCGATCACAAGGATGATCGATCCCGCTCCTGCAAAAAATGTCAGCAGGAAAGGCAGCAATGCCAGTGTCACCAAAATCCCCAGTACTCCGCCAAATAATCCTTTTATCAGAGGAGCCGCAAAAACAAGAACGATCAGCGCAAGAATGATTCCTGCCTTATTCTGCTTTTTCTCTGCGTGATAGCCGCGCTGGGTACGTCTTTTCCTGCGGTCTTCGAAATTTTCTGTATTTCCCGTATCACGATGGGCCTCTCCCTGTCCATTTCCGTATACGGTTACTTCTGTATAATGGTCCGGCATTTCCCCGTTCTCTTTCACACGGGTATCCTGATATCCGTTCTCTGTGTATTCCCCGTAATCTTCACTGTTCTCCTGAAGATCTGCCTTAATGATCGCAGCAACCTTCCCCGGATTTCCCAGTTCCCGGATCACTTCTCCTTCATTCTCAGGACCTGCATCATCAAAATATCCTTCATAATATTCCAGTGCTTCCTGTCTCTCTGCCTCTGAAATATCGGAAAGCAGCCGTTCAAGCTGTTCCATAAACTGCTTTCTGTTCATAATCAAACTCCCTCCTCAAACATCCTGGTGATCTTGGATGAATAGATCTCCCATTCACTTCTGTAAAGATTCAGCTGCGCTGCGCCCTTATCTGTCAGCTTATAATATTTCCGGTTTCTGCCTGCATATTCCATATTGTAGGCTTCCAGACATTCATCCTTCTGAAGCCTGCGAAGGACCGGATACAGCGTAGATTCTGAAACCTCCAGAACACTTCGCACATCCTGGGTGATCTTGTACCCGTAGGTACCGTCCTTCTCTCTGGAAATAACAGCCAGAACGATCGCATCCAGGAGGGCTGCTCCTGTATTAAATACCATCTGCTCACCTCTCTATGACCTGTAAAACGGACATTCACATTCCGTCTTACTACATGCTGATGAACGCGATCACTTCACGATCCAACGCTCACATGATAAGTCATGTAATATTGTTCTGTGAATAATACTATATATCGTATAATATAGTTTTGTCAATAGTATTTAGAAAAATCCCTCTATACTTTATAATATTTTTCGGAAACCACTCTTTTCACACAATATCCGAGAGAGTCAAGTTTATATTATGGAGGAAATTATGACAGATTCAGATAAAATACAGACATTACCGCTTCCTTTTCTGGAGCGTATGAAAGAAATGCTGGGAGATGATTATGATGCTTTCCTGAAAAGCTACAAAAATCCCCGCACCTACGGTCTACGTGTAAACACCGCCAAGCTCTCCTGCCAGGATTTTCAGGCGCTTTCCCCTTTCCCTATCCGGCCGATCCCGTGGATCAATACCGGATACTTCTACGAGGAGGAAAGCCGCCCTGCACGATGTCCTTACTACCAGGCGGGTCTTTATTATCTCCAGGAACCAAGTGCCATGACACCGGCTTCCAGGCTCCTATCGAACCTTGGAGATTTTGTCCTCGGACCTCTGCGCAGCTACCCGGAGGAAAAGCCACTGCCTGGGTGCAGCCTTAAATGACACCGGATTTCTCCTTGCCAACGATATCAGTACTTCCAGAGCCAGAGCCCTTCTTAGGAATCTGGAGCTTTTTGGCATGAAAAATATGCTCGTCACCGACGAAAAGCCCGCCAAACTTGTCCAGCGTTTTCCTGCTTTCTTCAATAAGATCCTTCTGGACGCTCCATGCTCCGGGGAAGGCATGTTCCGAAAAGAGGAAGCCCTTGCCCGCGACTGGACACCGGAAAAATCTGCTGAGCTTTCTGATATCCAGAAAGACCTGGTCTTAAAAGCTGCCGATATGCTCCGTCCGGGCGGAATGCTGCTTTATTCCACCTGCACTTTTTCCCCATGTGAAGACGAAGAAGTGGTAGCCTATCTTCTCAGACAACGTCGGATATGGAACTTATGGAAATGCCAGGATATGAAGGCTTCTCCAGCGGCCGCCCGGAATATGCCGGCACAGCAGACACTTCCGATTCCGAAATCGCGTTAAGCTTAAATGCATTTAATCCGGAAGAACTTCAAAAATGCGTCCGAATCTTTCCACACAAAATGGATGGCGAAGGTCATTTTCTCGCCCTGTTCCGCAAAAAAGGTGACTCTCTTCCACCCGTTTTCCGCTTTTCCGCAAAAGGACCGGACAAAAATACCCGGAAATGGCTGGAGGAATTTTTCTCTGAGATCAGCCTGAAAACCATTGGCGGTCAGGAATTTGACTGGAACCGTGTGGAAGTCCGCAAAGATAAAGTATACTATCAGCTGCCCTTCCCTCTGGATCTCCGCGGAATCTCCTTTCTTCGAAACGGCCTCTACCTGGGTAATCTGAAGAAAAACCGTTTTGAGCCGTCTCAGCCTCTGGCGCTGGCGCTTCACAAAGGAGATGTGGAAGCAGTTATCTCCCTGCCGGTTTCCGACGAGCGGCTTACCCGTTATCTGAAAGGCGAAACTCTTATGATCGAGCCGGAAGAGGCCGCTCACAAAAAAGGCTGGCACCTTCTCTGTGTGGACGGTTATCCTCTCGGCTTCGGAAAGCTTGTAAACGGGATCCTGAAAAACAAATATCCTGCTGGCTGGAGAGTGTAATCTCTCCGCCGCAGGATATCAGCCCACATTAACATATCATTTCATTTTCAGATCAGAGACTGAACGCTTCTCCAAGAGTAAACGAATAAATATACCGTTCCTTCACCTTCCGGCCTGTCATCCGTTCCAGCGCCTGGGCGTAATCCTCCAGCTGTACATGATAACGGTCGATCAGCTTCTGTTCTTCTCCACGTCTCACAAAGTCCGTTTTATAATCCACCAGAACGATTTCTTCATCCTCTATAAAATACGCATCAATAATTCCCTGTACCAGAACATTTTCCTCACACTGCCACTGCGGATCGAGCTCCGAAGCTTTTCTTGCGATCACAAAAGGCTGCTCCCGGAACAGAAGTCTCTTCTCTGAAGCTGCTTTCATCCGCTGTCCGAGAGGTGTTTCCACAAAATTCCAGATATCCTTTACCCGAACCGACTCAGCCTCTTTTCTTTCCATCTTCCTGGCGTCAACCCATTCTCTCAGCTGTCTGCGGATCTCATCCCTGCTTGCTGTCTTCTGATAGTCCAGGCATTCCATTACACGATGATAAGCCGTTCCACGAAGTGCCCCTGTATACCCTTCCTCTTTCTTCTCCTCGATAAATCGGGGAACCAGCGGCTGGATCTCTTCTTCCATCTCATAATCCACCGTTTCTTCCAGATCCTGCTCACTGTGGTAGCTTCGCTTTTTCAGTTCTGATACACTCACCTTCACAGGAAGATCTTCCAGATATTGATAGGGATATACAAAGGAAAAAACGTCTCTGGATCTCCTCCCGGATCTCACTGTCAAAAACTCTGCCCGGATTCCAGTTCTCCAGTGTTTCCTTCTTCATTTCCCGCTCTGCCTGTTCCATAACCTCACTTTCTGTCAGTTCCCGTGCTGTGACCCGTGTAACTTTGAATTCTGCCGGATCTTTGTACAGAGGATTTGCGGTATTCATAAAGATGCCATATTCATGAAATAATGGTGCCATGCAGCGATGCCTTGCCAGTGCCGGAAGCACATAATCCCAGTAAGTCTTCCCGCCAAGCCTCCTGCCCAGAGAAAGCAATGGTTCCTCACTGTCCCTTAATGCGGACAATTCCCCCAATTCCGGTTGCAGGCTCCAATGATTCCACTGAGGATCAATTTTTCCTTTGCACGTGTAAGCGCTACATAAAGTACCCTCAGCTCCTCTCCGAGGCTTTCCATCAGGAGCGCTCTCCGTATGATCTGCCTGCAAAGGGATGGAGCGATGATCCTCTTCTCCGGCAGGATCGCATCCGCACCGATCCCCAGCTCCGGATGGATCAGAATACTTGCGTTCATATCCCGGAAATTAAAGCGTTTTCCCATTCCTGCTGCAAACACTACCGGAAACTCCAGTCCCTTGCTCTTATGGATCGTCATGATCTGTACTGCACTTTCCCCGGTTCCGGAAAGATTTACCTCCCCGTAATCCACCTGATACTGCTGAAGCTTCTGGATATATCTTACAAAATTAAAAAGGCCTCGATAGCTTGTCTTCTCATATTCCATTGCCTTTTCCACAAGCATGTTCAGGTTTGCATTCCTCTGTTCACCATTTGGCATTGCCTTTGCATGGTCTCCATATCCGGTACGTGCAAGTACCTCCAGGATCAGCTGATGGACCGGCGTGTAAGCGCCTTATCACGAAGTGTATTCATGGTGTCCATAAAACAGGACAGCTTCTCTCCGAGGATTTTTTTGTTTTCCTCAAAGCTCCCATGCTTTCTGTAGTCCTCCACAAACCTGCACACACATTCATAGATCATTCCTTCCGGATATGCGATCCGAAGCTCAGCCAGCTCTTCTGTGGTACATCCAACGATCGGTGAACGCAGTACGCCGGTCATGGGAATATCCTGCAGCGGATTATCCAAGATCCGGAGATAATTCAGCAGTGTCACAACCTCTGTTGCAGAAAAATATCCGGTTCTGGAAGCCGTATATACCGGTATCCCTCTTGCACTCAAAACCTCCCCGAAGGTTTCAGCCCAGCCTGAAGCAGATCGGAGCAGGATCACGATATCTCCATATTGAAGAGGTCGATACTCTCCCGTTTCCTTATCCAGCACCCGTTCATGCCCTACCATAGATCGAATCCTTCCTGCAATGGCAAGGGCCTCCAGCTCTCTCTCATTCTCCGTTACTTCTTCATCCTCCTCTTCCAGCAGCGGACTGTATTTATCCACAAGAAGGATCTCTGTTTTTACAAATTCCGGATCCTGGCCTTCCGGAAAAGAAGCTCCGGGATACAGAGCTGCCGCCTCGTCGTAAGCAATTCCTCCCAGATCTTCCCCCATGATCTGCCGGAAAATAAAGTTGACACTTTCAAGGACTTCCGGTCTGCTTCGGAAATTTTTGTGCAGGTCGATTCGCTGTTCCGGACTGTCTTCCAGTGAATAGCTCTTATATTTTTCCATGAACAGTTCCGGACGGGCCAGACGAAAACGGTAGATGCTCTGCTTTACATCTCCTACCATAAAAATATTTTTGCGTTCATTGACCCAGCCGGAAACTGTCTGCATCAGAATCTCCTGAACCAGATTACTGTCCTGATACTCATCCAGCAGGACCTCATCATATTTTTCAGAAAGCTCTCTTGCCGCCTGGCTGGGCACATAGGTTTCTCCTTCCTTTTTCAGAAGGATGTCCAGGGCAAAATGTTCCATATCTGAAAAATCCAGAACATTTTTTTCACGCTTCTTTGCCTGGAAACGTTCTGCAAAATCCTTTGTCAGCTTTACCAGCATCTCCAGCGGTGGTGCAGATGCTTCTGTCAGTTCCGTCAGCTCAGCCAGATTTCCGTAAAAATATCGGATTCCCAGTTCCTTCAGATTATCTTTTGCATCTTCGCGAAGAGCTTTTACCAGATTTTTCAGCTGCTCCGATACTCCCTCCATTTTTTTTGAGGAAAGTCTTGCAAACTTCAAATTCCGGAGATTTTGCGCTATCTCATCATAATCCCTTTTAACGGACAGTTGTTTTAACTGCCGGATCAGTATCATATCTTTTTCCAGAGCCTCCAGATAAAGCTCCGGTCCATCCTGGAGCTGACAGGTCTTCATTGCGGTTTCTGTAAGCTCTTCCGCTTCTTTCAGTGCGCAGTCTGCAGCCTCCCACAGATATCGGAACCATCGCGTTCCCTCAAGACCTTTTTCCGGATCCAGATGATAATTCTCCACACAGCTGTCCAGCCATTTTTCGGGCCATGGATTACTCATCGCAGCATTATAAAGCTCCAGCACATGTTCCTTCAGTCCTTCATCCGTTTTTCCTGGCGCATAGCATTCCACAAATGCAGTAAATCTGCCTCTCTTTCTGCATAATGATCTTCAAAAAGCTCCTTCAGCACATCTTCCTGCAAAAGCTTCAGTTCACCCTCATCTGCAGTCCGGTAACCCGGATCCAGTCCGATCAGATGAAAATAATTTCGGATCACATAGCGCAAAAGCCGTCAATGGTAGTGATCTGTGCCGTATGGATCAACGTCATCTGTCTCTGCAGATGCTCATTATCCGGATCTTCAGCCAGTGCCTGATCCAGTCCACGTTCGATACGTTCCCGCATCTCTCCCGCTGCCGCCCTTGTAAATGTCATGATCAGAAGACGGTCAATGTCCACCGGTTTCAAAGGATCCATGATCTTACTTAAGATCCTCTGCACCAGCACTGCAGTTTTACCGGAACCGGCTGCTGCGCTGACCAGAATATTCCGGTCGCGGAGCGTGATGACCTTTTTCTGCTCTTCAGTCCATTTCACTGCCATTCTCTTCCTCTCCCTTCATGATCTTTTTCCACAGTGCATCTTCTTCTATGGACGACAGCCTGTGAAACTCATATCCCGGTATCTTCCTGTCGAAGCCGCACACAGTAAGATACGGACAATATGTGCAGGCATTCTTTTTTCCAAGTTCATAGGGTTCCACTGCCGCATTTCCATCCAGGATCGATTCCCTGATGTCACAGATCTTTCTCCGCACATACGCTCCCAGAGCATCAAACTGCTTCCTTGAGGCAACAGAAGATCTTTTGCTGAAGCTTCCGTCCCGGTTCAGGGATACCGGTATGGAGGCCATAGTGCTGTCGATTTTGGTACTCATATTATCATCTGCCTGTACAAGCCCGTTCATTTTCATTTTCTTCAGCATCTGCTCATTGATGCTTTCCATATCCGCATGGATCTTCTCCTGTATCATAGGATCCTTCACATTATAATAAAACACACCGGCCGGAACGATCTCGCGATCCGGATACTTCCTTTTTTCCACCTGTAATGCTCCATCCAGATAGACCATCAGCTGAAGCTGAAGGCCATGATACAACGCCAGCAGATCAAACGAAGTATTTCCGGTTTTATAATCGATCACCTTCACATAGACCGGTTGTTCTCCGGCTCTTCCATGATATCCACACGGTCGATCCTTCCGCCCTGAAACCTCACCTCAAATCCTTCCGGCCGGAATGCTCCATGCTTCAGCTGTTCCTGCAAAGCCCACACGGTACGCCGCAAAATACGTCTGGTCCGTTCGATCATATATTCATTTCTCGCACTGCTTTTAAGGATCGTATTTCCGTAATCTGCGGAAACCTGATCCAGACAGCTGTCTATGATACGGTTTCGCTCTTCCTCCGTAAGCTCTGCCCAGTCCAGTCCCTCTTTTCGGACTTCCGCCGCAAATTTTTCCAGTGCCATATGCATGACATTTCCCATATCCATAGCCCGGAACTCATACTCTGCACGTTCTGTAATCTTCAGTCCATACTGCAGAAAATGTGCAAATGCACAGGCCGCAAAACGCTCCAGCCGGGTAGCACTGTACGGGGAAATTTCTCCATAGAGGATCTTTGCCACTGTTTTTCCGATCTTATCTGACGGTCGTTCTGAAAAAGATGCCTCTGTAAGTTTTTTTACAAGGATCCGGTATTCCGGGCTCTGAAGATACCAGCTGTACAGTTCCTGGAAGACCGCATTATCCTGGTAAGCTTCTCCTGCAAGCCCTCTCAGGAAATAATCCAGGCTGATTCCCGGAAGCTCCAGTAATTCCATAGGTTCCTGCATATCTCCGCACTGCCGGATCTCCATTTCCGGAAACATCTCCCGGATATTACTGACAAGAAAGGCCGGACTCAGGGCTTTTCCCTGGCTGTCAGACTGACAGAAGGACAGACAGAGTAGTTCTCTTGGCTTGGTCATGTTCAGATACAGATAAAACCGCTGCATGTTCATCAGTTCCTTTGGCCCCGGTGCAAGCTGGATTCCCTGATCTTTAAAAAATTCTCTGTCAATCTCCGTGAGCATTCCTCCGCCGGATGTATTCTTCGGAATATTCCCTTCATTTACTCCCACAAAAAACAGTGCACGGATATCCTTCAGCCTGGTTCTCTCCATATCTCCCACAAGTACCTGGTCCATACTTGGCGGGATCAGAGCCACCTTGGCCTGGTTTAATCCTGTTTCCAGAAGCTGTCGGAAATCCTGACGGTTCACGGTTTCCTCGCCCAGGATCTCCACCATATTATCCAGAAGTTCCATAACAATTCCGTATATCTGGGCATATTCCTTTTCCATGGCCTTGTCGCCCTGTTCCCTGAATTTCAGTTCCTGATGCTTCAGTTTCTGCTGCACCTGACTCCGCACTGCAAACTCATAGAGAAAAGTACAGTATTCCCGGACCGTCTTTTTCCCGCCTTTAAAGCTTAGCGCAAGCTCTCTGGTCTCATCTGCGAACCGCTTCCGGATCTCATTAAGCCTCTGAATACTTTCCGGCGGCATTCCCCGGTAAATACGCACCCACACTTCATCCCATCTCTTAAATCCACGGATACCAAGAGCCAGCACATAATTCTCCAGAAGGTCTGCTTCCTCCCTGGTCACACAGGACATTCCGCAGCGGAGATACCTGAATACACTCTCATAGGAAAAATCCTGCACTGCCATCTCAAGTGCTGCCCGGAAATATTCTACAAACGGATTCATCAGGACCGTATGCTTCTCATCAATGAAATACGGGATTCCTGCTGCTGTAAATACCTGCTTTGCAAGATTGCCATACTCCTCCAGATTACCTGTGATCACGCGATCTCACCGTAACGGCAGCCCTTTTCCCTTACAAGTCTGGCGATCCGGCGGGCAGCTTCTTCCATTTCCTTCTGCGGGTTCACTGCAGAAAACATGCAGATCTCATCCTGCGCTTTTTTATATATATTTTTTCGGTAACGGAAAATATTTTTTTCAAGGAAATGTAGGGCAGGTGCCTGGGAAAGCGGGATTTTCCCACATCCTTCAAAAGAACCGGCGTCTCGATCTCCCTGGTCAGCTCCGAAAGCCCGTGGATCATCTGACGGCTCATATAAAAAAGCTGATAAGGTTTTCCTCTCATGCTCAGATTCTCATCCGCATCCATGGTCACCGTTACCATCACCTTTTCACAGACAGCAAGAAGTTCTCCCACAACACGCATCTGAATAGGAGTAAAACCGGTGTAACCATCCAGAAGAAGTACACTGTTTTTCATTTTTTCAGAAAACGGAAGAGCTTTTTCCAGCGCATCCATTACTTCTTCTCCCGTCATATAATGATCCTTCAGATATCCGGTAAACGCCTGGTAAAGAACAGCTACGTCTTTCAGCTTCATCTGAAGTAACGCTCTGTCACCGGAATCCTCGATCATCTCCTGAATCTCACTGTCCCGGATATCGTACTGCATAAACTCCGACAGGATAGACTTCACTTCATCCAGGTATCCTGCTTTACGCATCTGACCTCCCAGATAGGAAAGCTCCTTTCCATACTGCTGTACCATCTTCTGCAGTACCATACTCTTACCGGTTTCTTCCAGAAGGGTGCGGCTGTCTCCTCCAACTTCCTCCAGAACACGGTATGCAAGACGCTCAAAGCTCAGGATATCAATATTCAGGATTCCTTTGCCCGGACTCATCTCCACCAGTGTCTTCTGGGTCTGCATGGTAAACTGCTCCGGCACGATCACATAAAAAAGCTTCTCAGGATGCAGCCCCGCCTGTTCTATTATATTCTGATAAGCATAACAGGATTTTCCGCTTCCGGAACTTCCTATGATAAACTGTAATGACATCTTCATCCTCCCGATCACTTGCAGATTTTCAGTCATTCCGGCGCCCTCCTGCGCCTGAAGTATTCCTATCATACCACAAATTCTGCTCCTATAGAACGGTCGTTCTCCATATTCTGAAATATCTGCCTGCTCTTTTCCTTATTTTTCCAGACACGGTATCGGATGGTCTGCGCACAGCTGTGGCATAAATCCTCCATCCCGATAATAAACTATACAAAAAGCTTTGGGAGGCGTGCGCCATGAGTTCCAAAACCAGGATCATCGTTCTACATATGAAAGAGATCATTTACACAGCTGTCTTTCTGGCTCTGGCTGTTGTTCTGGCTGTCGTTCTTTTCTTCATGTTCGGTCCCGGAAAAAAATGCCAGTCATACAGCCGGCGAAAAATCCCGCTACAAGCCGGGCGTCTATACCTCTTCCATCACTCTGAATGATAATACCTTCGATGTGGAAGTTACTGTAAATGCTGACAGGATCAAGGCCATCCGTCTGGTGAATTTAAATGAAACGACAAAAGCTTCCTATCCTCTTATGGAACCGGTTCTGGATTCTTTGGCAAGTCAGATCTATTCCAGTCAGTCCCTGGAAGACATTCAGTATGCAGGAGACCGGAAATATACCTCCCAGGTGCTCCTTTCAGCTATCACGGACGCAATAAAAAAAGCGGAGAACACTTAAGCTCTCCGCTTTGCGATCTACATTCAGATTTCAATCTTCTCCAGCACATCCTGCCAGATCCTTGCACTTGCATCACTTGGCATTCTGAGATCTCCTCTTGGAGAAAGTGCCACACTACCTACCTTCGGGCCATCCGGCAGACAGGAACGCTTGAACTGCTGGGCAAAAAATCTCCGATAGAAGGTTTTCAGCCATTTCAGGATCGTCTCTTTATCATAAATTCCATCAAAGGTCAGGCAGGCAAGCCTGTAGATCTTATCCGGTGTAAATCCTGCACGCAGCATGTAATACAGATAAAAATCATGAAGCTCATAAGGTCCTACCAGATCCTCAGTCTTTTGGGCGATCTTGCCATCCTTAGGAGGAAGAAGCTCCGGGCTTACCGGAGTATCCAGAATATCCAGAAGAACCTCCTTCAGTTCCTCATCTCCGCAGGTATCCGCATAATAACGTACCAGATGACGTACCAGTGTCTTTGGAACAGAAGCATTCACACCATACATGGACATGTGATCGCCATTATAGGTTGCCCAGCCAAGAGCCAGCTCGGAAAGGTCTCCGGTTCCCACAAGAACGCCGCCTTCCTTGTTTGCCGTATCCATCAGGATCTGGGTACGCTCACGTGCCTGGCTGTTCTCATACGTCACATCGTGGATCTCCGGATCATGTCCAATATCCCGGAAATGGATATTTACCGCCTCTTTGATATTTACCTCGGTAAGCCTTGCACCAAGGCAGCGGCTTAACTTGCAGGCATTCTGATAGGTTCTGTCTGTGGTTCCAAAGCATGGCATGGTCACACAGTGATCTGTTCTCTCGGCATTCCCATCCTGTCAAAGGCACGTGCCATTACAAGAAGCGCCAGGGTAGAATCCAGTCCTCCGGAAAGTCCTACCACCGCACTCCTGCTGTGAATATGCTCCATGCGTTTCTTAAGTCCCATAGCCTGGATGTTCAGGATCTCCTCGCAGCGCTCATCACGCTCTTCCTTCACAGACGGAACGAAGGGATACTGTGGATATTTTCTGGTAAGTCTTGTTTCCTCCTCTGCTACGGAAAAATCAACTCTTGTATGACTGCAGGTAGAAACTGCCGGATACGTGGACATTCTTCTTCTCTCATCAGCCAGTCTCTGCACATCGATCTCACTGTAAATGATGCTGTTCTCAAAGCGTCTGCTTTCCGCAAGCATGGAACCGTTCTCTGCGATCATATTCTGTCCGCCAAACACGAGATCCTGGGTAGACTCCCCTTCCCCTGCACTGGCATAAATATATCCGCAGATCAGTCGTGCTGACTGCCCGCTTACCAGAGTTCTCCGGTAGGATCCTTACCTACCATCTCATCACTGGCAGAGAGATTAACGATGATATGCGCACCGTTGATGGCATGACGGATACTTGGCGGCGCAGGGACCAGAGATCCTCACAAAGCTCTGCTGCAACGGTGAATTCCGGAAATTCCTTACATTCAAAGATCAGCTCTGTTCCAAAAGGAATTTCATCCAGAACTCATCCTCCTCATTTTCTCGCACTTCAGGAAGTCCACAAATTCCACATCTTCTTCCTCTGCACCCGCAAACTGTCTCTGCTCATAAAACTCATTATAATTCGGAATATGAGTCTTCGGCACAAATCCCACGATACGGCCATGATTCAGAGCTGCTGCCACATTATAGAGCTTGCCTCTGTGACGCAGCGGGAGTCCCACAAAGATCAGGGCGTCCGTCTCCCTTGTCTCCTCCGCAATATGCAGAAGCTCATCCCACGCACTGTCCAGAAGACATCTCTGGAGAAAAAGATCGTGACAGGTATATCCTGTGATACAAAATTCCGGAAAATACCATCAGCTTGACATGCTCCTTTTCCATTTCATGAATGGCCTTAAGGATTTCCTCTCCGTTTGCCTTGCAGTCTGCAACGGTAACTCTCGGCGTTGCCGCTGCCACTTTGATAAAACCATGCTTCATTTTTTCTTCCTCCCGAGTTTTATCGCTTGCACTCTCTTATGATCCTCTTAAGATCTTCCACGGTAAATTATAATTCTTATTGCAGAAATGACAGTTCATCTCAATGTCCTTGCCTTCCTGGATCATCTCGTTAAGTTCTTTTCTTCCGATGCTGATCAGCGCTTTTTCCACACGCTCTCGGCAGCAGTTGCAATGGAACTGTGTGGGCAGTGTATCATTGATCTCTATGTCAAAGCCTTCCAGTACTTTTTCAAGAAGACTTTCCGGTGTGTGCCCCTGCTCCAGAAGATTGGTAACAGAATCGATCTTTGATACGTTTTCCTCAAGCTTTGCGATCACCTCTTCCTCTGCAAAAGGCATCAGCTGTACAATAAAGCCTCCCGCCTGACGGACTGTATTATCCTTATTCATCAGCACACCCAGTCCTACCGCAGACGGAACCTGCTCGCTGGTTGCAAAATAATAGGTGAGATCTTCTGCGATCTCGCTGGTCTGAAGAGCAACCTGTCCACATATGGCTCTTTCAGTCCCATATCCTTGATCACATCCATAAAGCCTACGCCGACAGCTCCCGCAACATCCAGCTTGCCTTTGCTGTTTGCCGGGATACATACATCCGGATTTCCCACATAACCCTTTACATTTCCGTGAGAATCTGCAGTTACTGTGATTCCCTGCAGTGGTCCGCCTGCATGGATCCGAAGTGTAAGGAGATCCTTTTCTCCTTTCATCATAGCTCCCATCATAGCACCGCCGGTAAGGAGACGTCCCAGTGCCGCTGTTGCCACCGGACTGGTGTTATGATTCTTTCTCGCTGTCTCCACCATATCGGTTGTAACAGCCGCAAATGCACGGATCTGGCTGTTTGCCGCTGTTGCTCTTACAATATAATCACTCATATAAAAAAAATTTCCTCCTTTATTTCTCTTCTGACGGAATTTCCTTTCCATGTTCTCTGGCCACAAAAGTCAGTCTTCCGCTGTCCGGCTTCGGCACATCCTTGGTGTATGCGTCATAAACCGCCAACGGGATCAGGCCTGCCTTTTCAAGAAGTTCCCTTACTTTCTCTGGATCATAGGCCTTCTGGTAATGAATTTCCTCGTCTCTCTCATAAAGGCCATCTTCTCTCGGAAGAAACAGAGTCAGATCATACACATTGATCCCGGTCTCCTCATCAAATTCATTTTCCCAGATAAAGCTTCCCTCTTCCCGATTCTCTGCAATAGTCGTATTTCCAAGCATTTCCCGGTATTTATATGGGGTGTTCATATCAAATATGAAAATTCCATCCGGATCAAGATAATTGTTCACCAGTTTAAATACAGTAAGCAGATCATCCTCCTCTGTGATGTAATTCATACAGTCACAGACGCTGACGACAGCACGTACCGTTCCATAAAGTTCAAACTCCCGCATATCCTGTTCCAGATAAAGGATCTCATGACCGGATTCTGCACGTTTTTCCATCTTCGCCAAGCATTTCTTCAGAGTTATCCACACCGATCATATCATAACCGGACTCAGCCAGAAGCTCTGTCATCACTCCGGTCCCACAGCCAAGTTCCAGCACGATCCCGTCTTCAATTCCGTATTCTTTAAGGCTTTCTATAAGATATTCCGCCCATTTTTCATATTCCACATTGTCCATGAAAATGTCGTAGACGTAAGCGAAGGACCCGTAAGCACTGGTATTATAAGCATTTTTCATTGTTTGGCTTCTCCTTTTACTACGTTTTTACTACAGTTTGTTTCTTTAGGTTTCTGGAACGGCCAGCCATAAGAAGCATGGCTTAAGCCACCGTATGGCTGCTGTAAGAAGCTGGCGCCGGCTATACTCCCGGCGACAAACGGGTTACCCTTCTGTCGTTCCAGTTCGTGCATATGTTTAAGGCTTTCTTCATCTGTGTAAAAGTAGTCGCCTACATAGCTGCTGTCACTCATATATAAAACCTTCTTTCTATACGTCGTCTAAGTTTACGATCGCTATACGCTTCGCGTCCGACCAGGCGGCGTTATCCTTTTTTAGAATATCCAGGACACGGTTAAGCTGTTCGCTCCCTGGGTGGAACGCCTTTACAGCGTCGTCATAATAAAACCTGTTTATTTCTTTTTCGTCAAGTACCAGGTTTATAACCGAAACGTCCAGCGCGTCAGCTATTTTATATAGCATATCTACGCTGGGCTGTCTACTTCCTTTCTCTATATGGGACAAAGCGCCGACGGAACACCCTACCTTCGCGGCCAGGTCCTTCCCCTTCATTTCACGAAGATCGCGGTAAAATTGTATGTTCTTGCCTATCACTGTTTCCACCCCTTTCGTTTGTCTTATAGACAATTATAATAAGCGTCGGCGTTTTTGTCCACTATTTAATTTTACAAGCGGCAGACTTAAGCTTTCGCCCTTCCTGGAAAGGAATAACGGTATCTTCCTTCTTTACGCTGTTGGCGTCTTCTTCGTCTTCTACTTCTGGGTTCCTTACCTTTTCCAGACGTTCCCCAAGCTTTACAGCTGCGCTATTTCTCATTTTAGCGGTAACGTGTCCATATCTGGAAGCTGTAAAGCCAGCGTCGTAGTGTCCTAGCTGTTCCTGTACTGTATTCATAGCTTCACCGTCTTCCAGCATAACCGTAGCCACCGTATGGCGTAGATCATGGAAACGTTTGTGGTCGATACCCATAGATTGAAGATTTTCACTCCACATTTTTGTAAAGTTTCTGGGGTAAATATAAGTTCCTTTCCTGGTACAAAATACTAGGTTATCCGGGTTATACTCTGTCCCTCTTTCCGTGGCTTTTCTTTTTTCTGTATTCTGTACCAATCGCCAGAAGATCAGAAGCAGAACCATTTCTTCAGTAATCATAAGGGAACGCCTGGACAGATCAGTTTTAAGTTCGTCCCTAAACGGGGTACCGTTGTCGTCTACCATCTGATACACAAGCCGTAAATATCCGTCCCCCAATGTAATATTATGATCTTCCAGAAGTGTTTTTAAGGCTTTCGTGTCCCACTTAGGAAGCTTCTTTATATCGCCCCAGGGAAAGTACCGGTCTACTGTTGTCCAGGGTATCCCTATATCTACGTGCTGCCAGTCAAGGCCAAGTATTTCGCCCCGTCTGCAAGCTGTAGTAAGTGTCAGCATATACGCCGGATAATAACGGTACTTCGTTCCTTTAATACCCAGTGTTTCCATTTCTTCGTCTGTCAGTATATTATTTGTCTTCGGTTTACTTTTTGGCCGCCTTGTCTTTTTTCCGGGGTTTCTATTTATACGTCCCTTGTCTACAGCATATTCTAAAGCAGCTATAATAAGTCGTCGTTGCTGAATAAGAGAAGACGCCGCTACCGGTCCGTGGGACGGTGCCGCTTCTCCCGTGTCGTCGTTAATTTCAAGTTTAAGGTTTCCGTGTTCCTGTTGGTCGTTCAGATATTTTTGTATTACGTCGTCTGTAATGTCCTTAAGCTTATATCGCCCGATACCTGGTATAATATGCTTTTCTATAGACGCCTTGTAATTTACGTAGGTTCGTTCTTTAATACCGGGTTTTATAACAATCTCTAACCAGTTCATTATCCACGTACTAAAAAGGACATTATCGCCCCCAGGGATAACACCAGCGTCAAGCTTGTTCTGCGCTTCTCTAAGCTTATCCGCTACTTCTTTCCTGGTCTTTCCATACAAAAACTTCCGATCTGGTTTACCGTCTGGCTTAACGCCGACAGTAAGAACCGCCGCCCAGGTTCCGTCTTTACGCTGGTATACGCTACCTTCTCCATTTCCGCGTCTGTGCTTCTTTGTGTTTCCTGGCATTAAAACCACCCTTCTTTCACTCTGTTCTTTGCCATATCGTAGGCGTCCTTTGAACGTTTAGCAGCTACGATATATGTAAGTGGGTTTCCATTTGCAAGGCGGATTCTGATATATACGCGGTACTTATCAGACTTCACATTAAACAGCGCCTTAGATATGCTGTAGGACGCGTCAAAGGCTACAGTACAGCCGTCTTCCTGTATAGTTCCCTGGGATTTTTCCGCGAAGTCTACAGCCTGTTCCCTTGTGGAACATCTTTTATAGAATGTCTTATTATTCTGCATAGGCTACCTTCCTTTCGTTGTCTTAAAGTATATTTTTGTCTACAAGACAAGTATATGATATGTTTTGCAATTTGTCAATAAGACAACTTTATACTTTCTGACAACAAAAAAAAAGAAGGCGGCTACCGAAGTAACCGCCTACCTATCTTACTGTTTCTTTAAATATGTCTTACTGCTAAAGCCTGTGTACTGTACACCATTAAGTGTAACCTGGATATACAGCCATTTTGTACCGTTATAGCTTGTGTAGTATCCGTAGTTCTGTACTTTTGTACCCTCTGGAATAAGAACCATAGCGCGCTTATTCTTACCGGCACCGTGACGCATATACAAGCCAGTCGTCGTAACGTAGGAACCAGCAAGGGATTTGTTGAAGCTTGCAGCCCCAGAACCCGCTACTACTTTTGTTACACCCGTATTCTGTGGTTTAGAAGGTGTAGGAACATTCTTGTTAAGAAGTTCGTTTACCTTGTTCTGTACGTCAGTGAAATTGTAGCCGCTGGCTTCCAGCTTCGTTTTACGTTCCGGCATATTTCCCCATACGCCTAAGATCACTTCACGGGCTACCGTAGTAAGGTCTTTTCCAGCTGCCGGGGTAATCGGTGTAACTGTGTTGTCTGTATACTTCGGACTGATAAAGCCACGGATATAGCGACCGTTAATTAACATGGTACGCTTTTTAACGGCGTTGCTGTAGTTACCTTCTGTCACGACGAAGTAACCCGCTTTTTCGTAAACTTCTGTTACAGTACCTACATGATCTGGAACACCTGTACAGTCAGTGGTAGCGAAGTTTGTACCATCTTTCCAGTAGTAAAGAACCCCTTCGCCTACTTTCGGTACGTGTGCGTCGTTTTCAATCCAGATACCTTTTTTCTTAGCTGCTTCGATCAGATAGTAGCAAGAAATTTCAATAGGCATAATCGGGGTATAACCCAGCTTAATAGCCGCTGCGGACCATGTACAAGCACACCACTCCCAGCTATAATCCATTTTGGTACCGCGTGGGAAAGCACCCTTATAACTGTTGTAAATATCAATGATTGTTTTATAGCTGCCGTCTGCTTCATTTTTCCCTACCCAGGAATTAACAAGATCAGCTACAGCCTGTCTGGAATATCCCATAGTATTAACCCCTTCCTTGTTACAGTATTTCGTGATAAAGCCGTACACGACTTTCTGGCGATCTTCATAGTCGCGACCTGGTTATTATTGGACTTGTCCGCCGGGTCGGTGCAAAGTGCCGCGTAGATCGTCTTCGCGGTATACGGCTTCTGTGTCTTCGCCAGGATACGGGTAAGCGCCCCACTTCCGCCCTGGTGGATAATGTTAATACATTCCATCATAGCGTCGTCGCTTAAACTTCCGTACTTCTTTTCGATTGAAGCGGCATACGTTTTAATCTGTGTTTCCATTAAAGCGTCCTGGCACTTGATACCGCCAGCGGAAGTAATGATAGCGATAATACTTTTACCTTTCGCGGAAGTCTTCGTTACCCCGTAGGTTTCCCAGCTTTTATTTAAGTCAGCTGCAATACCGGCCGTATCCAGCTTCTTAAACTCTTTTGGGTACTTCTTCTGAATACTAAGCAGAAGTGTACGGGCTTCTTCGGCATACCACTGGCCCGCGCCAATCGTAATAGCCTTCTCATTATCTGTATTTGCTCCGACGCCAGCAAAGGCGCGTAGTTCTGGTTTCCATATACCTGGCCGCCAGCTTCTACGGCGTAAAGAATTTTTCGTAATACTGTAATGTTTTCTTTTTTCATGTTAAAAGTTCCTTTCTTCCAAAAGAAAAAGACGCCCCGCGCGGCGTCAGATCAGTAATTATTTTTTCGGTTCTGTGTAAGTAAGTGCCTGTTTGCTATCCCCTACACCGTCGGTAGTTGGGTCTACCACGATACCAAGGATAGAAAGAACCATAAACAGGGCTTCCACGACGGAAAGCAATTTATTACCCAGATCGCCCAGGTCAAGGGTGTAACCGAAGACCGAAGCGATAACCTGGATAAGAAGAAGCACCGCCGGGATAAGTGCTAACCAGAACGCCTTATTTTTTACTCTGACCTTCCAGTTAATTTTACTCTTGTCGTTCTGCTTATTCTCCACAGCTGTAAGCTGCTGTACTTTTTTATTCGCCATGATGTTCATTCCTTTCTATTTTCTCATGCTCAATATGTTCTATAAGGTCCGCCCTACCGATACCGGCGCTATCCATACGTTTATGCGCGGAACGTATCGAGGCGTCCAAAAGGGCTACTTTTTTATCAAGTTCCCGGACCTCTTTTTTGGTCGTGTTAATGTCTTCTTTAATTGATTTTACGTCGTACCCTATCTGGTCCAGCTTAAGACTGATCTTCGTATCAGCTGCCACCTTCTGGGTGGCTTCCTTAATCTGTTGGTCTACATCTTTCTGGCTCTGCGATTTTTTACCCGTAAGTGTGTTATATACCGTACAGGCAATCGTAACAAGGGCAATAAGTAAACCAGTTCTTTTACGACTTCTTCACTCTTAGAAGCCACAAGGGAAACACTGGTACGTATACGATCACTGTAGGTTTTCTTATCCGGTAACCATGGGTTAGCTATAATACCCAATACGCCAGAAGCCGTAAGGTTCGGTACAGTTACCGCACACTTCGCGGCCTGTTCCAAAATATACGCTGTAGTATTTGCCCCATAAAAAACAGTTCCGCATATCACAGACGTAGCAAACGGCTGTAGTTTTGCGTTTAGCAAATTCAGTTCCGGTATAATCTTCGTAAGGTATTCTTCCTGTATCTTTTTCGCCCACCGTCTGGTAGGCACGAAGTCCGGGTTCTGTTCATTTACATATTTTTTAGTGACTTCTTCCAGATAAGCTACAGCTGCTTCCTGTAACTGCCCGTATGCCGGGGCAAGTTCAAGAATGTGATTGTCTACGTAATCTTCCAAAAGGGAAGCGTAGTAGTCTACGTATTCTTCGTAGTGCTTTTGGGCTTCACTTATCCACGCCATACGCTACCCCCTATTCTGGCGGCTGTGTGATCGTGGAACCTGTAGCGCTGTTCTGCTGATCGTCTGGGTTATCCGGGTCGCCGCCGGTATCCCCCAGGTTATCCGCCCCATATCCAATAGCTGCAAGACTATTTGTAAGGCTTGTCTGTTGGCTTTCCTCTTTCTGCGCTCTCATTTCTTCAAGTGCTTTCTGTGGGTCGTCGATAAACCATAACAGTTCATACAAATAACTATCTGGTACAATGTCGGCCAGTTCTGCCACAATGTCGGCGATCTCTTTATTATTCTGTGGAAGATTCCGGCTTATCGTAACTTCCAACCATTCAGACTGGTACAGGTCGTCCCTAGCTTCGATCAGTTCCGGGGTAGTGATTGTTTCATACACACCAGAAACCGTACCGGCAGCATACAGCTTTTGGACATTCAAAAGGTCCGTAATGATCGCGAAGAAGCTACGGAACGCCTGTATAAGAAGCGGTTCCTTCTTACCGGCCTTAATATCAAGACCGGCGTATTTCATTTTGATTTCTGTAGCCGTCGCCCCGTTTAACTCTGCCAGTCGTGGGGTGTTGGTCGTGTCCATAATGTCGTTTTTCGTTCTAGTAAGACCATTTTCTACGGCGTTGTCGTCCTGTGACTGGGCTATAAAGCTGGCCTTACTATCCTTGTCCTTAAGTGCCAGGCGCGGGCCTTTCGCATTTTTCAGACTTCGTTTTCATCTACATCTACACCAGTTAAGCATAAATACTGATCTTGTAGGTACTCCATAAGGTTCGCTTTATCGCTTAAACCGTGGCAGTAAGCTACAGCAAGTGGAACGACACCGTAGGCAAGATCAGACTTACCGTATCCCTTCACACGTTCGCTGTATTTCGCCGGTAGCTGGTTCTGACAGACCACAACCGGGATACGGCCGGCCTTATGCTCTATCGGGTTCCCGGTCTTCGCTTCGGCTTCGTCCAGGTGTAGGCTTTCCATACTGTCACCGGTATAGTAAGTAACGTAACGATCGTCGTAAACCTCTACTTTTGTTTTCGTGGTTTCGCTACCATTTTCCCATACCCCAACTTCATAACGCCGAAAAAGAAGCCTTAACCTCTTTCTGCCGTCGTAAATCGGTATGATCTCCTGTATCGGGTATTCGCTGTAATCAATATTACCTTTTTCGTCTACCCATACGATAATAGAACCGAAGCCACCTATACACATATCGCGTAACAAGTCGGAAAACTCCCCTTGTGCCTTATCCTTTAGCAGCTTCATAACTTTTTTACGGTATTCCGTGATAATCTCACGTTCTTCTATTTCTTCGTCGTCCTGGTCCGGGTCTTCGATGTATAGATAGGGGACTTACCTAGCATATAGTCCACAAGCGTATCTATGATAATCTGGACATAGTTAGAAACCAGCTTATTTTCTGTACCGCCGTCCCTAGCCTTGTCGCGCTGTTCGATTTCGTCCAGTTCACCGTCATAGGCTGCCTGGTACAAGTCTACAGCATTATCCTTTATCCAGCTGTCGTGTTTTGCCACCATAGCCGCGACCCAGGAAGCGTTATCTTTAATCCAACGTTCCGCGGTCACCTGGTTTACTTTTTTCATTTCTGCCAATGTCTGCGGAATGTACGAAGATACCGCCATGCTATTACCCCCTTTCTATACTCCCGACTTTTCACGGTCAAAGGCTGTAGCCTTGCCAGTGTTCGGGTCTATGTTTCGTGCGGCCCTCATAAGTAAGAATAGGGCCATTACTAAGTCGTCGTGTGGAACGTGTCCCGGTTTACGTGGTTCGGCGTTCGCTGGGACATAAAAATTTATTGTTTGCTGGCGTTTGGCTTCCCTTGTAAGGTGTTCCACTTGCCACCGTAGTTCCTTCCATAGTTCCAGCTGGTCCGGGTCTTCCGGTGCCTTCGGAACTTTGATTAAATCGTTATGGTTAAAATCGTAAGCCAGATAACCCAGCTTAGATTTACTTTCGTCACCGGCTGCCTTAAACTTATAGGCTTCTACCAGTCCGTCGTTATTCCTGTCGAATAACTCTTTAAGGTGGTACGCCAACGGTTCACCGATTCCGGTACCGTCACATACCCCACCAATAGCACCCCAGTAACGTATGATCTTCGGTAACATATCCCTTACTTTGCTGTGCTGTTTTCCGACCCACTGATACAAGCAGATCGGAACTACTGTACCGTCCCGTAAGAGGTCGCCGACGATAAACGTAAGGGCGTTCGCGCTTATGAATACCTACAGACGCTTCTACGTCCGTGGTTTCTTCTTCCTGTCCGGCTACGTCACACGCCCATATGTACTTATGTCCCTTAACTGGTTCTACTTGCATTTCAAAACCGCCGGAATACATACGGCTACGCCTTCCGCGGAAAAGAAACGACCAATAGCGTCTACAGCTTTAAGAAGGTACTGTGTCTGTATGGCTATGTGGTCCATTCCCAGACGGGCTACCTGGTTATCAAACGCTTTCTTGTAGTTCGTATTACCGGAAGCGATAACCGCGTAGGCGTCTATCTTAAATACCAACTTCGGCCGGTACCCCAGTTCCTTTTCTAAGCGATCTTCCATATCGTGGGCCATCAGTTCGCCACGATAGATAAAGCTGTCCTTTGTCCAGGCTACACCCCACAGCACCGTAGTAGCATTGTTAAACGAACCATAGGCTGGGCGTCACGCTCCCACTTATCGGCGTCTATATCCTGCTTTCGTCGCCTTCCAGTAGTGTATAGGCTGTCTGGGACGCAACGTTAGCCGTAGGGTTAATGGACAGGAACGCCCATTTATTACTATCGCGGGGCGGTCCGATATGGAATTTATAGCCATCTGATTTACTGTACTTGCAAGGCTGGCCGTCCACCTTCGCTTGACCTGACGTTATCACGCTACCGGCAAGCCCGCCACTGTCCAGCGTTGGGGCGCCTTCCAGACGGTCCATAGACGCTTGTATCTGTGGCTTGTATACCGGGGCGAATTTTACGCCCGATACAGGTACACCGAAGTACCAGCCATACAGCAGTAAATAGTGTTGTAAGAAGGCGCTAATCTCATTCTTACCAGCCTGTCGTGTGATCTGTACCACGAAGTACCAGCCCAACCCATTTAAGCAGCTATAAAGAATAGCGTCGGCTACCTGTATCTGGTAGTCGAAAGGGTCATTTTTACGAAGAAGCCGCCACGCTTCCCGTAGGTTCTCCCTCTTAAACAGATCACCGAAGTTACTAAGCACGTTGTATGGTATCCCTTGTTTCGCTGCCCGGACGGTCTGGGGTATCGCCGTCATTACTGGGGCGCCGGTCAAGGGGTCCGTGTCTGCCACGTAAGTAAATTCTGTCTGATATTCGTATGTCATAGCACGAAGTCCGCGTAATCTGCTTTCTTAGGCAGCTGTACGCCTTTATCGCATATGCTACGGATATGATGTACTGTATCTGTACATAAGCGACACGACTTAAACGGACACCGGTTAAAGTCCCCGTTCTGTTCGCTGTACTGGCAAGTCAAACAGACGCAACCCCTACAGCTTTTATTATCTTCTGCCATAATATTTACACCCCATATTCTAAGTAAAAAAGTCGTAGTTTCTCATAAATACAAGAAAAAGCCCTGTGTTTACATGGTTTCTGGTTATCAGAAAACCTGTAACAAGGCTTTTTACTACAGTTTTTACTACGTTTCCTGTTCTTTTTGTGTATGATCTTCGTTATTTCCCTTACTTTGCGCTTGTCCACCCCAGGACACGTAGACTTCACCTTTAGACGCTGCTCTTAACTCTGCATTAAGAGAAGCCATAATGTCGTCTGGTCCGTCGTCCTTGCCTTCTATAAGGTGTTTCTGTCCGATCAGACGCCGTAAGGTGTTCATAGCACGATCTAAGGCGTTATCTTCAATCGTTCCGGCATGGTAGAAAGTCTTCATACCGTCACCTTCACGACATATAACCCTAGATTTTCTGTAAGCCACTTCTTCGCCTTCCAGATCACGGTCTTTTACAAACCGGTCTTTATGCTTCTGTAGATAGCTTACGATCTTAACGGTCTGTACTTTTATCATCATATCCAGTGCGTTAAATTCTTCTTCCTGGTTAATGCTTTCTAAAATGCTTTCTTCCTCTGGAAGCAGTACCTTAGAAAAAAGACCGTGTTTTGTGGAAGCTGCTATTTGTCTGGCGCGTCCTTCCGCTGTCTTCGGACCTGTAGCAAGCCCGCCGTGTATCTTACACCGGCCATAGCCTTTATGTGGTGTTCCCATGCCCGCCGGATTCTTACAAGGCTGTCCGTTGTGCATGGCGCCGCAACAAAGGTTATAGTTTTTCCTGGACAAAGCTATTACGTTCATTTTATCCGCCTGGTCCGAAAACTGGCGTTTAAGACGCATATCGTAAGGGTCGAAGCCTTCCGGTAACTGCACTTTTTTTGTAGTTGCCACTGACTTTACCCCCTTTTTTTGTGTCGTCGTTCGGAAAATCGACGTTTCAGCGTGAGAAAAAGGGACAGGTCCCAGAAAATCCGGGGTTCCCTATCCCTTAATTTGTACATTATAATAGCATTGTAATGCTATTATATAAGATTTTCGGAATAAATACAAGCCTAGTTTTGTCTTACAGAAAACTACTGAAATTATTTATACCCATTGACAAACTCAAAAACAGAATTAACCACTTGATCGCAACGGTAGTAATACTGGTCTTTTGTAAGACCTAAGATAGTCAACGTCTGTAATAAACTGTACTGTCCTTTGATAACCCAGCGATAGTAAGCAACCCGCCTAAGTTCAAGGGGTAAGCGGTCGTAAGCCATTTCCAGCATGATCTTGTTAAGCATACCGTTTGTAATTCCGTCCGCAGGCTTACAGCCACTATTAACCTTTACCTGGTCTTCCATAGGCTCACGCCTTTGTATATGCTCCCAGTTATCTAACCAACGGCGGATAGTCCGCTACCTATAATTCCTGTCCCATAGCTTGTACCTCTCTGAAAATATATAATAAAAATTTTTAAATTATAATAAGGGGGTATAGAAAACCCACTCAAAAATGAATGGTAAAATGAGTAAGAAAACAAGTACCCCCAAAGAAAAATAAA
>ENA-OQIM01000039-OQIM01000039.1-human-gut-metagenome-genome-assembly--contig:-NODE-39-length-35661-cov-2.188946_pt1 | contig 35661 bp, 40 predicted proteins | sample MGYA00242579_ERZ504744 | MGnify/ENA primary metagenome ERZ504744 (study PRJEB26092, sample SAMD00036441) | human gut metagenome | host: Homo sapiens | study: EMG produced TPA metagenomics assembly of...
ATCTGCCTGAAGAACTGGCAGAACACGGTTGTACCATCAGGGTTATGAGGACGTGGATGCGGTAGTCGTGGCGATTGACCACAATAAGCCGGTCATTGATATTAAAGGTCTGCTCTGGATCAAGGTACGGTTTGCTTATTACGACAGTAAAGGAAATCCGCTGAATGTGAAAGGATATTTTACACTTTCAGATCTGGACTTTAAGCAGGGCTTTTATCTGGCTGATGAGACAGAACATATCTATCTGACGAAGGAGCAGATGCCAGAATCGTCTACGATGCCAGAACAGAAGCGATCTGGTCGGCAAGACGCGGCTCTGAGCCGGACGGTGGAACAACTCCGGAAAATTCGGAAGGCTGGGTTACAGTTACCTTTGAAGGAAATTCCCAGACGATGATTTTCTATGATGGAGGCACTAACGACGCGGTAACTGGTCCCGGCGGCGGAGTGAAAGCACCGAAAAAATGGCCGGATAATTTTGTAAACGATACTTCCAGTACGTACAACAACTGGCATGGAGCATCCCGGGAAACGGGAATAACTGTTGTGCCGTGGAATACTTCGGAATTTGGTTACACAGCGAACGTTCCCTGTCATCTGTCGAAGTAGGAGATCTTGTAGTGAAAAAAAATGGATGCAGAGACAAAAGAAGCTATTTCGGGTGCAGAATTTACCGTGTACCGCTGGAAAAACAACACCTGGAGTGAATTCAAAAAGATGAACTGGGTGAAAAAAACGGGTTCTTATCTGCTGGAGGGAATTCTGGATACAGACAGTGAAAAATGAAAATTCCGTGTTGTGGAGACAAAGAATCCAGCTGGTTATGCAGGAAGCTGGGAGCAGGAATTTTCCATTGACAAGGAAGGCATGCAGACGATCCATCTGGAGGCAGAAAACACAAGAAAAACAGGCTCACTGAAGATAAAAAAGACGGAAGAAAACTCAGGGAAAGTACTTTCTGGTGCAACATATCAGGTGATTGCGAGCGGAGCAATTACAACGGTAAACGGAACAGTGCTGTTTCCGGATCAGGCGGTAGCAGCTGTGCTGAAAACGGATGAAAATGGAGAGGCGTTCAAAAACGGGCTGGAGTACGGAACGTATCTTGTGCGGGAAACGGCGGCTCCAAATGGATATGTGCTGGATCCGACGGAAAAGAAAATAACGATCGGGGAACAAAACGCACAGATCACACTGACGTTTACAAACTGGAAGAACCGTTTTGTTCTGCAGAAAGTAAGTCAGGGAGACGGAAAAGTGCTTCAGGGAGCAGCCTTTCATATCTGGACGAAAGATGGAAGTTTGATGAGACAAAAAGACGGATGCAATGGAAAAATTGAGCTGACGGGACTTTTGGACGGTGTCTGGTACTATCAGGAGACAGCATCTCCGGAGGGCTTTCTGCTGGACAGCACATGCCGGGAATTTGTGGTAGAAAACGGAAAAATTGACGGTAAATCGGAACTGTCGGTGACGGTCGAAAATGATGGAACACATCTGACAATTGAAAAAATAGATGCAGAGAGCGGAAAACGAATTTCCGGCGCAAAGCTGGTATTAAAAGATATGGATGGAAACCGTGTGGACAGCTGGATTTCAGGAGGAAGCGGCCCGCATGAACTGGAAAAATTAAAGCCGGGTTCTTATGTCCTTGTGGAGGAGGCCGCGCCGGATGGATACCTTGCGGCAGAACCGGTTTCGTTTGTGCTGGAGGCAAAACAGGAAGTGCAGACCGTGACGATGAAGGATCTTGCATGTGAAACCTTGACGATTACAAAGAAGATTAAGGCGGATGAGATTACATGGGCGCATGGAAATCCAACGTTTCTGTTTTCCGTGAAGGGAAAGGATCTGTATGGAAAAGAACATACATACCAATGCTATCTTACGTTTACAAAAACACAGGTGGAGAAAACGACAGATCAGGACGGCTACACGGAACAGTCGGTACAGATCCGGGGAATTCCGGCAGGAAACGATTACCGGGTACAGGAGAAGAAGGTGCTGCGGTATTCGCTTATGCAGGTGACAGGTACGAAGAATGTTACCGTGAAAAAACTAGAAGAGCCGGCATATGGAAAAGATCCTGCGCGCGTCTTTTCGGTATCGGTAAATCTTTGCGGACATCCCAAAGAAAGTGAGGTTGTATTTGAAAATCAGAAATACCGCTGGGATGATTATGGACACAACAGTATTGTAAAAAACCGGATTCCGGTTGAATAACAAAACGGAAAAACATTCCACCATCGGTTCGGGTGGTGGAATGAAAACAAAATGGAGAGAGAAAAAATCAGCAGAAAAAGAAGAGGGATTGCAGTTATGACATTGGCGGCGCTTTTTTTTTCTGGTATCTGCCGCAGATTCAGGTAAGCCGGCAGATTCGAAAAGAACAGGAAGAAGCGGTGGAGATGTATGTCAGAGAAGAAAAAGAAGAGAACAAAGAGGAAAACGAAAAAAGCGAAGAAGTGCAGGAGCAGGAACCGGGCAGTACAGACAAAAATCTGTTTCGGACAATTGATTTTGCAGGACTTCGATCAAAAAATAGAGAAATCTGCGCGTGGCTCTGGATTCCGGGCTGCGCCTTAGATGTTCCGGTTGCGCACGGGCAGGATAACGCATATTATCTGACACACGATGCGTTTTGCAGGGAGCGGATTTACGGCAGTATTTTTGCACCGTGTGATACACCGGAGGATTTTTCTGAACGTCACACGATTTTATATGGGCATAATATGCGGGATGGAACGATGTTCGGAGGATTGAAAAAGTATCGTGAAGCGTCGTGGAAACAGGAATTTCCGTATCTGTACCTGTATTTGCCGGGTGAAGCATGGCAGTGCCGTATTTGGAGTGTGGAGGAGACGGATGCCAAAAGTGATGTTTACCGGCTGGGAGCATGGAGCGATGCGGACTGGAATGCATGGTACAGGAAAGAAAAGAAAACAGCATTATCTTTGGCAGCGGTGAGGAAAAGGAAGTTCAAAAGATACTTACCCTTTCCACCTGCATTGGTGACGGCAGCAGTTCACAGAGACTGGCTGTACATGCGGCGGTGGAGATGATTTTTTGCAACAAAATCTGGAAGGGAAGAGGGTTCTGTGCTAGAATAAGACAGAATCAAAAGACTTATGATACAGAGCAGGAAAAGGATGGCGATAAGACATGAAAGAACTGTACACGGCAGCAGGAATTTTTGTGGTTCTGATACTGCTGGGAGTTTGGATGGTACAGAATAACAGAAATGAACAGGAAAAGAAGCTGGTACAACTGCGGAAGAAATGGGGAAAAAAGCAGGAGAAACGGACGGCACGGGAAAAGAAAGAAAAACTGGAAGCGTGTCTGAGACGAAAAGCAGGGGAAAGCTTCTGCGTGGACGCGATTACCTGGAATGACCTGGATCTCGATGCGGTTTTTGACACAGTCGACCACACAGTGTCGGTGTGCGGGGAAGAATATCTGTACACGGCGCTTCGGATGCCGGTCACAACAACAGAAATCAGGGAAGAGCGGGAACGGCTGATGAAGCTTTTTGCAGAGAACCAAAAGCCAGAGAAGCAGTGCAGAAAGCACTTCTTTGATGGGAAAAGAAAAGATGAATCCGCCGACAGAAGAAATAGCCGTACTGATGGAGGCGGAGCCGGGAGAGAAGGGGAAATATCTTCTGATGGCCGGTATTGCTGTGCTTGGAATTGGACTGCTGTTTGTACTGCCTCCGCTGGGTGTGGCTGTTCTGTTTGCTTCTATGGTCGGCAACGGACTGATGCATGGAAGGGAGAGCAAAAAGCTGGAGAGTGCATTAAAAGCGTTTGGCTGTATCCTGCGGCTGCAGCGGACAGCCAGGGAACTTGGAAAAGAAAAAAAATTTCCGGACTGGAAATGTATCAGAAGCGTCTGGAAGAACAGGAAAAACAACTCCGTCCGATTACAAGAAAATGCAGAACACTTGTGAATACGAAAGAATCGCAGGGCGGTGCAGCAAACATGATTTTTGCATACTTTCATACGTTCTTTCTGCTGGATCTGATCGAGTATTCTTCGGTTGTTTCCGGAGTGAAATCGTATGAAAAGCGATTCTGCAGATGGCAGAGGATCTTGGACTCCTGGACTTTGCACTGTCTGCAGCATCGTACCGGGAGAGCCTTTCGTATTACTGCCGGCCGGAATTCCTGGATGAGAAAAAGGCGGGCTGTCGGATCAATGTGGAGGAGCTTTATCATCCGCTTCTGACACATCCGGTGGCAAACAGTCTGTATGCGGAGGGCGGAATTCTGCTGACCGGCTCGAATGCGTCGGGAAAATCCACATTTATGAAAAACATGGCAGTGAATGCGATTCTGGCACAGGCACTGAACACGAGTCTTTCGAAGCGGTACCGCGGTGTTGTGTGCCGGATCATGACATCCATGGCACTCCGCGATAATCTGGCACAGGGAGAGAGTTACTTTGTTGTGGAAGTAAAATCTTTAAAACGGATTCTGGAGGCAAGCCGTGAAAAAACACCGCTTCTGTGCGTCATTGATGAGGTGCTGCGGGGAACAAACACGACGGAGCGGATTGCAGCGTCAGAGAGTGTGCTTGCTGCCCTGCGCCGTGCAAATGTGCTCTGTCTTGCAGCAACACATGATACTGAACTGACGTATCTGCTGGAAGATCTCTACACTAATTATCATTTTGAAGAGCAGATTACCGCGCAGAGTATTTCCTTCCCGTATCGCCTGGAACAGGGGCCGGCAAGAGGAAAGAATGCGATTGTGCTGCTTGAAAATATGGGAATTGATGAAAAAATTGTAAAACAGGCAGAAAGAAGAGCTGCGGAGTTTGAAACAACAGGAAGCTGGGAAAAGAATAAGTTTCTGAGATAGAAAAACAGCCGGGAAAAATTGATCTTTTTTGAAAAAATATGCGAAAATGGTTCAGCATTTTTTCATTGTGTGTTATGATAAAATAGATCGCGTGATCCGGCAGAAAAACCGCCGGATCTGTAAGGAGAAAAACATGAGCAGAACAGGCTTGGAAGATGCATATATTATGCGCGGCAGCAAGAAACTCCGCATGGGATATACGACGGGTTCCTGCGCTGCAGCGGCAGCGCGGGGAGCGGCGTTTATGCTGCTTTCCGGGAAAGAAATACAGGAAGTGAAAATCCATACGCCAAAGGGCATTGTTCTGAATCTGGAATTGCTGGATATCCGGAGAAGTGCCGAAAAAGTAAGCTGTGCCGTCCGAAAAGACGGCGGGGATGATCCGGATGTGACAGATAAAGCATTGATTTACGCGGAAGTGACGTTTGGAACAGAAGAGGGAATTGTAATCGATGGAGGATTCGGCGTCGGGCGTGTGACAAAGCGGGGCTGGATCAGCCGGTCGGAAACGCGGCGATCAACCATGTACCGCGCCAGATGATCCGCGAGAATGTGGAGGAGATTCAGAAAAAACTCGATGATTTCCGCGCACTGCAGGTTATCATCTCCGTACCGGAAGGGGAAGAACTGGCAAAGCATACATTCAATCCGAGACTTGGCATCACCGGCGGCATTTCAATCCTTGGAACGAGCGGGATTGTAGTGCCGATGAGCGAGGAGGCGCTGATTTCCACGATCCGCGTCGAGATGGAAATGCGGAAAGCACAGGGTGACCGCGTCCTTCTGGTGACACCGGGAAATTACGGACAGGACTTCTTAAAAACGTATCCGTGGGTCCGTGCAGACCATTCCGTTAAGTGCAGTAATTACGTCGGAAAAACACTGGAATTTGCAGCTGAGCTCGGCTTTGACGCCATCCTTTTTGTGGCACATCTTGGAAAATTTGTCAAGGTGTCCGGCGGAATTATGAATACCCATTCCCACGAGGCAGACTGCCGTGCGGAGCTTCTTACGGCGCAGGCGGTGCGTGCAGGGGCGGATCTTGCACTGGCAAAAAAACTGCTGGAGACCGGAACGACGGAAGAAGCGGTGCAGATTTTAAAGGAAGCAGGATGCCTGAAAGAGACCATGGAAAAAGTGACAGAAAAAATTGCTTTTTACATGAATTACCATATTGAGGGCAGAGTGCAGACGGAGGCGATTGTTTTTTCAAGCAATGAGGGCCTGCTCGGGGAAACCCCGGGAGCGGGAGAACTTCTGGAGCGCTGCGGGAGCAGGAAGAAAAAGAAAACAGAAAAGAGTAAAAACAAAATGACAGGAATTTTATTTGGAACAGGAATCGGACCGGGAGACCCGGAGCTTATGACGTTAAAGGCCGTACCGTCTGATCCGGGAAATGATACGATTGCAGTACCAGGAGAGAAACCGGAAGAGAGCATTGCCTACCAGATTGCTGTTCAGGCAGTGCCGGAACTGACAGAAAAAGAGCTCGTTGCTATTCCAATGCCGATGACAAAGAATGCCAAAGAACTGGAGGAAAATCACCGGCGCGGTGCAGAAAAAATAGAGGAGCTGCTGGATGCAGGAAAAAACGTAGTATTTCTGACACTCGGAGATCCAACCGTGTATTCTACCTACCTTTATGTACACAGACGGGTACTGGAAGACGGTTACGATGCGAGAATTGTAAGCGGTGTTACATCGTTCTGCGCGGCAGCAGCATCTCTTTCCGAGGGACTGGTGGAAAATTCCGAAGAACTGCATGTGATTCCGGCGTCTTACCAGATTGAAGATGCACTGGAACTTTCAGGAACAAAGGTTCTGATGAAAGCGGGTAAAAAGATGCCGGCTGTGAAACAGTTCCTGAAGGAAAAGAACTGCCGGGCGGTGATGATAGAAAACTGCGGCATGGATACGGAACAGAAGTATTTCAGCGCGGAAGAAATCCCGGACCAGGCAAGTTACTATTCACTGATTATTGTAAAAGAAAAGAGGAAAAAATAGATGGTACATTTTATTGGAGCGGGCCCTGGAGCCCCGGATCTGATTACGGTAAGAGGACAGAAGCTGCTTGGTGAGGCGGATATTATCATTTATGCAGGTTCTCTTGTCAATCCGGCACTGCTGGATCTGAAAAAAGAGGGCTGTGTGGTATATAACAGTGCAACCATGACGCTGGAGCAGGTGATTGATGTTATGAAAGAGGCCGAAAGCAAAGGCCAGACTGTGGCAAGACTCCACACGGGAGATCCGTGCCTGTATGGTGCAATCCGCGAACAGATTGATGCGCTCGATGCCCTTGGAATCGCTCACGATGACTGTCCGGGTGTCAGCTCTTTCTGCGGAGCGGCTGCTGCCCTTGAAATGGAATATACGCTGCCGGATATCTCCCAGAGTGTTGTCATCACCAGAATGGCCGGAAGAACACCGGTTCCGGAGCGGGAGAGCATTGCGTCTTTTGCGGCACATCAGGCAACGATGGTTGTATTCTTAAGCACGGGACTCTTAGAGGAACTTTCCCGTGAGCTGATTGCAGGCGGCTATACGGCAGATACTCCGGCAGCGATCGTTTACAAAGCAACCTGGCCGGAGGAGAAGACGTTCGTCTGCACCGTTGGAACACTTGCCGAGACGGCGAAAAAGAACCAGATCACCAAGACAGCGCTGATGATCATCGGAAATGCCGTTTCCCAGGGAAATTACCGCAGAAGTGATCTGTACAATCCGGCGTTTACCACCGAATTCCGAGAGGCAGAAAAATAAGATGAAAATAGCCATAGCAAGTTTTACAAGAAACGGATGCGCCTGGAATCGAAAACTCTGTGCGGCACTGAAAAAACACAGCTGTGAAGGATATGCACTGGAAAAGTACGGGAAAGAAGCGGGAATTCCTGCGATTGCACCGTCGCTTCCTGCATGGACAGAGCGCATGTTTCAGAAAATGGATGCGATTTTGTTTATCGGGGCGTGCGGGATTGCGGTGCGCAGTATTGCACCGTACGTGAAAAGTAAAAAGACAGATCCGGCGGTTCTGTGTATGGATGAACAGGGAAAGTTTGTGATTTCATTACTTTCCGGCCATATCGGCGGAGCAAACGAGCTGACGGAAGAAGTTGCAGCTGTAACGGGTGCGGTTCCGGTCATTACAACGGCAACGGATGTCAATCACAAGTTTGCGGTCGATGTCTTTGCTGTAAAAAATCATTGTGAAATTTGTGAGATGGAGCTGGCAAAAGAGGCAGCGGCGCTTCTGGTGGACGGAAAAACGGTTGGATTCTGCAGCCGTTTTCCGGTGGATGGAACAAAACCGGAGGAACTGATCCCGGAAGAGGCGGCAAAACCGTCGATGGGAATCTGCATTACCACATCGGAAGAGGATTCGCCATATGAGAGAACACTTCACCTGATCCCGAAGGTGATCACCGTCGGCATCGGCTGTAAGAAGAATACACCGGCCGGCCGGATTGAAGAAAAGGTTCTTGCGGCACTTGCGGCGGCCGGGATTTCTCCAAAAGCAGTTCGACAGGCGGCAAGTATTGATCTGAAAGCGCAGGAGCCGGGAATTCTGCAGCTGGTGGAAAAGTATGGCTGGCAGTACCGGACCTTTTCTGCAGAAGAACTGGAAACGGCGGAGGGGGAATTTACGCCGTCTCCGTTTGTGAGGAAGATTACAGGAATTGACAATGTCTGTGAGCGCAGCGCAGTTCTCGCCGGCGGCAGACTGATAAAGAAAAAAAAGGCAGCGGACGGTGTAACAGTTGCACTGGCTGCGGCGGACTGGAGGGCAGTATTTTGAGTACAATTTTTGTCGTGGGCATCGGCCCCGGAGCATATGAAAAAAATGACGATCGAGGCGGCGGATGCGCTGCGGAACTGCGATGTGATCATCGGCTATACCGTCTATGTGGATCTGGTAAAAGAACATTTTGCAGGAAAAGAATTTCTGACGACGCCGATGCGGAAAGAGGTGGAGCGCTGCGTCTAGCATTTGAAACTGCGGCAGAGGGAAAACAGGTTGCTATGATCTGCAGCGGAGATGCCGGCGTTTACGGTATGGCAGGTCTGATGTATGAGCTTTCGGAAGAATGGCCTGATATTGAAATTAAGGTAATTCCAGGCGTGACCGCCGCAACGGGAGGCGCTGCCGTTCTTGGTGCACCGTTGATCCACGATTTCGCCCTGATCAGCCTGAGCGATCTTCTGACACCGTGGGAGAAAATTGAAAAACGTCTTCTGCTGGCATCGGAAGCGGATTTTGTCATCTGTCTTTATAACCCGGGAAGCCATAAGAGAGCGGATTATCTGGAAAAAGCGTGTGATCTGATGCTTCGTTACAAAGCGCCGGAAACCGTCTGCGGAATCGTAAGCCAGATCGGAAGAGACGGGGAGACGAGCCGGACCATGACGCTTGCAGAACTTCGCAATACAAAAGTGGATATGTTTACGACGGTATTTATCGGAAACAGTCAGACAAAGGAAATCCGGGATCACATGGTAACGCCGAGGGGATATCGCTATGAATAAAGTAATCGTCTTTGCCGGAACGACGGAAGGCGGGAAATCTGCAGTTTTCTGAAGAAATATGAGATTGCATCCCTTGCCTGTACGGCGACAGAATACGGCAAGTGCCGGATCGAGGAGGGCGGTGCCCTGACGGTTCGAAGCGGAAGACTGACAGAAGAAGAGATGGAACAGCTTTTTGGCGAAGAACAGCCGGAAATGGTTATCGATGCAACCCATCCGTATGCCGATCTTGTGTCGGAAAATATCCGGTCTGCATGTGAAAAAGCAGGAAAAACGTATCTTCGGCTGCTGCGGCCGTCGCTTGCGGCAGATCCATCCTGCGTCATGGTCGATACGACAGAAGAAGCGGTATCGTATCTGGCGGGTACAGAGGGAAAGATTCTGGTGACAACAGGAAGCAAGGAACTCGCAAAATTTGCAGAGCTTCCGGATTATAAAAACCGTGTGTATGCCCGGGTGCTGCCGTTGCCAGGCGTAATTGCATCCTGCGCGGAACTTGGATTTGATGCCGCACATACCATAGGCATGCAGGGACCGTTTTCTATGGACATGAACGTTGCAATGCTGCAGTCGTTCCATGCCGAATGGATGGTAACGAAGGAATCCGGAAGAAACGGCGGCTTTGAAGAAAAAATTGAGGCAGCAAAAAAGGCCGGTGTCCGTGTCGTTCTGATCGGCCGTCCGAAAGAGGAAGAAGGACTCTCGGAGGACGAGGTCAAGCGGTATCTCGTTGAAAGATTTGATCTGTCCGTGAAACGGGACGTCGTGATCGCCGGAATCGGACCTGGTGCAGAAGCGCAGATGACGCTGGCGCTCGTAGACGCGTGTGAGCAGGCGGATGTGCTGATCGGTGCGGGACGCATGACAAAAGCAGTAGAAAAATATCAGAAGCCAATGCTTGCAGAATACAGCCCGGAAAAGATTTACGAGTATCTGAAGGCGCACCCGGAATATGAAAAGATTGTTCTTCTGCAGTCGGGTGATGTCGGCTTTTACAGCGGAGCAAAGAAACTTCAAGCCGTCCTTGCGGAAGATGCGGATTTTTCTGTCCGTGTAGAGCCGGGAATTTCTTCGCTGGTTTATTTCTGTGCCAAAATCGGAGTGTCCTGGGAGGATGCAGCATTTGTGAGCCTGCACGGACAGCACTGCAACTTTCTGGAGACGGTCCGCCGAAACCGGAAAACTCTGGCGATCGCCGGCGGAAAGGGCAGTGTTAGGGAAATCTGCCAGACGTTAAGTTCGTACGGCTGGGAGCAGATTGTGCTGCATGTGGGAACGGATCTGTCGTATCCGGAAGAACAGATTGTGACAGGAACCCCATTCGAACTTGCTAAAATGGAGTTTGCTCCGCTTGCGGTTCTTCTGTTTGAAAACCCGAATCCGGAACCGGAGTTTACAGCCGGCATGGCAGATGAAGTATTTCTGCGTGACAAAGTACCGATGACCAAGCGGGAAGTGCGCAATGCGTCTCTTTCTCATCTGCAGCTTTCTTTGAATTCTGTTGTCTATGATATTGGATCGGGCACAGGTTCTGTTTCGATTGAGATGGCGCTTCGTGCAGCACAGGGAAAGGTATATGCGATAGAAAAAAATCCGGCAGCCGTTGCACTTCTGCAGGAAAATAAAAGAAATTTGCAGTGGATCATCTGGAAATTATTGAGGGAACTGCACCGGAAGCACTCGAAGCACTCCCGGTTCCGACGCATGCATTTATCGGCGGGTCTGCCGGAAACTTAAAAGAGATTCTGGAACTGCTCCTGCGGAAGAATCCGAACATCCGCGTGGTATTAAATACAGTAACCGTGGAAACATTAGCGGAGGCAGCATCGTGTTTCAAAAAACTTGCGTTTGAAGAGCCGGAAATCGTCTGCCTGCAGGCTTCCAATGCGAAAAAGGCCGGAAGAAGCCATCTGATGATTGCCCAGAATCCGGTTTATATCTTTACAGCCCAGGGAGGTGCCAAAGAATGAAAGCACCAAGAATCATGCTGGCAGCAGGAAGGAGCGGAAGCGGGAAAACGATGATCACCTGCGGACTGCTCCGTGCACTGCAGCAGATGGGAAAGCAGCCCGCAGCGTTTAAATGCGGCCCGGATTATATCGATCCGATGTTTCACGAACAGGTAATCGGCGCCCCGTCGTGTAATCTGGATCCGTTTTTCACAGAGGAAGAAACAACACAGTATCTGTTCTGCAAACATGCAGCGGGTCATGACATTTCCGTATTGGAAGGCGTTATGGGGTATTACGACGGTCTTGGCGGAATTTCTACCAAAGGCAGCGCCTACGATCTCGCCGGTATGACAAAAACGCCGGTTCTTCTGGTTGTCGATGCCAAAGGCATGAGCGTTTCAGCGCTTGCCTTTATTAAGGGATACCTGCAGTACAAAGAGGACAGCAGGATCGCCGGTGTAATCTTTAACCGGATGTCAGAGATGCTGTACCGGGAGATCGCGCCGATGGCGGAAAAAGAACTTGGCATTTCCTGTGTCGGCTTTGTGCCGGAACTGAAGGAATGCCACTTAGAAAGCCGCCACCTCGGCCTTGTGATGCCGGATGAGGTGGAAAATCTGCAGGAGCAGGTCAATCTGCTTGCAGAAACACTGCAGAAGACACTGGATTTTGAAAAAATTCTTGCGATTGCAGAAGGGGCAGAAGAGCTCTCGGGAAAAATGCCGGAAGTCCTGCGTAAGGTGACAGAAAGCGAAGCAGCCGCCAAGGTGCGTGCTGCGAAGCCGATTCTTGCCGTTGCAAAGGATGAAGCATTCTGTTTCTTTTATCGGGATAATCTGGAGCTTCTCGCGTCGCTTGGAGCCAAAATCGAATATTTTTCGCCGCTTTCCGATGCGGAGCCGCCAAAGAATACAGACGGATTTCTGTTCTGCGGCGGCTACCCGGAGCTGCACGCAGAAGAGCTTTCGGAAAACCAGACCATGAGAACGAAGATCCGCGATAACATCCGTCAGGGAATGCCGGTTCTTGCAGAATGCGGCGGTTATATGTACCTGTCAGAATCCATGGAGGATATGGATGGAAATGTGTATCCTATGGTACAGGCTGTTCCGGGAAATGTTTACCGGACAAAAAAGCTGGGAAGATTCGGCTATATCACCCTCACGCCAAACACGAAGGATACCTTTCGGAACGGCGGAAATCCGGTGCGCGGCCATGAGTTCCATTACTTTGACAGCACAGACTGCGGAAGTGCATGGCATGCGGCAAAACCGCTGCGGAAGCGGAACTGGGAATGCATTCATGCGACAAAACGGATGATGGCGGGATTCCCGCATCTTTACTATATGGCAAGTCCGCACCTCGCACTGGAATTTCTGGAGCAGTGTGTCTCTTACCGGAAAGAACAGGAGAAAACAAGATGAAAACAGCATTAGCAGCCCTGATTGTGGGCTATGGATTGGACCTGCTGCTTGGAGATCCCTCCTTTTTGTACCATCCGATCCGTGTGATCGGAAATCTCATTGCCCTGCTGGAAAAATGGCTGCGGAAGGTATTTCCGAAAACACCAAAGGGAGAGCTTGCCGGAGGAGTTTTTCTCGTGATCCTCGTCTGTCTGGCGGGATACGGTGTTCCGGCACTGCTGCTCTTTGCGGCATTTAAAATTCATCCGGTCATCGGCTTCCTTCTGGAGGTTCTCTGGTGCTGGCAGATTCCGGCAACGAAATGCCTGAAGGATGAGAGCATGAAGGTCTATCAGAAATTAAAAGAAAACGATCTTCCGAGGGCGCGCTATGCGGTTTCCATGATCGTAGGACGTGATACGGAAAATCTTTCGGAAACAGGAGTGACGAAAGCTGCCGTGGAAACGATCGCGGAGAATACGTCGGACGGTGTCATTGCACCGCTCCTCTTTCTTGCCATCGGCGGACCGGCATTAGGCTTTCTGTATAAGTCCATCAATACCATGGATTCCATGGTGGGATACAAAAATGACAAATATCTGTATTTTGGACGGTGTGCGGCAAAGCTGGACGATGTCGTCAATTACATACCGGCGAGAATCAGCGCATGGCTGATGATTCTTGCGTCTGCATGCGAGCGCATGAACTGGAAAAATGCAGAAAAAATTTACAAACGCGACCGTTACTGCCACGCCAGCCCAAATTCTGCGCAGACAGAAGCAGTTATGGCAGGGGCGCTGGAAGTACAGCTTGCCGGAGATGCCGTGTATTTCGGCAAAGTCGTAAAGAAACCAACGATCGGCGATGACATCCGCCCGGTCGAGGCGGAAGATATCAAAAGAGCAAATCATTTGATGTATCTGACCTCGTTCCTCGGACTGGTGTTCTTTGCGGGAATCCGCGCGCTCTTTTTTATTTCTGTAAAAAGAGAAGATAGAAACACAACGGAAAAGAGAAAGGAAGGCATATGGTATGAGACAAAATCCACATGGAGGAGACATTTACACGAAAAAATGCAGAGTCGATTTTTCCGTGAATGTCAATCCTCTTGGAGCTCCGGAAAGTGTGAAAGAGGCGGTGAGAAAGAGCGCGGAATCGGTGGAACAGTATCCTGACGCACTGTGCCGGGACCTGACCCGGGCACTGTCGGAAAAGGAGCAGCTTCCAGAAGAAAATATCCTGTTTGCAAACGGCGCCGCGGAGCTTATTTTTGCCCTGACACAGGCTCTCCGCCCGAAAAAAGCGCTGATTGCAGCGCCGGGATTTGCAGAGTATGAAGCAGCACTTTCAGCGGCAGGGTGTTTTATCCGTATGTATCCGCTGCAAAAGGAAAAAGGCTTTCTTTTACAGGACGATTTCTGCGATGATCTGACCGACGATCTGGATCTTGTTTTTTTATGTAATCCAAATAATCCAACCGGCCTTACGATTCCGCAGGAGCTTCTTTTAAAGATCCTGGATAACTGCCGGGAGCGTAACATCTATCTGGTGCTGGATGAGTGTTTCATAGAATTTCTGCCGGAGCCGGAAAAAGTGACGATGCAGGGAAAACTGGACGAATATCCGAATCTGCTGATTCTGCGTGCGTTCACAAAGATTTACGCAATGCCGGGCCTGCGTCTTGGCTATCTGCTCTGCAGCGACGAGGATCTGCTGGATCGGATCAGCCGCAGCATGCAGTCGTGGAATGTTTCGACTCCAGCGCAGATGGCAGGCCTTGCCGCCCTGAACGAGGATGCTTACGTCAAAGAAGCACGGGAACTGATCGGAAAAGAACGCGCCTGGATGAAAGCAGAACTGGAAAAAGCAGGTCTTACCGTATGGGATTCCTGTGCAAATTATCTGTTCTTTGAGGGACCGAAAGGACTTGCCGCACGGCTGGAAAAAGGCGGCATTCTGATCCGCGACTGTTCCAACTACCGGCCTTGCCGACGGATATTACCGTGCAGCCGTACGCACACATGAAGAAAACCAGATTCTGACAGAAGCCGTTTCACAGATTCTGCAGTGGTTTTAGGAGGAAAAACGATGGCGAAAGTAATTATGATACAGGGAACGATGTCAAATGCGGGAAAGAGTCTGCTTGCGGCGGGCTTATGCCGGATTTTCCATCAGGACGGATACCGTGTGGCGCCGTTCAAATCACAGAATATGGCGCTGAATTCGTTTATTACGAGAGAAGGCCTTGAGATGGGACGTGCACAGGTCATGCAGGCGGAAGCGGCCGGGATCGAACCGTCCGTTTTGATGAACCCGATTCTGTTAAAGCCGACGAATGACACCGGTTCGCAGGTGATTGTAAACGGTGAGGTACTGGGAAACATGAGTGCGCGGGAATATTTTCCCACAAAAAAGAGCTGATCCCGGACATCATGAAAGCGTACCATGCACTGGAAGAACAGTATGATATCATTGTGATCGAGGGAGCCGGAAGTCCGGCGGAGATCAACCTGAAAGCCGATGATATCGTCAATATGGGAATGGCAAAGCTTGTGGATGCACCGGTGCTCCTCGTCGGAGATATTGACCGCGGCGGCGTTTTTGCTCAGCTTTACGGTACCGTAGAGCTTTTAGAGCCGGATGAGCGCGACCGCATCAAGGGTCTGATTATCAACAAATTCCGCGGGGACAAAACCATCCTGGACCCGGGCGTGTGATGCTGGAAGAAAAAACACACATCCCGGTGGTCGGCGTGGCGCCGTATCTCACATCGAAGTGGAAGACGAGGACAGTCTGACCGAGCGATTCACCAGAAAAGAGGAGATCGGTCTCATTGACCTTGCGGTCATCCGTCTCCCGCGTATTTCAAACTTCACCGATTTCAACCCGTTCGAGCGGATCGAAGGCGTATCACTCCGCTACGTAAGCTCTGTCTCCGAACTGAAAAATCCGGATATGATTCTGCTTCCGGGAACGAAAAACACGATGGAGGATCTGCTCTGGATGCGTCAGAATGGTCTGGAAGCGGCCGTACTGAAGGCGGCTGCGGCCGGAAAAGTAATTTTCGGTGTCTGCGGCGGCTTCCAGATGCTCGGAGATACGCTGAGCGATCCGCTGCATGTCGAAGCCGGCGGAACGATCAAAGGAATGGGACTCCTGCCGATGGATACCGTATTTGCCGGTGAGAAGACGAGAACCCGCGCGGAGGGCGCTTTTGGAAAAACAGAAGGCGTTCTTGCCGGGATCGAGGGAACCGGATCGAGGGCTATGAAATCCATATGGGAGAAACGGTGCGGAAAGAAGGAACAGAAGCATTCACGTTCATCGATGATCAGAACCGTGCTGATTCGGATAAGCTGGACGGTGCACAGAAAGGAAATGTGTACGGTACGTATGTGCACGGCATTTTCGACAAAGAAGAAGTTGCCGAGCGGATCGTGGAAGCACTTGCAAAGAATAAGGGAATTGCCATGGAGCAGATTCACGGTGTCGATTACCAGACATTCAAAGAGACACAGTATGATATTCTCGCAGATGCGCTGCGCGAGCATCTCGACATGAAGAAGATTTATCAAATTCTGGAAGAAGGGGCATAAAGATGAAGATAGAACTGGAGCAGGTAAGCCCGCACGAGATTGAAAAGAGAAGCTTTGAAATTATCACGGAAGAATTAAACGGAAGAACGTTTCCAGAGGATCAGGAACTGGTTGTAAAGCGGTGTATCCACACAAGTGCGGATTTTGATTATGCGGATAATCTCTGCTTTTCGGAGCATGCGGTGGCAAAAGGCATCGAGCGATCCGGGAGGGAGCCTGCATTGTGACGGATACGCAGATGGCAAGATCCGGCATCAACAAAAAGGTGCTTGCGCGCCACGGCGGTGAAGCGCTCTGCTTTATGTCAGACGAAGATGTTGCAGCAAGAGCAAAAGAAACCGGAAGCACCCGCGCGGCAGCCTGCATGGAAAAAGCGGCGGAGCTGGATAAAAAGCTGATTATTGCGGTTGGAAATGCGCCGACAGCACTGGTCCGCCTCTATGAACTGATCGGGGAAGGAAAAATAAAACCGGCGCTGATCATCGGAGTTCCAGTCGGCTTTGTCAATGTGGTACAGTCCAAAGAACTGATTATGCAGACCAATATCCCGTATATCGTGGCACGCGGACGAAAAGGCGGCAGCAATATCGCGGCGTGCATCTGCAACGCACTCCTGTATATGATGGATCAGGACCGCGGATATTAAAAATAGATGAAAAAACGGAAAGCAGAAGTCTTGACAGATTTCGAATCACCGTTTATACTATGGAACATGGAAAAAAGGCTTGGAAGGGAACAAGTAGACGTACAAAAACGCGGACAGAAAGCAGCCGGCAGATGAGAGGCGCATGCAGGTTCTGTACGATTCGAATACATCCCGGAGTTGCGCACCGAATAAAACGGGCGGCAGAAGAACGAACTATGATGCACGTTTTTAGTAGGCTGCGACGTAAGAGACGAACGTTACAGCGTCAGGGTATTCAGAGGTTTTGGATACCGACAAAGGCAGCTGCCGTGAGACAGCTGTGAAGTAAGGTGGTAACACGGGAGATACGGGCTCTCGTCCTTTGAATCGGAAAGGACGGGAGTCTTTTTGTATAAAAAACTTTGGTCCCAGACGGTAACACATACCCGAAAGTCAACCGAAAAAAGGAGAAAAACAAAATGCAGATTTATGACGAACTGATCGCCAGAGGCCTTCTGGCACAGGTAACCGACGAAGATGAAATCAGAGACCTGGTAAACAATGGAAAAGCAACGTTCTATATCGGATTCGACTGCACCGCAGACAGTCTGACCGCAGGTCACTTCATGGCACTGACCCTGATGAAACGGATGCAGATGGCAGGAAACAAACCGATCGCCCTGATCGGCGGCGGCACCACCATGATCGGTGACCCGTCCGGAAGAACCGATATGAGAAAAATGCTGACCCGCGAGGAGATCGACCACAACGCAGAGTGCTTCAAACGTCAGATGGAGCGTTTCATCGAGTTTGGCGAGGGAAAAGCTATGATGCTCAACAACGCAGACTGGCTGCTGAACCTGAACTATGTAGAACTGCTCCGTGAGGTAGGTGCATGCTTCAGCGTCAACAACATGCTCCGTGCAGAGTGCTACAAACAGCGTATGGAAAAAGGTCTTTCCTTCCTGGAGTTCAACTATATGATTATGCAGAGCTACGACTTCTATCACATGTTCCAGAAATACGGCTGCAATATGCAGTTCGGCGGCGATGACCAGTGGTCCAACATGCTGGGAGGAACCGAACTGATCCGCCGTAAACTTGGAAAGATGCCTATGCAATGACCATCACCCTTCTGACCGACTCTCAGGGCAAGAAGATGGGTAAAACCGCAGGAAACGCTGTATGGCTTGACCCGAACAAGACCAGCCCGTTCGATTTCTACCAGTACTGGAGAAACGTGGACGATGCCGACGTCTTAAAATGTATCCGTATGCTGACCTTCCTGCCGCTGGAGCAGATCGACGAGATGGATTCCTGGGAAGGAAGCAAGCTGAACGAGGCAAAAGAGATCCTGGCCTATGAGCTGACCTCCATGGTACACGGCGAGGAAGAAGCAAAGAAAGCGCAGGAAGGCGCACGTGCCGTATTCTCTACCGGAAGCTCCGAGCATATGCCGACCAGTGAACTTTCTGCAGAGGATTTCACGGACGATAAAATCGATATCGTAACCCTTCTTGTCAAAGCAGAGCTTGCAAAGACCAGAAACGAAGGACGCCGTGCCGTAGAGCAGGGCGGTGTATCCGTAGACGGTGAGAAAATTACAGATCCGAAATATGCCGTAGAAAAAGCAGCCTTCGGTGAGGACGGTATCGTTCTGAAAAAAGGAAAGAAGAATTTCAAAAAAATTTGCGTTAAATAATTAAGTGTGCTATTATAAAAGAATGGATTCCCGGAAGAAATTCCGGGACACACTGAATTATTTGGAGGACAAACAGTCATGGAAAAATATGGCGTAAACGAATTACGAAAGATGTTTCTTGAGTTCTTCGAGAGCAAAGGACATCTTGCTATGAAGAGTTTTTCGTTGATTCCACACAACGATAAAAGTCTTTTACTGATCAACTCCGGTATGGCTCCGCTGAAACCTTACTTCACAGGCGCAGAGATTCCGCCGAGAAGAAGAGTAACAACATGCCAGAAATGTATCCGTACCGGCGATATTGAAAATGTAGGAAAAACAGCCCGTCACGGCACCTTCTTTGAGATGCTCGGAAACTTTTCCTTCGGTGATTATTTCAAACACGAAGCAATCGCATGGTCCTGGGAGTTTTTAACACAGGTAGTAGGGCTCGATCCGAATCGTCTGTACCCATCCATCTATCAGGACGATGATGAAGCATTTGATATCTGGAACAAAGAGATCGGCATCCCGGCAGACCGTATTTTCCGTTTTGGAAAAGAGGACAACTTCTGGGAGCATGGCGCAGGTCCGTGCGGTCCGTGTTCTGAGATTTATTATGACCGCGGAGAAAAATACGGCTGCGGCAAACCGGATGTACCGTTGGCTGCGAGTGTGACCGTTACATGGAAGTATGGAACAACGTATTCAGCCAGTTCAACAACGACGGCGAGGGCCACTACACCGACCTGATCCAGAAGAACATTGATACCGGTATGGGACTTGAGCGTCTGGCCGTTGTCGTACAGGATGTAGATTCCATCTTCGATGTCGACACCATTCAGGCACTCCGCAACAAAGTATGCGAAATCTCCGGAAAAGAGTATGATAAAGATCATGAGACCGATGTTTCCATCCGCCTTATCACAGACCATATCCGTTCCGCAACATTCATGATTTCCGATGGAATCATGCCGACCAACGAAGGAAGAGGCTACGTACTGCGCCGTCTGATCCGCCGTGCAGCACGTCATGGCCGTCTGCTTGGCATTGACGGACTGTTCCTTGCCCGCCTTTCCGCAAGCGTAATCGAAGGCTCCAAAGACGGATATCCGGAACTTGAAGAGAAAAAAGATTTCATCTTCAACGTTCTGAACAACGAGGAGACCCAGTTCAACAAAACCATCGACCAGGGACTTCATATCCTCTCCGAGCTCGAAGAAAAAATGCAGAGCGAAGGCAAAAAAGTTCTGGACGGACAGGATGCATTCAAACTGTACGATACCTACGGATTCCCGCTGGATCTGACCAAAGAGATCCTCGAGGAGAAGGGCTACGGCATCGACGAGGACGGTTTCCATGCAGCAATGGAAGAGCAGAGAGAGCGTGCAAGATCGAGCCGTGAAGTAACAAACTACATGGGTGCTGATGCAACCGTTTACGATGAGATCGACCCATCCGTAACAACTGAGTTTACCGGATACGATCATCTGGAGGATACCTCCAAAGTAACCGTTCTGACGACAGAGACTGAGATTGCAGAATCTCTGATGGAAGGCAGAAGGGAACCATTTTCGTAGAGAAAACTCCGTTCTACGCTACCATGGGCGGTCAGGAAGGCGACTGCGGTATCATCAAAGGAGCAAATGGTGTATTCGAAGTAGAAGATACCATCAAACTCCGCGGCGGAAAATACGGCCACGTCGGTGTCATGAAATCCGGTATGATTTAAACGGCGAGGAAGTTACACTTCAGGTCAACGAAGAGGCAAGAAAAAATATCGAGAAGAACCACAGCGCAACACACCTTCTGCAGAAGGCATTAAAGACTGTTCTCGGTGCACACGTAGAGCAGAAAGGTTCTCTCGTAACCCCGACCAGACTCCGTTTCGACTTTGCCCACTTCCAGGCTATGACACCGGAAGAACTGGAAAAAGTTGAGAATCTGGTAAATGAAAAAATTCAGGAGCAGATCCCGGTTGTAACCGACATCATGGATACTGAGGAAGCAAAGAAATCCGGCGCGATGGCTCTGTTCGGTGAGAAATACGGCGACAAAGTACGTGTCGTTTCCATGGGAGACTTCTCCAAAGAGCTCTGCGGTGGTACCCATGTAAAGAATACCGCTGAAATCGGACTGTTCAAACTTGTTTCTGAGGCAGGCGTTGCAGCAGGTGTCCGCAGAATCGAAGCTCTGACCGGACCGTCTGTTACTGCATACTATAAAGCACAGGAAGAGAAAATACATGAGGCAGCAGCTCTCTTAAAGACAACACCGGCGGATCTCCTCGAGAAGATCGCTCATCTGCAGGCAGAGGCAAAGGCACTCCAGGCAGAGAATGAGTCCTTAAAGAGCAAACTGGCAAAAGAAGCGCTCGGCGATGTTATGGATAAAGTAACCGAAGTCAAAGGTGTAAAACTTCTCGCTGCATCCGTACCGGATGTCGATATGAACGGACTGCGTGACCTTGGCGACCAGCTGAAAGAAAAACTGGGAAGCGGCGTTGTTGTTCTGGCATCTGCAAAGGACGGTAAAGTAAGCCTTCTTGCCATGGTAACCGATGATGCGATGAAGAAAGGTGCACATGCCGGAAAACTGATCAAAGAAGTGGCAGCCGTTGTCGGCGGCGGCGGCGGTGGACGTCCGAACATGGCACAGGCCGGCGGAAAGAATCCGGAGAAGATCGACGAAGCAGTTGCAAAAGCTGCTGAGGTACTGGAAGGCCAGATCGCATAACAATAAGCAGGAAAAACAGCACAAAATCCTGCCGCCTGCAGGGCAGAAAAAGGAGCCAGGCAGGCGGCAGGGAAAAATTTTGCAAAAAATGAAAAAACTTGTTGACGTACGAGATTTTTCTGGTATAATAAGAACAGTGCAAAAAATACCCATACAGTTGTATTATGCACAATCTACAACTGGAGGGAGGTTAGGTGTGAGACTATGTCAAATGTAATCGTTAAAGAAAACGAAACGTTGGACAGCGCTTTACGCAGATTTAAGCGTAGCTGTGCAAAAGCTGGCATTCAGCAGGAGATTCGTAAAAGAGAGCATTACGAGAAACCAAGCGTTCGTCGTAAAAAGAAATCTGAAGCTGCCAGAAAACGTAAGTATAATTAATGTGCAAAAATCCCCGGCGATCTGTTTTGCCGGGGATTTTTATACTTGTAACTTAAAGTCGCAGGTTTTGACAAAACAGCAAGGCGGTGACAAATGAGAATTTTGTACAAAATAGCAAACAAGCTGTTTCGTATCGTGAAAAAGATTCTGAAGCTGCTTACCAGCCGTATGGTCATTATCGGTGTTGCACTTCTTCTGGAATTTTGCTGGCTGGCCGGAATTGTGATGCAGCTCAATGAAAAATCTGTCTACATCAACTATGCGGTCACGATCCTTTCCCTGATTGCAGTGCTTTCGATTATCAATAATCCGAAAATGAATCCCGGCTACAAACTGATGTGGGCAGTCTGTATCCTGGCGCTTCCGGTAACCGGAATCTGCCTGTACGGCATTCTCGGCCATTCCAGTGTGGCAAGAAAATTCCGTACACATTACGATACAGTTCTGCTTTCGCAGGGAGGCGTTCTTGGAGAGGAAGAAGAGACGCGTAAAAAGCTCGAGGAAGAAAATATCCTGGCAGCGGGGCAGTCTTCCTATCTGACCAATTATGCGCATTATCCTGTTTATGAAAATACAGAAACAGAGTATTACCCGCTGGGAGATGTATGGTTTGAGCACTTTATTGAGGAACTCAAAAAGGCAGAACACTACATTTTTATGGAATATTTCATCATCAGCGAGGGGTATCTGTGGGATACGGTGCTGGAGATTCTGAAGGAAAAAGCGGCCGCCGGTGTGGATGTGCGGCTGATTTACGATGATTTCGGCTGCGTGACGACACTGCCGTATCAGTATTATAAATCGCTGCAGCAGATGGGCATCAAGTGCGCGGCGTTCAATCAGTTCCGACCGGTGCTGAATGTCATTTTAAATAACCGTGACCACCGGAAAATTGCCGTGATCGACGGTCATACGGCTTTCACGGGCGGCATTAATCTTGCGGACGAATACATTAACCGCAAGGAGCGGTTCGGCCACTGGAAGGATTCCGGAATCTGTCTGCATGGTGAGGCGGTATGGAGTTTTACGGTGATGTTTCTGCAGATGTGGAGCACAATCACCGGTATGGAATGCAATTTCGAATCATACCGGCCGGAGATCTATCACGAGGAAGCGTTTAAAAAAGACGGTTTTGTGCAGCCGTACGGCGATTCCCCGCTGGATGGAGAGACAGTAGGCGAGCATGTTTATCTGAACATTATTTCACAGGCGAAAAAATATCTTTATATTTTTACTCCGTATCTGATTCCGGACAACGAGACGCTGACCGCTCTCTGCATGGCGGCAAAGCGCGGAGTCGATGTGCGGATTGTAACGCCGGGCATCCCGGATAAGAAGATTGTCTATATTCTGACGCAGGCCAATTACGAGATCCTGCTGGAATCCGGCGTTCAGATTTACCAGTATACGCCAGGCTTTATCCATTCCAAGAGCTTTGTCTGTGATGATGAAGTTGCGACGGTCGGAACGATCAACATGGATTACCGGAGCATGTACCTGCATTTTGAGTGCGGTGTCTGGATGTACGGCAGCAGTGCGGTTGCCCAGGTAAAAGAGGATGCGCTGATCACGTTTGAACAGTGTGAGCAGATCAATATGGACTACTGCCGAAAGAAAAATTTTGCAGTCCGTGCACTCCGCGGTGCGCTGAAGTTTCTGGCACCGCTGCTGTAAACGGAACAGACAGCATAGTTCTGCGGTCGTCTGCATAGCCTGTAGGGAAGAAAGGGCAGATGTTTCGGGGGAATATGAAGAGAAGAACACGAAATATCGTCTGGAGCCTGCTGATGATCCTGGCGCTTCTTGCAGCGCCCTTGAAAGTGACTGCGGCAGAGCAGAATGGAGAATCTTCCGACAAGCAGCAGAACGAAACAACGGAACAGAAAACAGAAGAGACGGAGGAGACAGCACCGGAGATGACAACGGACCTTGGGCTGGCTTCGCCGTCTGTTCTTTTGATGGAGGCACAGACCGGAACTGTTCTGTACGAGAAAAATGCGTCGGAACAGCGAAGCCCGGCGAGCATCACAAAAATCATGACGCTGCTGCTGATTTTTGAAGAGCTCGAAAAAGGGACGCTCCAGCTGACCGACGAAGTGACGACGAGTGCGCACGCCAGAAGTATGGGCGGGTCCCAGGTTTTTCTGGAAGAGGGCGAAAAGCAGACCGTTGAGACGATGATCAAGTGTATTGTCGTTGCTTCGGGAAACGATGCATCTGTAGCGATGGCAGAGCATATTGCGGGGACAGAAAGCGAGTTCGTCAGCCGGATGAACCAGAAAGCAAAAGAACTCGGCATGAACGACACGAAGTTTGAGGACTGCTGCGGCCTCACGGATTCCGACGGCCATTACACGACAGCGGCAGATGTGGCGAAAATGTCTCGGGAGCTGATCGAGCGCTTTCCGCAGATCCTGAACTATTCCTCTATCTGGATGGAAGAGATTACGCATGTCACACAGAAGGGAAGCAAACCATTCACCCTCACCAATACAAATAAGCTGATCCGCGGCTATGAGGGCTGTGTGGGACTGAAAACAGGAAGCACCTCGAAGGCGAAGTACTGCGTCTCGGCAGTGGCGAAGAAAAATGATCTGACGATGCTGGCAGTCGTGATGGGAGCACCAGACTACAAGGTGCGGTTTGCAGATGCAGCGTCACTGTTCCAGTATGGGTTTTCGTCCTGCAGCATCTACATAGACCGGGAACGCGATCCACTGCCGGAACTTTCGGTTGTTTACGGAAAGCAGGATACGGCAGAACTGGAATATGCGGAAGAATTCTGCTATCTTACGACGGGCGGGACGGTGATTGGTGAAGTGGAAAAAACGATGGAACTGCCGGAAGAGGTGCAGGCCCCTATCCAGAAAGGCGAGTGTGCCGGAAGAGTTGTTTACAAAGCAGACGGTGAGGAACTTGGTTCCGTTGCGATTTTATATGGAGCAGACGTGGCGAGAGCCGGCATGTGGGATCTGTTCGGATGTACGATGAAACAATATTTTCTTGGGACGGCATAAAGCCGGAGTATCATGCGCGAAAAGGAGAAAAACATGGCAAAGAAAAATTACTATGCGGTAAAACAGGGAAAGGTTCCGGGCATCTACCGGACATGGGATGCGTGCAAAGCGCAGGTACACGGTTATCCTGGCGCAATTTACAAGGGATTTGAGCGTCTGGAGGAGGCAGAGGCCTTTCTGGGCGGCGGTAAAATGCCGGAACCATTGCTGCGGGAAACAATCGGAACGTATTTCGCTGCCCCGGAACGAAAGGCAGTACAGAGCACGGCAGCACCCGATCCTTCTTCTTGGGACTGGGAACACCTGATTCTGGCGGAAAAACCATGCGAAGACCCGGAATACGCCGGTGTCGGCAGGAGCGCCGTCGCATATGTGGATGGAAGCTATCAGCATGCGCTCGGAAAGTTCTCCTGCGGTGTGGTCCTCTTCCTGGACGGAAAAGAGTTGAATCTTGCAGAAGAATATAGCGACCCGGATCTCGTCTCCATGCGGAATGTGGCAGGCGAGATCAAGGGCGCAGAGCTGGCCATGGCTTACTGCCTGACACATGATATTCCGGAGCTGTCCATCTATCACGATTACCAGGGAATCGCAAGCTGGTGTACGAGAGAATGGCAGGCGAAAAAACAGGGAACCATCGATTACCGGAATTTTTACGATCTGGCATCGGCCAAAGTTGCGATCCGCTTCTGCAAAGTAAAGGGCCACACCGGCGTCACCTACAACGAAAAAGCCGATCAGCTGGCAAAACAGGCACTGCTTATAAACAGCAGGGAAAACGGGTTGTCATACACCGAAAAATCAAGTATAATGAACGGTATGAGAAAATTTACAACGACCTATTACAAACTTTCGTCAAACGGAAAATTTCCGGAAGGAAACGGTTTTCGTCTGGCGTTTATCAGTGATCTTCACAATATGGAGTTTGGCCCGGACAACACGGTGTTAAAGGCAGTCATCGATGAGGCGGCTCCGGATCTTGTCATCATCGGCGGGGACCAGATTGTGGCAAAGCCGGGGGAGAACCTCGACCCGGGTCTGAGTTTCGCGGAACGTCTTGCGGAGGAATACCAGGTAATCTATGGCTGCGGAAACCACGAATACCGTCTGAAGCTGTATCCGGAACAGTACGGTGATCTGTATGAAAAGCTCCGGGAGCGCCTGAAAAAGGCAGGAATCTGCTATCTGGAAAATGAGACGGCGGATCTTACCATCAGCGGCTGTCCGGTCCGGATCTACGGCTATGCCATGGACCGCACCTATTACAACCGCTTTTACCGCGGACCGCTGCCGGTTTCGGAACTGACGGACCACCTTGGAAAACCGGATCCGGCGCGCTACGGCATTCTGCTGGCGCATCACCCTGCCTACCGTAGCTCCTATGCATCATATGGAGCCGATCTGACGCTTTCCGGCCATTATCACGGCGGCGTGGTGGGCCTTGGCGCGCACCGGGGGCTTGTGACGCCGGATTTCCGCCTTTTCGAAAAACTGCCGCGGGCTGTTCCTGACGGGCGGCACCTGCCAGATCATCAGCGCAGGAACGGGCGAACACACCATTCCGGTCCGCATCTGGAACAGAAGAGAATTGATTATTACAGATATCGGGAAACCGTAAGGGAGAACAGAGCACATGGCGATACCAGTAAAGCTTCCGGTGTTTGAAGGACCGCTGGACCTTCTTCTTCACCTGATCGATAAAAACAAAATAGATATTTACGATATCCCCATTGTAGAGATTACGGACCAGTATCTGGAATACATTCATCAGATGGAGCGGGAAGACCTCGACATCATGAGCGAGTTCATGGTCATGGCGGCGACGCTTCTGGATATCAAATGCCGCATGCTGCTTCCAAAAGAAGTGAATGAGGAAGGCGAGGAAGAGGACCCGAGAGCCGAGCTGGTGCAGCAGCTTTTAGAGTACAAAATGTACAAGTACATGTCGTACGAGCTGCGTGACCGCATGAACGAGGCGAGCCGTTCCGTGTACAAGGAACCGACGCTTCCAAGAAAAGTGCTGGAGTACAGGACGCCGGTCGACACCTCCGAGCTCCTCTCGCAGATTTCTCTCGCGAAGCTCCATACGATCTATAAAATGATTTTAAAGCGCCAGGAGGACAAGATCGACCCGATCCGAAGCAAGTTCGGAAAGATCGAAAAAGAAGAGGTCAGCCTGCCGGACAAGATGACGTATGTCGAGCAGTTTGCTGTTAAAAAACGCCGCTTCAGCTTCCGCGACCTTTTGGAATCCCAGCCGGGCAAGGTGCATGTGATTGTCACCTTCCTTGCAATCCTGGAGCTGATGAAAACCGGCAAAATCCGGATCAGCCAGGAGGAGCTTTTCGGGGATATCCTGATTGAATCCCTGGAGGATGAAGACACCGTAGTTGTGCCGTATACAGACGAGACAGACAGTGAGGACAAGACAGATGGAAGAACAGAACAGGAATAAAGAAACTGCCTGGGTGAGGCAAGACGCCCCTCTTCGGTCGAGGAGGCGGAAGCAGCCATCGAGGCAGTCCTTTTTGCGATGGGAGATTCCGTGGAGCTGGGAAGGATTGCAAAAGCGATCGGCCATGACACGGAGACGACCCGCAGGATTCTGAACCATATGATGGAAAAATATAATACGAAAGACCGCGGCATCCACATCGTGGAGCTTGAAAATGCGTATCAGATGTGCACGAAACAGGAATATTATGATTATCTTGTCAACATCGCCATGCAGCCGAAGAAGGCGGTTCTGACCGACGTCATGATGGAGACTCTCTCGATCATTGCCTACAAGCAGCCGGTCACGAAGCAGGAGATCGACAAGATCCGCGGCGTCAAGAGCGATCACGCGGTCAACAAACTGGTGGAGTACAATCTGGTGCAGGAGCTTGGCCGCCTCGACGCGCCGGGCCGCCCGATTGTGTTCGGCACGACCGAAGAATTCCTGCGGAACTTCGGCGTCGATTCCACCGACAATCTGCCGGAGATCAGTCCGGTCAAGATGGAGGACTTCCGCGCAGAAGTGGAAGAGGAAATGCAGATCAAGCTGGATGTCTGATCCGGCAGGAGAAAAAAGAAGGGAGATACCGATATGCTACTACGTACGCACACGACAGGTTCGGAAGAGAAGTCTATGAACAGCTTCCGGCAAATTTGAAAAAGATCATTCGAGAAAACAAAAAATTGTATCTGATCGGACTGCACGGGCCGGATATCTTCTTTTATTACCATCCGTTCTCGAAAAACCGTGTGTCTGATTACGGAACGCTTCTGCATGAGCAGACGGCTTCCGTTCTGTTCGAGGATGAGGTGAAAAGTATCAGCAGAGCCGTCAGAGGCGATGGAAGCGTATCTGTTAGGCTTTGCCTGCCATTACCTTCTCGATTCGACGTGTCATCCGTATATCGGGAAATTTGTGGATCACACTGGAATTTCCCATGCAAAGATTGAGACGAGCCTTGACCAGTACTTCATGCTGGAGGACGGCCTCGATCCGCTCGTATACCGTCCGGCATCGCCGATCTGCCCGCACACCGACGGCAACAAGGTCATCCACCGCTGTTTTCCGGAAATCGGGGAAACAGAAATTGTCGAATGCCTGAAGGGCATGAAGCTCTGGACGAGAATCACGATCTGCCGCAGCAGTGCGGTAAGAAGCCTTCTTCTTGGAGTGATGAAACTGGTCGGCTGCTACGATTCGATGGGCGGCCGTGTGATGCCTGGAAGGCTCAGAAGGAATGCGAAGCGGGCACACGGAATCTTGTCCACCTGTACGAAAGAGCGCTTGCAGAGGCGCCGCAGGAGCTTGTAAAGCTGGATGAAGTGCTCCATGGAAACGGAACGCTTTCCCCGCGCTTTGACCACAATTTTGATTAAAACAGACTTTTGAGAGCAACAGTAAGAATAGAAAAATCCCGGCAGGAATCTTTCCTAAGAATTCCTGACCGGGATCTTTTTTTGTCCGAAAGCAGATCTTTAATTTGATTTTACTTCACGCCACAGCTGGTTGTAAACCTCATCGGCATCATCGCAAGATACGTAAAGGTTTCGCACCGTGCAAGCGTTTCCTCATCCGGGAAGGCGATTTCACTGTTTCGGATATCGTCATCCTCAATCAGTTCACGCGCCGCATCATTCGGCGTAGAGTAGGTAATATACTCAAAGTTTTTCAGTGCGATGTCCGGCCGGCAGAGGAAATTCAGGAATTTCTCTGCGTTCTCGACATGCTGCGCATCTTTTGGAATGCACCAGGAATCGATCCAGACGTTGGAGCCTTCTTTTGGAACAACGTATTCCAGATCCGGGTTTTCACGCTTCGTGTAGATAGCTTCACCGGAGTAAATAACGCCGATAGCCGCCTCATTTCCGATCATCTTGTCACGCACCTGATCCACAACGTACGCCTGCACGAGAGGTTTCTGTGTCACAAGCAGATCCTTCGCCTCCGTCAGCTCCTTGATATTGGTGGAGTTTAAGGAGTATCCCAGATCCTTTAAAGCAACAGCAAACGCATCGCGCACGCTGTCCTGCATCAGAATGCTGTCGCGGTAATTGGTATCCCACAGAACAGACCAGGAGTCGATCGGCTCGCTTACCATTTTTTTGTTGTACAGAATACCAACTGTTCCCCAGCAGTACGGGATCGAGTAGAGATTGCCCGGGTCGAACTGCTCGGAAGTCTCGTAGTACATATCTCCAATGTTGGAAGCGTTCGGAATATGGTCAAAGTTGATCGGCTGCAGCAGATCGTTCTGGATCATCTTCTGAATCATATAGTCGGACGGCAGACAAGATCGTAGGAATCGCACCGGATTTGATCTTCGGATACATGATTTCGTTCGTCTCATACTCCTCGTAAACAACGTGGATACCGGTTTCTTCCTCAAAGATATCGATGACATCAGAATCCATATATTCGCCCCAGTTGTACACAATCAGCTGCTGGGAGCCGCCGGCTGAAGCATTCTGGCTTCCGTAGTAAATACCGCCGCCGCCGATGACAAGCACCATGGCGATCGGAAGAATCCGGCGGAAGACCACCCGTTTCGTGATGCGGAAACGGATGCCCTTCTTCGCCATAGCCTCGCGCTCTTTTGCCTCCTCTTTTTCTTCCTTCGGAGAAGGATTCACATTCACAAGGAGCAGCAGAAGCAGTACGGTGACAAAAAGAATTGTGGAGAGCGAGTACATCTCCGGCTTGATTCCCTTGCGGACCTCGGCATAAATCTTTGTGGAGAGCGTATCAACGCCCGGTCCCTTGGTGAAGTAGGTGATAACGAAATCATCGAGGGACATGGTAAAGGAGAGCAGAAAGCCTGAAACAACACCCGGCATGATGTCCGGGAAGATGACTTCCAAAACGCGTACAGAGGAGAAGCGCCAAGGTCGAGGGCTGCCTCGTACGTTGATTTGTTCGTCTGCTTTAATTTCGGCATAACGCTCAAAATAACATAAGGAACATTGAACGTGATATGCGCCATCAGAATCGTGCCGAATCCAAGCTGAATGCGGCAGATGATAAAGAGCAGCATCAGCGAGATTCCCATAACGATCTCACCGTTCAGCATCGGGATGTTCGTAATACCCATGAAAAGCGTCCGGCTTTTTTTTTGACATGCTGTTGATGCCGATGCACGCAAGCGTTCCAAGGATGGTTGCAATCGCAGAGGCAAGAAGCGCAATGATTAACGTTGTATACAGCGCGTTCATGATCTCTGTATTGGCAAACAGTGAACGGTACCAGTGCAGCGTAAAGCCGCCCCATTTGGCACGCGTTTTTGATGCATTAAAGGAGAGCACCACAAGGGTGACAATCGGCGCATACAGAAGAATAAAAATGAGTGCCATGTAAATTTTTCCAGTTTCTTTCTCAAAATGCCGTTCCCTCCCCGTCTTTATCGTATTTGTTCATCAGAACCATCGACAGGATGATGAAGATCATCAGGACTGTGGAGAGTGCACTTCCGGCATTCCAGTTGTTGGTCTGTTTGAACTCCTGCTCGATGACGTTTCCGATCAGAAGGATCTTGCTTCCGCCGAGCAGGTCGGAAATAACAAAGGTTGTAAGCGCCGGGATGAATACCATGGTAATACCGCTTACGATACCCGGCGTGGTGAGCGGCAGCGTTACTTTCAGAAACGTCTGCACACTGTTTGCTCCGAGGTCCCTTGCTGCGTTGATGACATCACGGTCGATCTTAATCAGAACATTGTAGATCGGCAGAACCATAAACGGCAGGAAGTTGTACACCATACCGAGAATGATCGCTCCCGGTGTATTGATGATAGAAATGCCGCAGATGGAAAAACGCGAGGATGCTGTTGATGACGCCGTTTTTCTCAAGCAGTGTCTGCCATGCAAGCGTACGGAGCAGAAAATTCATCACATCGGGAGAATGAAGATCAGCACAATAAAGCTGGTCTGATTGACATTCCGGTTTGCCAGAATCATGGCAAGCGGATAGGCAAGCAAAAGACAGAGCGCGGTGCTAAGAAGCGACAGCCACAGCGCCAGGCCGAGTGCTTGATGTTTTCCTTCGTCGCAACGGTAGGCGAAATTCGAAGGGTAAAGCCGCCTTCTTCCCCGGTGAACGCATAGTAGAGAATCAGGATCAGCGGATGATGATGAAACCGGCAGCCCAGACGGCATACGGTGCTGCCAGCCATTTCTTTAATTTATTACTCTTCAATGGCTGCCGCCTCCTCATCTTCGGATTCCGGTTTGTTCATAATCTGGATATCGAACGGATCGACGTGAATGCCGACTTCCTGTCCGACCGGGAACAGATCGGTAGAGTGAACGAGAAGCTCAAAGCCGTTCACCGTAACCTCCATCTCATAGTGAACACCTTTGAAAATCAGATGGGTGACACGTCCGCGGATGGTACCTTCCTCCGGCTTCACAAGATCAATATCCTCCGGGCGGATCACAACGTCGATCGGTTTGTTTTTGCCGAATCCGACATCAACGCACTCGAACTTCGCACCGAGAATCTCGACGAGACGGTCCTCAATCATGATGCCGTCGAGAATGTTGCTGTCACCGATGAAGTCTGCAACGAATGCGTTCTGCGGCTCATTGTAGATGTCTTCCGGTGTGCCGATCTGCTGGATATAACCCTGGTTCATGACAACAATCGTGTCCGACATAGTAAGCGCCTCTTCCTGATCATGGGTGACATAGACAAAGGTGATACCAAGCTCGTTTTTCAGACGGATCAACTCGTACTGCATATCCTGACGGAGCTTTAAGTCAAGTGCGCCGAGCGGCTCATCCAGAAGCAGAACTTTGGTTCGTTGACAATCGCGCGCGCAATGGCGATTCGCTGCTGCTGGCCGCCGGAGAGAAGCGCCGGGGAGCGGTTTTCGTAACCCTCAAGGTTAACAAGTTTTAATGCGTATTTGATTTTGTCATCGATATATGCTTTGGATTTTCCTTTGATTTTCAGCCCGAAAGCAATGTTTTCCGCAATTGTCATATGCGTGAAAAGAGCATATTTCTGGAACACCGTATTTAACTGGCGTTTGTTCGGCGGAAGCTGGGTGATATCCTGTCCGTTAAATAAAACCTTTCCGGCATCCGGTGTCTCAAAACCGCCGAGGATACGTAATGTGGTTGTTTTTCCGCAGCCGCTCGGGCCAAGGAGGGTAAGAAATTCGTTTTCACGGATATAAAGATTCAGATCATCCAGAATGGTAACTCCGTCGTACGATTTTGTGATGTTGACCAGATCAAGTAATTTGGTACTCATGTGTAATATGCTCCTTTCGGGTTGTGAAATTTGGAACACCGTTTCTCGTGAAAATCACGCGGTGTAAAAAATCTAAAAATAAGGCGGTGAACTGACCCAGAGAATGATGGCCGGTGTTTTACCCGGATTTTCCAGATAGTGATTACAGGAAGCGGGATAGTAGAAGCTTTCCCCTTTCTTCACTTTGTGGCATTCATCTCCAAGATGAAGGAGAATACGGCCGGAAAGTACATAGCCGAATTCCTCGCTTCATGCGGTGAATCAATCTCGGTGCACGCGCCGCTTTGCAGCGTCAGCCGGATTGGCTCCATCCTGTTTTTCTGTGCATTCGGAACGATCCATGCGATCTCGTTGCCCTGCGCTTCAGCGGTCTTTACAAAGTAATCTTCTTCGCAAAAGACAACCTGATTGTCCTGCTCTTCGCCGAAAAAACGTTTTTAGATCCGTTCCAAGGCAGGTAAGAACATCAACCAGCGTGGCGATCGAGGGAGAGGTCACATCGTTTTCAAGCTGGGAAATAAATCCCTTTGACAGCTCGCTCCGATCTGCCAGTTCCTCCTGCGTCAGCCCTTTCCACATCCGCAGTTCCCTGATTTTTTTTCCGATTTCCATAAAAAATCCTTTCTGCATCCAAAGTCTTTCCCGGGATCCTTTTGCTGAATACGGATTCTCAGGAAATCTCAGTAAAAATAAACAAAAAGTTTAGTAATTCTATACAAACACGGGGAATTATACATGATATGGATCGCAGTGTCAATAACTTTGTGAAATTTTACCATGATTTTGCAGGAAACCTCATATAATGAAGAAGAAGCAGACAAAAAGCCGGTCCCAAAAGAGCGTCCGGCTTTTCCGTTTTTAAAGAGAAAAAACACAAGGGGGATCTGATTTTGAACAGAAAAAGAAGAAACAAGACAGGTTTTTTCCTGGGAATCCTGCTTCTGTTTTTGGGAAGTGTGTCCGTGACTGCGACAGAGCAGGAGAGCGAGCCGAATCAGCTGTTTGCAACGGCGGCATGCCTGATGGATGGCGATACCGGCCGTGTGCTGTTCGGAAAACGCGAGACAGATTCTATGGCAATGGCGAGCACAACGAAAATCATGACATGCATTCTGGCACTGGAAAACGGACAAGAGCAGACGGTCGCAACTGCATCGGCTAAAGCAGCCGCAGCGCCGAAAGTACATCTCGGTGTGCGGGAGGGAGAACAGTTTCTGCTTGGCGATCTTCTGTATTCCCTGATGCTGGAATCGCATAACGACGCGGCGGTAATGATTGCAGAGACCATCGGCGGAAGTGTAGAGGAATTTGCATCGCTTATGAATGAAAAAGCCGCAGCAATCGGCTGTACGGATACGCATTTTGTGACGCCGAACGGTCTCGATGCTTCTGACGCAGGCGGAGATCACCACACGACAGCAGCTGATCTGGCACGGATCATGCGATACTGTGTCTGGATTTCACCGAAAGCCGCCCAGTTTCTCGCAGTGACGCAGACGCGGTCCTATACCTTCTGGGATCTGGAAAAGAAAAACATGTTCAACTGCTATAATCACAACGCACTGCTGGATCAGATGGATGGAGCTGTTTCGGGAAAAACCGGCTTCACGGCAAAAGCCGGTTACTGTTATACCGGTGCGCTGGAGCGGGATGGAAAGCGTCTGATTGTGTCGTTGCTTGCATGCGGATGGCCCAGCCATAAAAACTATAAATGGGCGGATGCCGCAAAGCTTTTAAACTACGGGCTGGAATCGTATATGTATCGTGACGTGCTGGACCATAGCTGGAACCCAGGGCAGATTGAAGTAGCAGACGGTGTTTACGACGGGATGCTGCAGGTAAAAAGCAGCGCCCGCCTTACCCTTACAAGTCCGGCGCTTGATCCGGCGCGCTCGCTTCCCGCTCTTCTGAAAGAGACAGAAATACCGGAAAAAGACATTTTTTACCGGAGCTTTTGAAAGCCCGGTAAAGAAAGGAGAAAAGGTCGGTTCGGTTACGTATTCGATCGACGGGATTCTTCTCGCGGAATATCCCGTCTATGCAGCCGAAACGATCGAGAAAATTGATTATGGGTGGTGCATGGAAAAGGTCGCAGAGCGCCTCTTTTGTCACTCTTCGGTATGAGTTACTTTTGCAAGTGTTTCCGTTGAAAGAATTTTCCGGATATTGCAGAGAAACAGCGTAACGGCAGTGATAACAGAACATACATCAGCGATCGGTTCTGCATAGTAAACGCCCATGACACCGAAGAAATGCGGCAGAATGAGTGCAAGCGGAATCAGAAGGATGACTTTTCGAAGCAGTGCAATAAAAAGAGAAATCTTCGCCTGGCCAAGACCGAGGAAGGAACTCTGTACGCCGCTCTGCAGTCCGAAAATTGCCATGCCGGCAATGTAAACCGGAAGTACCTTCTCTACGATGACAATCAGTTCCGGGTCAGTCGTGAAAAGACCGGCAAAAAGAGCCGGACGAAGCATTGCGAATACAACGTAGACGAAAGCGGCAGTAAAAGTAATGGCGATCATGCGCCGGATTGTCTGGCGGACACGGTCAAACTGGCCTGCACCAAAGTTGTAGCTGATGATCGGCTGTACACCGTTCGTAAAGCCGTTGACCGGTACGAAAATCAGCTGCAGCACCGACTGGAGAATTGTCATCGAGCCGACATAGAGGTCGCCGCCGTACGTCTGCAGCCCGTGGTTCATGACGATTGTGATGGCACTTTCCGTTGCAGACATGATAAATGGTGAGATGCCGAGTGCCATGACAGAGCCTAAAATGGAAAAATCCGGTTTCATGGTGCGAAGAGAAAGGCGGACACCTGATTTTTTTGAGGTAAGAAACCGAAGAACCCATGCAGCACTTAAAGCCTGGGAGAGAATGGTAGCAAGTGCGGCCCCGGAAACACCCATATGAAGAACGAAGATGAAACCGGGTCAAGACCAATGTTGATAACAGCGCCAATGAGAACGGAGCACATGGCCGTGCGTGCGTGTCCCTGACAGCTGATAAAAGTATTCAATCCGACAGCCAGCTCGACAAATACGGTTCCGACAAGATAAATGGAAATATACGTGGAAGCGTATCGGATTGTGTTGCTGCTTGCACCAAAGAGGTACAGAAGCGGTGTCTGAAA
>ENA-OQIM01000041-OQIM01000041.1-human-gut-metagenome-genome-assembly--contig:-NODE-41-length-34867-cov-6.563472_pt1 | contig 34867 bp, 39 predicted proteins | sample MGYA00242579_ERZ504744 | MGnify/ENA primary metagenome ERZ504744 (study PRJEB26092, sample SAMD00036441) | human gut metagenome | host: Homo sapiens | study: EMG produced TPA metagenomics assembly of...
TGGAATAAAGGCATTATGACAGAAGTATTGGAGCTGTCTTAGATTATGCCTTTGATAGAGTTGGGTTTAACAGAGTTCAAGGCAGAAGTATTCTATGGGAAATGATGCTTCCTCTGCGGTATTAAAGAAATGCGGCATGGTGTTAGAAGCGTGGCCAGACAAAAATACTATAAAAATGGTGAGTATATCGATATTGCTTTATGGGCAATTATTGCAGGTGATAGGTTATATTGAGACAAGAACTGATATTAAGTATGATAAAAAGGAAGATGTGGTAAATATGTGTAAGGCATGGGATGATCATAAAAAAGCTTGGCATACAGGAAGAAATACAACAAGGTATGCAATATAGATATGCTTGGATTGAAATTAAAAAATAACAAAAAATACAATTTATCAGGTTGACCGAATAATACTTTTGTCATATAATTTAATCAAAAAATAGTAATAATTACTAATTTAAGTAGAGATTATTAGCAGGAGGTACCTATCATGGACAAGAAGATTACAGACAGCATTATTTACATCGGTGTGGACGACAAGGACATTGATTTATTTGAGAGCCAGTATGTTGTTCCAAACGGTGTTTCATACAACTCATATGTGATTATGGATGACAAAATTGCAATCATGGATACAGCAGATGCAAGAGTTACGGATAAGTGGTTTGCCAATTTGAGAGAGGCGCTCGGCGACAGAAAGCCGGATTATCTCGTTGTTTCCCATTTGGAGCCGGACCATGCTTCCAATATCCAGAAGGTTGCAGAGGCATATCCTGATATGCAGATTGTAGGTAATGCAAAGACCTTTAACATGATGGGACAGTTTTTCGATATAGACTTAACGGACAGAAAGGTTGTAGTGGTAGAGGGAGATAAGCTTTCTCTTGGAAAGCATGAGCTTACATTCGTCATGGCTCCTATGGTTCACTGGCCGGAGGTTATGATGGAGTACGAGTCAACAGACAAGGTGCTTTTCTCAGCAGACGGCTTTGGTAAGTTTGGTGCGCTCGATACTGATGAGGACTGGACATGTGAGGCAAGACGCTATTACTTCAATATTGTTGGAAAGTATGGTGCTCAGGTGCAGGCAGTTCTTAAAAAGGCAGCAGGGCTTGACATTGAAAAGATTTGTCCTCTTCACGGACCGATTCTCACAGAGAACCTTGGCTTCTACATAGATAAATACAATACATGGAGCAGCTATCAGCCTGAGGATGAGGGAATCCTTGTGGCATGTGCTTCTATTCACGGTAATACAAAGAAGGCAGCAGAGCTTTTAGCAGAAAAGCTCAAGGCTACAGGTGTAAAGGTTGCATTTACAGACCTTTGCAGGGATGATATGGCAGAGGCTGTTGAGGATGCGTTCAGATACGACAGGCTTGTGCTCTGCGCATGCACATATGATGGAGGCATTTCCCACCAATGGAGGATTTCTTACATCATCTCAAGGCAAAGGCTTATCAGAATCGTAAGATTGCATTCGTGGAAAACGGTTCATGGGCACCTACAGCAGCACGCCAGATGAAGGCTATTGTTGAGGGCTTCAAGAATATTGAGTGTGTTGAGCCGGTTGTTACAATTAAATCTACTCTCAATGAGGCATCTGAAAAGCAGATGGATGAGCTTGTTGCAGCACTTACCAAATAGAATAATTCATGTGGCATGGATTAGATGATATATACTAGATGATATATGCTAGATGACATGGATTAGATGACATAGATTAGACATAGTTTAATACGGCATAGTATATATGGATCAATGAAGACCCGGGCGTTTGTCCGGGTCTTTATATTAAAGGTAACTATTCGGAATCACCCCCAAGCACATTCGTAAAACCGCACGATACTCGTGCTTTGTTTACAAAAGTATATATAAATGTGGTATCATACAATTAAAGAAAAAAGCCATAATAGTACAATGTCAAATGAGGTAAACTATATGCAGCAGCGAATTACCATAAATCTTAACACAGATAGCAAAACAACCGACAAAACCACTATTCTTGAATACTGCCGCAGTCACGGCATTGCAGGGATAGAAACACCGTGCGGTGGAAAAGGCACCTGCGGTAAATGCAAGGTGACGGTGACAAAACCATACTATAAGGACGTGCTGGCCTGTCAGACGAAGATTTGTGACGGTATGGAAATTATTGTTGGGAGAAAAGAAAGCACCGGAACCAAAGAAGACAGCATGGTTGTTCTGACAAATGGAGGAAATGTATCGGAAAAATTTAATGAGCATGTAAATGAGCATGTGAATAGGAATGTTGTCTTGAAGGAAGAGACCGCAAATGAATCTGAAAAAGTCGAATCAAATGAAGACACCCTGGCAGCCTGTGATATCGGAACCACAACAGTAGTCTGTTATCTGATTGATAAAGAGACAGGGCAGATTATCTCAACCAGAAGCGGTGCCAATCCACAGCGCAGCTTTGGAGCAGATGTACTTTCCAGAATTGATGCGGCAGCGAGGGCGGATGATAACGATAAAGCGAATGGCGGCCTGCAGATGATGCAGACACAGATAGTGTCCCTGCTTAACAGCTGGATATCAGAAATGCTCACGGAATGTGGTAGAACTAAAGTAAGCCGGTTTTCAGTTGCTGGAAACACGGTTATGTGCCATCTGCTTATGGGAATTTCACCGGAAAAGCTTGGCAAGGCACCTTTCCTGCCGGATGAATATTTTGGAAGAGTATTTAATCCTTTGGATATAGGACTTGAGAATTGTCAAACCATGATTATATTTCCGGCTGTATCAGGCTTTGTAGGCGGAGATATTACAGCGGGTATGATGGAGACAGTGAACTGCAACGAGCTGACGCTATATCTGGATATTGGAACAAACGGTGAGATGGCGCTTGGAAAAGGCGACAGATATGTGTGCTGTGCCACCGCGGCAGGACCGGCTTTTGAGGGTGCGCAGATTGAGCTGGGTATGCCGGCGTCTAAGGGAGCCGTGGATAAGGTATGGCTGGAAGGGCGCAGAATTAAGTATTCGGTTATCGGAAATGACAGACCTGTGGGACTGTGCGGTTCGGGGCTTATCGATGCGCTTGCCGTTCTTCTGAAAGCCGGAATCATAGATGAAAACGGCACGATTTTAAGCGGACAGGAGCTTCCTATACTGTTTAGGTCGTATGTGTTTGAGGTGGAAGCGGAGGAGACTGCACAGAGCACAGAGCTCTCTCTCGCCGTTCATATTGCACCTGGGGTCTACATTACGCAGGAGGATATCAGGAAGCTGCAGCTTGCGAAGGGCGCGATAGCCGCCGGAATAGAAGTATTGTTTAAGGAATATGGCTGTACGCCTTGTAATATTGATGTTCTCACATTTGCAGGAGGCTTTGGAAACTACATTGACAAAGCAAGTGCGGCGGCAATAGGATTGTTTCCACAGGAGCTTTTGGACAAGGCAAAAGAAGTGGGAAATGCGGCAGGAAACGGAGCTGTTTCGGCAGCTTTATCGCAGGAAGCCTGGGAAAGAGCACTGGAGATAAGCGGGAACATGCGTTACATCGAGTTGGCATCGTATCCGCATTTCAATGAAATGTATGTGGAGCATATGAATTTTTAAATAATTGAAAAATATATTTTTACTTTATTGTTGAAGAAAATTGTCATATAATGACTTCGGGTGAGATTATATTTTTAAAAGAAAAGCTGATAGGGTGATCAGCATCAGGAGGAATATTAATGCGTAAAACAAAAATTATCTGTACTATTGGACCGGCCAGTGAACATGAGGATGTCCTCACCAGGATGATAAAGGCAGGTATGGATGTTGCCAGATTGAATTTTTCTCATGGCTCACATGAGGAGCATCAGGGCAAAATAGATTTAATCAAGAAGGTAAGACAGAAGCTTCATATGCCAATCGCAATCATGCTTGACACAAAGGGTCCTGAGTATCGTATCAAGACCTTTGAGAATGGCAAAATAGAGCTCAAGGATGGAGATACTTTCACACTTACCACTGACGATATTGTAGGAAATCAGGAGAGAGTATCAGTTAATTACGAGAATCTGATCAAGGATTTAAAGGTTGGTGACCGTGTGCTTGTTGCGAACGGAATCATCATTCTGCAGGTCCGAGAGCTTAAAGGAAACGATGCAATCTGTGATGTTATCGCAGGCGGTACACTTTCAGACAGAAAGAGCATGAACTTCCCGAATAAGGTCATGAAGCATGCATTTTTAAGCAAGCAGGACAAGGATGATCTGCTTTTTGGTATAAAAAACGAGGTGGATTATGTTGCTGCATCATTTGTTTCTACAAAGCAGGATGTAGCTGATCTGAGAAGCTTTTTGGATGAAAACGGTGGAGAGGACATTGAAATCATTGCAAAAATTGAGAACCGTTCAGGTGTAGATCATGTGGAGGAAATTTGTGAGATAGCAAATGGAATCATGATAGCCAGAGGAGATCTCGGTGTTGAGATTCCGGGAGTTGAGGTGCCTGCAATACAGAAGTATCTTATCAACAAGTGCCGTATGCTTGGTACACGCGTGATCACAGCAACAGAGATGCTTGAGTCCATGATTCACAATCCGCGTCCTACAAGAGCTGAGCTTTCGGATGTAGCCAATGCGGTATATGACGGTTCATCAGCTATAATGCTTTCGGGAGAGTCTGCAGCAGGTAAATATCCTGTAGAGGCTGTAAAAAATATGGCAGAGACAGCAGAGTATACAGAAAAGCAGATAAACTACGGCAAGAGATTTGCCAATGCTGAGTTCCAGACAAAAAGCATAGTTGACGCCATTTCACATGCTACATGTGCCATGGCAATAGATGTGGATGCGAAATGTATCGTAGTCAGCTCGCTGACAGGACGTACAGTGCGCATGGTCAGCCGTTTCCGCTGCCCTGTTGATATAATAGGCATGACAACCTCTGAAAAAGCATGGCGCAAGCTGAACCTGAGCTGGGGTGTAAAGCCGGTTCTGTGCGAGGAATACAACTCAATGGAGGTTATGTTCTACAATGCGATGAACGAGGCAAAGAGTGTCATGAAGCTCAAAAAGGGTGATCATATAGTGCTCACAGGAGGTCTCATCAATGGTAAGACAGGCAACACCAATGTGATTAAGGTGGAGACAGTTTAGTACATTTATACTATTGATTAAATCGTATATATGTCATATAATCCTTAAAGATTAATAAAAACAATAAATTTAAAATAAACAATTTCGAGATGAAGTTTGCAGGAAAACGGCAGCGATTTTACCTTATCAAAGCCTACCGAAGGAGTAAAACTCTCAGGTGCCGCAGCAGGCGGTGCAACTGTAAATGGATCGACTCTCTGGAGACACCCGCTTGGCGGGGGCCGAAGGTGCAACGTACGAATAGGAAGCAGTGGGAGTGCAGTGATTATGAATATATCATGGCACAGGCTGCTTCTCGTACGAATCTCTCAGGCAACAGGACGGAGAAGATATTGGACAGATATTCTTAAGATAATCTTCTTAATCCCATGTATCAGACTGTATATGCAGCGTATATGGGGTTTTTTATTTCAATTCACGTAAGTGCTGCTAAGCCTGCTTTTTCAATTGTTTCCGGATGAAATTATTTATATGATTAAAGGTCAAAAGGTATCATCGATGCATGCTTGCATGCAATTCGATGTATACCTTAGTGACCCGCACTACACCGAGAAAGTAGCAATTTGCTGCGGGGAGCAGAAAATTAGCGGATTTCGAGGTGTAGTCAGATTACGGGAATGCGTAGCATGTAGTAATCTGATTAATCATAAATGAGGGGCAAAATACCTTTTGACCCTCATATCATTTATATCAATAGTATTTGCTCAAAACACAAAGATCTTGTGTTTAGATAAAAAAGAGAGGCAGGAGTATTTCAATGTGGAACACAATCAACATTTTTCTTAAAGCAGTGGACGATTTCGTCTGGGGAGTGCCGCTCATGGTGCTCATCATGGCAGGAGGTATAATGCTCACAGTGCGTCTGGGGCTTCTTCAGATGAGAAAGCTTCCTCTGGCACTAAAGTGGATGGTCAAAAATGAAGAGGGCGGCGATGGCGAGATTACGAGCTTTGGCGCACTCTGTACCGCGCTTAGCGCAACAATCGGAACCGGCAACATAGTCGGTGTAGCAACTGCAGTCGGTGCAGGAGGACCGGGAGCACTTTTCTGGATGGTGCTTGCAGCCTTCTTTGGCATGGCAACAAAGTATTCAGAGGGACTTTTGGCTGTAAAATATCGTGTCATCGGCAAGGACGGACATAGTCTCGGCGGACCATTCTACTACATAGAGCAGGGAATGGGTACAAAATGGAAATGGCTTGCAAAGATATTTGCATTTTTCGGCGTATGCGTTGGACTTTTCGGAATAGGAACATTCAGCCAGGTAAACGGAATATCAAGTGCTGTAAACAACTTTTTTGACCCTAAAAACCAGCATACAGTAAAGGTTTTACCGTTCCTTGGTGAGTATTCATGGTCAGTTGTCATTGCTTCGCTTGTACTGGCATTCTGCGTGGCAGCAGTGCTTATCGGCGGAGTAAAGCGTATTGCAAGTGTCAGCCAGATAATAGTTCCTTTTATGGCTGTTATATATATTGTATTTGTGCTCGTGCTTGTGGTATGCAATATCACAGCGGTTCCGGCAGCGTTTGCTACAATAGTAAAGGCAGCGTTTTCACCGAAGGCCATAACAGGCGGTGCCGTGGGAAGCTTTCTTGTTGCAATGCAAAAGGGTGTTGCCAGAGGAATCTTTTCAAACGAGGCAGGACTTGGTAGTGCCCCGATTGCAGCGGCAGCAGCCCAGACAAAGGAGCCTGTACGTCAGGGACTTGTCAGCATGACAGGAACCTTCATTGATACAATAGTTATATGTACACTTACAGGACTTTCCATCGTGCTCACAGGCGCATGGCAGGTTGACGGACTCGAGGGCGTGCAGGTTACTACATACGCATTCCAGAATGGTCTTCCTTTACCGAAAGAGCTATCAGCATTTATACTTATGCTGTGTCTTGTATTTTTTGCCTTTACAACTATACTCGGTTGGGATTATTATAGTGAGCGGTGCTTAGAGTATTTGAGTGGCGGAAGGATGAAATATGTAAAGGTTTATCGCTGGATATATATACTTGCAGTTTTCATCGGACCTTATATGACTGTAAGTGCGGTGTGGACTATCGCTGATATCTTCAACGGTCTCATGGCTCTGCCAAATATGATAGCGCTGTTTGCTCTTAGTGGTGTTGTTGTTAAGGAGACAAAGCATTTCTTCGAGCGACATAGAAATGGAGAAATCGAGGATTAATTATGTTTTATATTTTGCGACATGGAAGAACAGATTGGAATGAGGAGCACAGACTGCAGGGGGAGGTGGATATCCCACTCAACGAAACCGGCAGGCAGATGGCTTACGATGCCGCAGAAAAATATAAGGATATAGATTTTGACATATGCTACTGCTCCCCGCTTAAGAGAGCACAGGAGACGGCAAGGATTTTTCTTGCAGACAGAAACCCTGCAGTAGAGATTATCACTGACAACAGACTTCACGAGATGTGCTTCGGTGATTATGAGGGAGTGAAGAACATCAGGCAAAAGCCCGAATGCCCTGTCTACCTGCTCTTTGAGGAGCCGGAAAAATATGTGGCAAAGGACGGCGCAGAGAGTTTTGAGGAGCTATATCACAGAACAGGCGAGTTTATAGAGCAGGTGCTGAGACCGCAGCTTGAGGCAGGCAAAAATGTGCTTGTCGTGGGACACGGTGCAATGAACTGCAGCATAGTCAATCAGTTTCGCGGCACACCTATAAAGGATTTCTGGAAGGATATGCAGGGAAACTGCGAGCTGCTTAGGGTTGAATAAATTTAGATTATTCTGAATAGCTATATCGTTTGTAATAGATAGGGCATACCGGTTGTGGTGTGCCCTGTTGTTGTCAGAAACTAATTTCAACAGCATTTATTTATAAGTAAATGGATATTATATTATAAGTAATACTAAATTGACCACATAGCCTTATGCTCGTAAAATAATTTTGTAAATTTTTTATTAAATAAGAGTATAATTATTTGGAGGAACCAATGAAAAAGACAACGAACTCTTCACCTTACCAGTTGAGGGCAGAATACCTCTGTCTCAGGCTATTCCGCTTGGACTGCAGCATGTTATGGCTATGTTCATCGGAAACCTTACACCTCTTATCATTGTTATGGGAGCGTGCGGACTCACAGCGGACGCTGGCTTTGCGGAGCTTAGAACAGCTCTCTTACAGAATGCAATGATTATCGCGGGTATTGTAACATTAGTACAGATGTTTTCCATCGGACCTGTCGGAGGAAAGGTACCTATCGTTATGGGAACTTCTTCGGGCTTTCTTGGAGTATTAAATAATACAGTTGCAGCGTGTGGCGGCGGAGTTATAGCATATGGTGCTATTATGGGAGCCTGCCTTGTAGGAGGTATCTTCGAGGGCATACTCGGAGCCTTCTTAAAGCCTTTGCGCAAGTTTTTCCCGGCAATCGTTACAGGCTCAGTTGTTATAGCAATCGGACTTTCACTCCTTGGAGTGGGAATCAACTACTTCTGTGGTGGAACAGGCAAAAATGATTACGGCTCACTGCCTAACCTTTTTATTGGAATGGTTGTACTTATAGTAATCGTGCTTCTTAAGCATTTTGCACCATCGCGCAGTATTTTTTCATCATCTGCCATCCTTTTTGGTATCCTGGCAGGATATGTAGTAGCAATCATTATGACACTTACCATGTCACACACAGGTGTGACCGCTGACGGTGTTAAATACACATACTCATGGGTTGTAAACTTTGATGAGGTTAAAAATGCGGCATGGATAGCAGTTCCAAGCTTTATAGGCTTTGGAAAGCTGTCAGATGTGGGAATTTCCTTCCATGCCAATGCAATCATCCCGATCGGCATCATGTTTATCGTTACTGCAATCGAGACAGTTGCGATATCTCAGCCTGTGTGGAGGGTGGAATGGACAGAGAGGCTACAGATTCAGAGCTTTCAGGCGGTGTTATCTGTGATGGTCTTGGTTCATCATTTGCAGCGCTTTTCGGAGTACTGCCAAATACCTCATTCTCACAGAATGTAGGTCTTGTTTCAATGACAAAGGTTGTCAATAGATTTGCTATTTCAATGGGAGCTATATTCCTCGTTATTTGCGGCTTCTGCCCAAAGATTGGAGCTCTCATGTCAATCATGCCTCAGTCAGTGCTCGGCGGAGCTGCTGTTATGATGTTTGCTTCTATCCTGATTTCGGGAATTGAGCTCATCACAAAGGAGCCAATCGGCAGCCGTGAGATTACAATTATCTCAGTAGCAATCGGTTTAGGCTACGGACTTGGCGCTACAACCGGTGCTACATCACATCTGCCATACTATGTACAGCTTATATTTGGCGGTTCAGGTATCGTGCCTTGCTCACTTTGCGCTATTCTTCTCAATATTATTTTGCCGAAGAAGTCAAAGAACGCGCCATATATGTGGGATATGGACGAGAAAGACGATGTGAAGCGTGTGGATGACTAACGCTTAGGATTTTGAAGCCGTCCGGTGCATTAAGTACACCGGCGGCTTTATTGTTTGTGGGAAAGTATGGAAATATATGGAAAAAGTGATTTCAATAGTGGGCGCAGGTGGCAAGACCACACTCGTTCATAAGCTTGCAAGGGAATATCACAGGAGTGGAAAAGGTGTGCTTGTCACAACAACAACGCACATGTATGTCGAAGCTGACACTGACCTATCCTGCGATTTTTTTGCGTTAAGGGATAAAATAATAAAAGATGGATATTGTATGGCGGGGCAGAAAATATCTGAACAGAAAATATCAGAACAGTCAAAGCCAAAGATGTGCGGACTGCCGTATGATTTACTCGATAAACTGATTAAAGACATGCCACAGGCGTTAGATTATGTTATAATCGAAGCAGATGGGGCAAAGCACCATTCCCTCAAATATCCGGCAGCGGATGAGCCGGTCATATATCCGGGTACCACAGATGTTATCATAGTGCTTGGCACATGGGAAAAGGGCAGGTCATGTAAGGACGTTGTATTTCGATATGAGCTTATGCAAAAGGAGCTTGGAACGGCAGAGGATGCAGTGGTGGATGATTCAGTTATAGATACGCTGCGGCAGGTCTATGTCAGAAAGCTTCGCGATAGCGGGTTTGAAGGACGAGTATCGTGCGTTTTTGCGAATGAGCGTGGGTGGTTCTGAATAGTTGCAAATATGGAAATAATAAGGTAACAGGGTAATTAATCAGATGAGCATGAATCAGAGCAATAATCAGATAATAAAGAAAAATTTGTTAATAATATGCCGCGGTGCAGGAGACCTTGCGACCGGCATCATCCACAGACTGCACCGGGCAGGGCATAGGGTGATAGCGCTTGAGACAGACTATCCGGCTGCCATACGGCGCCAGGTGTCCTTTTGCGAAGCAGTGTATGATGGGAGCGCAGCTGTAGAGGGTGTGACAGCCAGACTTGTTCCTGCCTTGGCTGATGCAGAGACTGATACAGAGACATATTCAGGGATAAATGACACACCGGCAGCTCATATTGCATCAGAAAAGTGGGATAGTTCAGCCATCGAAGCTGTGCTTGAAGCCGGAGAGGTCCCGCTTCTTATAGACCCAAAGGGCGAGTCAATTGCACTTTTAAAGCCGGATGTTGTTGTAGATGCCATAATAGCAAAGAAAAATCTGGGCACCACAATCGATATGGCACCGCTTGTGATAGGAGTAGGCCCGGGCTTTACGGCAGGGCAAGACGTGCATCTGGTGATTGAGTCCATGCGTGGGCACAATCTGGCGCGCATCATTACCGATGGCATGGCACAGCCCAACACAGGTGTTCCGGGAAATATCGCCGGCTTCACAAGTGAGCGTGTGATTCACGCTCCGGCGGCAGGATATATTCATGATGTCAGAAAAATCGGAGACATCGTGCAAAAAGGCGATGAGATAGCGCGGATATATCCGGATAAAGAAAGCTACGACAATGCATTGTCTGAATATGTCCCTGTGAATGCTACAATTACAGGCATCATACGAGGCCTTATCCGTGAGGGATATTATTTCAGGAAAGGCTTCAAGATAGCGGATATCGATCCGCGCGAGAGTGAGCTAACAAACTGCTTTACAATCTCTGACAAGGCAAGAAGTATAGCAGGCAGTGTGCTTGAGACGGTATCGGCATTTGAGCACGGCGTAAAGATTTATTAAATAATAAATGAGGGTAACTATTTAGGTGTTTTCAGTGGTTCTAAATAGTTACAGTGAGGATAAATAGATTGACGCAGGAAAACGAATTAGATATCAATAATCAGGAAAAAAATAAAGGAAAGCTTACACATTTTAATGAGGCAGGGGAAGCTCACATGGTGGATGTGCATGCAAAGGATGACACATACCGCGTGGCGAAGGCCTGTGGCACGATAAAGGTAAATGGCGCAGTATACAGGGCGGTATCTACGGGCACAGCTAAAAAGGGCGATGTGCTGGCAGTGGCGAGGATTGCGGGAATCATGGGCGCAAAGAACAATTCCATGCTCATTCCGCTCTGTCATGCTATTGCCATGACGAAGTGTGATGTTGAGTTTGAACTGGATGAAAAAAACAGCAGTATCACGGCAATCTGCACGACAGCCTGTGTGGGCAAAACCGGTGTAGAGATGGAGGCCATGACAGGGGTCAGTGTGGCGCTTCTTACCATATATGATATGTGTAAGGCACTGGATCGTGGCATGGAAATTGGGCAGATACATCTGCTGGAAAAATCCGGTGGCAAGAGCGGACACTACGTTACTGTTCACAACTAACAATGTGACCGGCAACGATTACAGCCCATTTAAAATGCTGAGAAGTTAAAAATACACAATTAATCAAGGATAACAGGGAGATGTAATGTATACTGTAGGGATTATAACGATAAGCGATAAAGGCGCAGCGGGCCAAAGAGAGGATAAAAGCGGTCCGAAAATAAAGGAACTGCTTCCAAAAGATAAGTATGATGTGGTTTCATATAAAATCATACCGGATGAGAGGGAACAGATTGCAGACGAGCTTGTCAGGCTGTGTGATGCTGTGAAATGCAATCTGGTGCTTACAACCGGAGGTACCGGGTTTTCACCGAGAGATATCACACCGGAAGCTACAATGGATATTGCAGAGCGTAATGCACCGGGTATCGCTGAGGCACTGAGAGCGTACAGCATGAGTCTTACACCTAAAGCCATGCTTGGCAGAGGAGCTTCAGTTATCAGGAAAAACACACTGATAGTCAATCTGCCCGGCAGTGTGAAGGCAGTGTCGGAGAGCATGGATTTTCTGATGGGAAATATAGAGCATGGACTTGATATTTTACTGCAGTATGACAGTGAGTGCGGCCGGTGACGGAAATGCACGAGGTATGGTTTAGGGCAGTAACTATTTACAAAAATAATATTTGGAGTGTGGGATTATATGAAGCTTATGAAGACAACGGAGGCAGTCGGACAGGTGCTTTGCCACGATATCACACAGATTATCCCAGGTGTGAAAAAGGATGCGGTTTTTCGCAAGGGGCATATTATAACAAAAGAGGATATACCGGTGCTGCTTAGCGTCGGAAAAGACACCATATATATATGGGAAAATGATGAGACCATGATGCACGAAAATGAGGCAGCAGAGGTGCTTTATCGTATGAGCGCATGTGGCACAAATAGCAATGAGACCGACGTTGAACGTCATTGTGAAGCCGCAGAATCCGGCATTTTTGGTGGCACCGCAAGTAAAATGCATCCATCCCCTGTAAAGGAAGGCAAGATAGAGGTGATTGCTGACTGTGACGGACTGCTTAAGGTGGACAGCAAAAAGCTGAAAAAGGTCAACTCCTTTGGTGAAATGATGATAGCAACGAGGCACGGCAATACCACTGTGAAAAAGGGGGATAAGCTTGCCGGAACAAGAATCATACCGCTTGTCATAAAAAAGGATAAGCTGGAGGCGGCTTCGCACATATGCGATGACGGACCGATTCTTGATATAAAGCCGTTTGTGGTCAGAAAAGCAGCAATAATCACAACCGGAAACGAAGTGTACCATGGCAGGATACAGGATGCGTTTACCCCTGTTATTGAGAAAAAAATAGCAGAGTTTGGTGCACATATGATGTTTCATGAGGTGTTTGATGATGATGATCAAAAAATAACAGACGGATGCTTACGTGCAATAGAGGCAGGAGCGGAGATTGTATTTTGCACAGGAGGAATGAGCGTGGATCCTGATGATAAAACACCGCTTGCCATAAAAAATACAGGCGCGCGGATCGTGTCGTATGGTTCACCGGTGCTGCCGGGAGCCATGTTTTTGCTGTCGTACTATGATGCAGGTGACAGGCTGGTGCCGATATGTGGACTGCCTGGCTGCGCCATGTATAACAAGCGCACGATATTTGATATTGTATTGCCGAGCTTATGGCGTGTGATATGATTTTGGCAGATGAGCTTGCCGGACTTGGAGAAGGCGGACTCTGCCTGAATTGTGATGTCTGCACGTTTCCTAACTGCGGTTTCGGGAAGGGCTTTTAATATGCGCGATAGATTTGGCAGAGAGATTGACTACATGCGCATATCGGTGATAGATAGCTGTAATCTGAACTGTTATTATTGCAACCCACAGGACAATAATAAAAATTGTCAGGTAATAAATACACTTAGCGTAAAAAAGGTGCTTTGCATAGTCCGCGCAGCCACAAGGCTTGGAATCACGCATTTTCGTCTGACAGGCGGTGAGCCGCTTCTGCATCCGCAGATTGATGAGATGGTTTCGCAAATCAAAAAAATACCCGGTGTCAGGAGTGTATCGCTCACCACAAACGCAGTACTGCTTGCGCAGCATGCAAAGCAGCTTAAGGAAGCCGGCATAGACAGTATAAATGTGAGCCTGGACACGATAGATGCGTCAGAATATGAACATATCACAAAAAAACCGCTGCTTCATAAAGTGGAGCATGGAATCGATGCCGCCATAGAGTGTGGAATAAGAGTGAAAATCAATGCAGTGCTCACACCGCAGACAGATGTGGTGGCTCTCACACGGTATGCTTCAAAAAAAGGCACAGATATCCGTTTTATAGAGATGATGCCGGTAGGTGAAGGGCATACCAACGGAGTCGAGCCGTATGAGAAGGTTATTGGTGCACTTTTAGAAATATATGGAACTCCTTGCCATATAGATACTGAAAATAGAGAAGAAATTAATTCGAGATATAATAATGCGGATAACGGTCCTGCAGAGTATTACAGTTTTCATGGACTTGATATCAGAGTAGGGCTGATTCAGGCAATCCATGGGAAGTTCTGCGATACCTGCAACCGCATACGTGTTACGGCTGACGGCAGGCTTATACCATGCCTGGGAAGCAGCGTGACGATGGATTTAGTACCTGATTCATGCGAATTTACAGATGATTTGGAAAAAGATTTTGTAATAGTTCAGGCACTAAAGGCTGCCATAAAGGCAAAGCCGGGGTGTCATAATTTTAATGATAATGCTGTGACATATACAAAAACTACAGAGACAAAGACTGTGGAGACAAGGACTACAGAGCTGAAAGCTGCGGATGCAGCAAGAAATATGAGCCGGATAGGAGGCTGATAGCAAATCATGGGAAAGCTTCTTGCAATCAATATAAGCAAAGAGAGAGGAACTGAAAAGAGAGAGGTGCCACAGGCGGAGCTTGTTGCAGACTATGGCATCATGGGAGATGCACATGCCGGAAAGTGGCACAGGCAGGTCAGCCTGCTTTCCGCAGAGAAAATAGATGCCTTCAGGGCAAGAGGAGCGCAGATAGACAACGGCGCATTTGGCGAAAATTTAATTATATCAGGATTTGATTTCAAGAATTTACCGCTTGGAACACGCTTTTGCATAGGAGATGCTATTCTGGAGATGACGCAGATAGGCAAGCAGTGTCATTCGCATTGTGCTATCTACAAGAGGATGGGCGAGTGCATTATGCCAAAGGAGGGCGTGTTTGCAGTAGTCATAAGAGGCGGTCAGATTCATACCGGTGACGAGGTAAAGCTGATTCCGGCAAACATATATGCTTCGATAAAGGACAGACCGGCGGACAGCCGCTGTGAGCTGTTGACAGTCATAGAAGGAGCACATGCCGGTGAAAAGGCGCTTTATATAGATGGCAGAATAAGAGTGGCATCAGGCAGTGCATGGGCAGATGAAATAAATGACAATGATGATTCCATTGTGATGTTTAAACAACAGATAGGCAGCAGACCACGCCTTATAATCTGCGGAGGAGGTCATGTATCGGCGGCACTTGTACGCATGGCATCACTTTTGGCCTTTGACATATGGGTGATAGAGGACAGACCTCTGTTTGCCGATAATGCAAAGCGCCAAGGAGCAGACCGTGTAATTTGCGGCGATTATAAAAAAACTCTCGCCAGGCTAGAGCCACAGGCGGATGATTACTATGTATGCATGACAAGAGGTCATCGCTTTGATATGGAGTGTCTTACAGAGATATTCAGAAAGCCATACGCCTATGTGGGGATGATGGGCTCAAAGAAAAGAGCTGCCATAGTAAAAAAAGACCTTGAAGAATCGGGATTTTTACAGGAAACCATATCCGGATTACATTCTCCGATAGGCCTTGCAATAGGTGGACAGACACCGGAGGAAATTGCGCTTTCGGTGATAAGTGAGATAGTAAAGTGCAAAAATGAGCGTACCAGTTGCACGCAGGTGGATAACGAAGTGCTTGATGCACTTATTGAGGCATCAGATGAGAAGTATATACTGTGTACCATCATAAAAAAGAATGGCAGTGCACCGCGCGGAGTCGGAACACAGATGCTCGTGAGCTCAGACAATCGGATTATCGGAACTATAGGCGGCGGTTGTGCGGAGGCAGAGGTTATAAGCCATTGCAGGAGACTGTTTCGCAAGCAGGAGTTTAAATGCGGCCTGATGGATGTGAGCATGAACACTGACGATGCCGAGAAAGAGGGCATGGTGTGCGGAGGCAGTATTTCGGTGCTGCTGGAGCAGATTGGATGATGAAATTATCATATATTAATAAATCAAGATAAGCTGAATATGAATATTAATCACATGTATATTTAATTTAAATAAGCGAAAATAGAGGTTAAAAGTATGAGCTTAAGAATAGCGACAGGCACTGACGGACCAAGAAAAGTGCGCAAGGGCTTAAAGAGAAAATTTGCAGCATATGCAGGACTTGCGTTTGGACTTATCCTTATAGCAGGACTTTTTGCAGGCTGTGGAAAAAAGGATACAGCAGATGCAGATGTCGATTTATCAGTTTTTGCGGCAAAGAGCTTAAACGGTGTTATGGATGAAATTTGTGCAGCCTACACCAAGGCGCATCCAAATGTAAACTTCCGGAACAACTATGACAGCTCCGGAACTCTGATGGCACAGATTAAAGAGGGTGCGAAGTGCAACATCTTTTTCTCAGCAGGAGTGGCACAGATGGATGAGCTTCAGAATGGCTACGACGGAGGAAGCGTGGTGGACGGTACTCGTGTTGACCTATTAAATATCAGTGTGCCTTGTTACATATAAGAATAGTGGCACGGCAGTTACCGGCTTTGCAGACATCTCAAAGGCTAAAAATATGGCACTTGCTGACGGAACTGTTCCTGTAGGACAGTACACCAGAGCAGCACTGGTAAATTCAAAAATGGTTGAAGGTGATGTTTCAAATCCACAGGCTATTTCAGATTCTGATATCTCAAAGGCACTTGATGGTCTGGAAATAAACAGCTGTGCCAATGTAGGTGCGGTTGCATCTGCCGTAGCTGAGGGCGCAAATGAGATAGGAACAGTTTATTACTCAGATACATTCGGATACGAGAACCAGCTTGATATTATAGAAAAGCTTCCAAACAGCTTAACAGGCGATGTCATCTATCCGATAGCAGCCTTAAAGGAAGACAGCACTACATCAGATGAGCTTGAAGCAGCAAAGGAATTTATCGCATACCTTCAGACAGATGAGGCAATGTCAGTATTTGAGAAATATCATTTTTCGGTAAATGAATAATGGGACAGATTGATTTTTCACCGCTTTGGGTAACATTAAAAACAGGAATAGTAGCGTCAGTTTTTTCTTTTTTTATAGGAATAGCTTTTGCTGAGCTTGTCATAAATACAAAGGGCAGAGTGAGGGCATTCTGGGATGGACTGCTGACACTTCCTATGGTATTGCCGCCTACCGTGGCTGGATACATTCTTTTAAGGATTTTCAGCACAAGGCGTCCTTTTGGAAGCTTTTTAAGCCATAGCATGGGGATACAGGTAGTACACACGTGGCTTGGCTGTGTGGTGGCAGCAACCATCATTGCACTCCCTCTCATGTACAGAAATGCGAGAGCGGCATTTGAGCAGATAGATGAAAATGTCATATATGCGGCGCGCACTCTCGGCATAAGTGAGTGGAAGATTTTCTGGAAGATACGTCTGCCGATGGCAAAGCCCGGCATTATTTCGGGTGTCACACTGGCCTTTGCCAGAGCTATCGGTGAGTACGGTGCCACATCGATGCTTGCCGGAAATATAGCAGGAAAAACCTCGACCATATCACAGCAGATAGCAATGGTTGTCCAAAGTGGAGACTATGCCACAGCGGGCTTCTGGTGCATAGTAATCATAGCGATTTCGTTTGCATGCCTTGTATCGATAAATATGATATGCGGCAAAAGCAAGGGCATAAAGAGAAAGAGAAAAAATAATGTCGCTCATAGTAAAAATAAAAAAACAGTTGGATAATTTCATGCTCTCGGTTGACATGGAGCTTACGGACGAGGTTGTGTCCGTAATCGGTATGTCGGGCTCAGGAAAGAGTATGACATTAAAGTGCATAGCAGGGATAGAGACACCGGACTCAGGCTTTATATCATTAAACGGCCGTGTGCTGTATGATTCGAAAAAGCGTATAAATCTGCACCCGGGTAAGCGCAGGGTAGGCTATCTGTTTCAGGACTACGCATTATTTCCGACAATGACTGTGATGGAAAATATATGCATAGCAATGGGTCAGCGTAACGAGGAAAAAGTGAAGGGCTGGCTGAAGAGGTATGGGCTTGAGGGCATGGCATACACATATCCCAATCATCTCTCCGGTGGTCAGAGGCAGCGCGTGGCAATGCTTCGCATGCTTGCGGCTAAGCCGGAGTGTATACTGCTCGATGAGCCTTTTTCGGCACTGGATGAGCATGTAAAAAGAAGCATGGAATCAGAGCTTATGGAGATGCTGACAGATTTTCACAATCCTGTAGTTTTTGTGTCACACAATCGCGATGAGGTGTATCGCCTGGCCGAGCGTATCGGAAGCATGGAGAGCGGTGTACTGAGTACAGTCCGCGACAAAAAAGATTTCTTTATGCGGCCTATGTCTGTGGAGCAGGCACTGCTTGTGGGCTGCAACAATATATCAGAGGTAAAATGGCAGGATAAGCATCATTTGTTTGCTGTGGAATGGGATAGCGTATTTGAGGTCACTGATGAGCAGCTTGAACAGACTGCAATGAGTATGGACGGCATATCGCACATAGGTGTTTTTCCCACAGGATATTATAATATCTGCAGGCAAAACAAAAACGGCACTTGCATATGCTGATAAAAATACAATCAGGATTAAAGATTATAAAATGATTGAAGAACTGAAAAGCTGGGAAGTATTGTGTAAATTAAATAACGATTCAATAATTTACGCAAGCCTTCCGAGGCATACAGAAGCAAATATGCTTAGCAAAAATATAAATGATGAGCTTTATATAAAGAATTTTTATCTGCTTGGATGAGAAGTAAATGAGGACATACTATGATTTACCTGGACAATGCTGCCACAACAATTAAAAAGCCGGATGCGGTATATGATGCAGTACTTGATGCAATGAAGCACTGCGGCAATTCCGGGCGCGGGGCATCGGATGCATCGCTTGATGCGTCGAGGAAAATATATGAGGCCAGAATGTGCCTTACAGAATTTTTCGGCGGAGATGATGCGGACAGACTCGTTTTTACGGCAAATGCCACTGAGGCACTAAACATTGCAATCCACGGCCTGTTTGAGCGGGGGAGCATGTGATTACAACACAGCTCGAACATAACTCTGTGCTCAGGCCTCTTTATATGCAAAGGGAGCGGGGCGTGGGTGTGGATATTGTACCATGCAGTGATGTAGGCATAAAAAGGGGGATAATTTCCTCATCGGATATAGAGGCTTTAATCCGTCCGGATACAAAAGCCATTGTATGCACACATGCTTCAAATCTCACAGGCAACGTGGTGGATATTAAGTCGATAGGGCAAATCGCACGAAAGCATAACCTTTTATTTATAGTCGATGCATCGCAGACAGCCGGTGTGATTCCGATAGATGTAAAAGACATGAATATTGATGTGCTCTGCTTCACAGGCCATAAGGGGTTGATGGGACCGCAGGGCACCGGAGGACTTTATGTGGGGGAGAGAGCAGATATAAAGCCGTTTAAGAGCGGTGGCACCGGCGTGCTAAGCTTTCTTGAGAGCCAGCCTGAGGAGCTTCCGACAAGACTTGAGGCCGGTACATTAAACGGTCCGGGAATCGCAGGGCTTTTAACAGGTGTCATGGAGCTTGAGAAAATCGGCCTCGACAATATATACGCTAAAGAGCATGAGCTGATGCAGGCATTTATTGAAAAAATAAAGACAATCCCCGGAATCAGGATATATGGAGATTTCGATATGCTGCCCGACAATGGTATGCACTGTGCGATTGTTTCAGTAAATATAGCTGATATGGACTCGGCGGAGGTGTCAGACATACTTATGAATGAGTATGGCATTGCAACAAGGAGCGGTATACACTGCGCACCGCTGATGCATAAATTCTTTGGAACACAAAATCAAGGTATGGTGAGATTCTCATTTTCATATTATAATACAGTTGATGAGATAAATGAGGCCGCTGAAGCGCTTATGCAGATTGCGGCATTGCGATAAATAGTATTAAACAATTGAAAGGAGCAAAAATGCCACAGGAAATAGTGTTTTGCAAGGGCGGTGGCTGTACTGCAAAGCTTGGTCCGGATTTGTTAAGTCATGTTTTAGCAAAGCTGCCAAGGGGTGAAAAAGACAGCAATCTGCTCATCGGATATGATAGCTGTGATGATGCGGCAGTGTACAAAATTTCAGATGACACGGCGGTAGTCCAGACGCTTGATTTTTTCCCGCCGATGGTTGATGATCCGTATACGTTTGGACAGATAGCGGCCGCAAATGCGCTCAGTGATATCTATGCGATGGGCGGCACAGTAAAGACCGCATTGAACATCGTCTGTTTCCCTGAGAAAATGGATCTGAATATACTTGGCAAAATAATGCAGGGCGGTGCCGATAAGGTGATAGAGGCAGGCGGTACACTTGCGGGCGGCCATTCTATAGCAGACAGTGATGTGAAATACGGCCTTTCAGTCATGGGTACGGTCCACCCGGAGCATATTTACAGCAACAATACAGGGCAGCCGTCAGATGTGCTTATACTTACAAAGAAACTCGGAGTGGGGCTTGTATGCAACGCAAACCGCGTAGGGGAGGCTCCGTTAGGTGCAATTGAGGATGCGGTAAGCTCTATGACCACACTGAATAAGGCAGCATCCGAAATCAGTCATGCTTTCGATATACATGCATGCACAGATGTCACGGGATTTAGCTTTTTAGGACATCTGAGTGAGATGTTAAATGATGATATAACAGCACTTATCGACTCGATTTCCATACCGGTCATTACCGGAGCACTGAGATGCGCAGATGAGTTTTTCCTCACGGCAGCAGCGCAGCGCAACAGAAACCATGTAGGTGATAAGGTGTGCTTTGCAAAAAATATACCTTTCTCAATGGAGGAGGTACTTTTCGATCCGCAGACCTCCGGAGGACTGCTGTTTGCAGTAAAAGCTACTGAGGCAGATGCATTTTTGCATGAGCTTAAAGCCGCAGGGCTTCCGGCTGCAAAGGTGGGACGATTTGTTAAGCGGCGAGATGTGCCGATATATGTGAACTGACTTTAAGCTGCCATAGCTTATGCAAATTTGCTGACAGGCTGCATGTCCTGCATTTTGAGGGCTTACGAGTTAAAATAACATAGGGAGGATTATAAATATGATAACAGTAAATGCAATAGGGGATACATGTCCAATCCCGGTAGTAAAGACAAAGAAAGCAATCGAGGCTCTCACACAGCCGGATACGGTGGAGACACTTGTGGACAATGAAGTTGCAGTGGAAAATTTAAAAAAGATGGCTGTACAGAAAGGTTATAGCTGCGATAGCAGTAAGCTCGATGACGGAAGCTATAGCGTAAAGCTGACAATTGAAGCTGTAAATGCCGATGAGCTTTCGGATACAGACGAAGCTTTACAGTGTACATGCAGGCCGGCTGCAGATAACAGGGTTGTTGTAATCCGCTCTTCATATATGGGAGAGGGCAGTGAGGAGCTTGGCAGTGTACTTATAAAGGGCTTCATCTATGCGCTTTCGCAGCAGGATAATCCGCCTGAAACCATGCTTTTCTACAATGGAGGAGCGAAGCTGACCTGTGAGGGCTCAGAGTCACTTGAGGATTTAAAGGAGCTTAAGAGCCGCGGGGTGAAAATTCTTACCTGCGGAACATGCCTGAACTACTATGAGCTGTCAGATAAGCTTGCAGTCGGAGAGGTGACCAACATGTATGATATCGCAGAAAAGATGGCTGGGGCATCTCTTATTGTAAGTCCTTAGAGTTATACAAGGTGTGAGGCAATGGATAAAAATTTGGCAGGAGAAAAGAAAAAACGGCTAATCATCACCTTCGAGACTACCACAGCACCGTTAAAGCTTGATATCAAGGGCAAGGCATGTGGTATTCCGGGGCGCACGATTCCTCTTCCGTCTGTCATATCGGCGGGCTGCGGGCTGGCATGGAGAGCAGAGCTTTCTGACAGGGAGTGCCTCATAGCCTTTATGAAGGAGCACGACATCAGGTGGGAAGCGATGTATGAAATCGAAATGAGGTAACTGATAGTTACCTATATAACAGGATAACAGGAGAAAAATATGTTTTATTACAATCAGTATGTAAGGGCGCAAAGCCTTGATGAAGCCTATGAGCTTTATCAGAAAAAACCGAATTTTGTGCTGGGCGGCATGCTCTGGCTCAAAATGAAAAATAAGACGCTTGGCACGGCAATTGACCTGTGCGACCTCGGGCTTGATCAAATTGATGAGGATGAGAACGAGTTTAGAATCGGTGCGTATGCAACACTCAGGCAGATAGAGACTCATGAAGCACTGAATGCATATACACACGGTGCAATCGCAGAGTCGGTCAGACATATCGTCGGAGTGCAATTTAGAAATGTGGCAACTGTCGGAGGAAGCATCTGGGGAAGATTCGGATTTTCAGATGTCATGACGATTTTCAGGGCACTGGGAGCAAAGGTGCAGCTTCACAAGGCGGGAATTATGGATTTGGACGAGTTTGCGGCACTTCCAAGAACAACGCGCGATGTGCTTGTGTCAGTAATAGTACCGAAAAATGCAAAGGGCGTAGTATACTTAAGCCAGAGAAATCAGTCAACAGACTTTCCGGTGCTCACATGTGCAGTGGCAAACAGAAGCGGCAGGTATGTGGCGGTTATCGGAGCATCACCATATATGGCAGAGCCTGTGTGGGATGAGGAGGGCATACTCGATTGTTTAGCAGATGCAAAGACAGACGGTAATGCAGCTTTGACAGATAACTCCGAAAACAATGCCAAAATAGATAAATTTGCCGGATATGTTGCAGAGCATATCCGTTTTGGAAGCAATATAAGGCAGGTGCCGAGTACAGGGAGATGATATGCAGGGTGCTTACACGCCGCGCTGTCACACAGTCGCTTGACATCTGCGATGAAATTAAGCACGAGCATTAAGTAGGAAGGAATTCATATATATGGATGTTAAAATAAAATTAAATGGAAAGTTAATAACCGACTCGGTAGACCAGGATATGGTCCTTTTAGACTTTTGCCGCAAGCACAATTGCTTTTCGGTGAAGAGAGGCTGTGAGTCAGGCAACTGCGGTCTTTGTACAGTGCTTCTGGATGGAAAGCCTGTGCTGTCATGCAGCACGCCGATAGGCAGGGCAGACGGCAGAGCGGTGGACACCCTCGAGGGACTTGAGGAGGAAGCTAAGCAGTTTACAGGATTTTTTGCTGCACAGGGAGCGGATCAGTGCGGCTTCTGTAATCCGGGTTATATTGTAAATATTGTGGCGCTTCTGAGAGAAAATCCTGACCCGACTGACGAGGAAATTCTTGAATATCTTTCAGGAAATCTGTGCCGTTGTACAGGATATCAGAGTCAGCTGCGCTCAATCAGAAATTTCTTAAACAGTAAGAAAGAGGGCGCACCTCTTAATCTTGAGGCAGGCGTCTACGGAGAGGATATCGGAAAGGAGTGGCAGGATGAGCACAAATCAAACTAACGAAAACAGCTTCAACCGCGCCAGAAGGGATTACCACGCAGTTGGAAAATGTATACCTAAAAAGGACTCGAGCCAGCTTTTACTCGGAAAGCCGGTATTTACCGATGATATCACACCGCGTGATGCGCTTGTCATAAAGCTTCTTAGAAGCCCGTATGCAAATGCAATTGTCGAGGATGTAAAGACAGATATCGCTCTTAAGGTGCCGGGCATGGTCGCAGTATACACCTGGGAGGATGTTCCGAAAAAGCGTTTTTCTATCGCAGGCCAGACATTTCCGGAGCCGTCACCATATGACAGATTAATCCTTGACCGCCATGTGAGAAGCGTAGGTGACGCCGTCGCTATAGTGGTCGGAGAATCTGAAAAGGCGGTGGACAAGGCTCTTAACATGATAAAAGTAAAGTACACGGTGCTTGAGCCGGTGCTTGACTTCAGAAAGTCGCTGGATAACAAGGTGCTCGTGCATCCTGAGGATGACTGGTCATCCAGCATAGATACAGGCGATGTAAAGCGCAATCTCATTCATCACGAGGAGGATGAGCATGGAAATGTAGAGAAAATTCTGTCAGAGTGCGATGAGATTATTGAGCACACATATCGCATAAAGGCAGCGCAGCAGGCATATATGGAGACCTGCAGGGCATACTGTGAGATAGACAGATACGGCAGACTTCACTGTATCAGCTCAACACAGATTGTTTTCCACCTGCGCCGAATACTGGCAAATGCACTTGATATTCCAAAGTCTATGGTGCGCGCTGAAAAGCCGCGTATCGGAGGAGGTTTCGGTGCCAAGCAGACAGCGGTCTGTGAGGTGTATCCGGCATTTGTTACCTGGAAGACAAAGCGCCCGAGCAAGATAATCTACAGCAGAAAAGAATGTCAGACTATCGCGTCACCGCGTCATGAGATGGAAGTCACTGTGCGTCTCGGAGCGATGAAAGATGGTCATATAAGGGCAATCGATCTTTATACGCTGTCAAATGGTGGAGCATACGGAGAGCATAGCACTACAACAGTAGGACTCTCCGGTCATAAATCGCTTCCGCTTTATACAGGAGCTGCGAGGCAACCAGATTTTCATGCGATGTTGTGTATACAAACGTGCAGGCGGCAGGAGCATACAGAGGCTATGGAGCCACACAGGGTATATTTGCACTTGAATCAACCGTCAATGAGCTTGCAGAAAAGCTGCATATAGACCCGGTTGAGCTTCGTTTGAAAAATATTGTACGCGAGGGCATGTTTATGCCGGCATATTTTGGCGAGACAGCAAATGCATGTGCACTCGACAGATGCATAATGCACTGCGCGGACAATTTCCACTGGGCAGAAAAGTATCCTGTCCGCGACATGGGAAATGGCAAGGTTCGTGCGGCAGGCATGGCACTTGCAATGCAGGGCTCCTGCATATCCAATGTAGATGTCGGCTCGTGTACATTAAAGCTTTCAGACTGTGGCACCTACAATATGATGATAGGCGCGGCAGACATGGGAACAGGCTGTGATACAATACTTGCGCAGATGGCGGCTGAGGTACTTGACTGCGAGCCGGATGATATAACAGTGTTTGGAGCGGATACAGATGCTTCTCCTTATGACTCGGGTTCATATGCTTCATCAACCACCTACATCACAGGAATGGCCACACAGAATGCAGCACTTGAGCTTCGTGAAAATATAAAGAAAATCGGTGCACAGATGCTGGGCTGTGCTGCATCAGAGGTGGATTTCGACGGTAAAGAAGTGTATATCATAAATCCGGACGATGCAGACAATGGGGCAGTTTCCGTAAGTCTTTCCGATATAGCAACAAAATCACAGGTCAACAACACGATACCTGTAGACGTCACCACCACATATTCATCACCTGTTTCACCGCCACCATACATGGTGGGCATGGTCGAGATAGAGCTTGATAAGGAGACAGGAGCAGTTAAAATACTTGATTATCAGGCTGTTGTGGACTGTGGAATCCCGGTCAATCCAAACCTTGCGCGTGTACAGACAGAGGGTGGCATAGGTCAGGGAATCGGCATGGCACTTTATGAGAATGTCACCTACAATGCTGGTGGTAAAATCGCAGAAAATGATTTCATGCAGTACAAGATACCGACACGACAGGATGTGGGACATATTAACGTCGAATTTGAGACAAGCTATGAGCTTCAGCCCATTTGGAGTCAAGTCAATCGGCGAGATAGTTATCAATACACCGGCTCCTGCACTGGCACATGCCATTTATCGCGCAACAGGTGTGTGGCACAGGACAGTTCCGTTTACCCCTGAGAAAATATTTATGGGAATGGCAGACCCTGACTGGCACGAAAAGGATCTAAGAGTGAAATGATTCATATCATATACATGGCGGCTGGAAACAGCCGCCGTTTTGGAAGTAACAAGCTGTTTTATGAGCTGGATGGAAAACCTATGTACAGGCATCTGCTTGAACGTTTGATAGAAATTAAAGATAGATATAATAAATTAAAAAATGCAGAATCGAATAACCCGGTCATAGATATAACCGTCGTTACACGTTACCGGGAAATACTGGACTACTGCGCATGTATCCCAGATTGCCATGCAGTCTTAAGTCCGGACAGCGAAAAAGGCATATCCTACACCATAAAAGCAGGAATTATGGCGGTGCAGGAGCAGAAAAAGACCGGTATGCAGATGTGGCAAAGCTGTGTGTGGCAGAAAAAGCCGGAAAAAAACAGTGGCTCGTTACATAATACAGCCAAAACAGAGGACTACTACATGTTTGCAGTAGCTGACCAGCCATATTTAAAAAGTCAAAGCGTGATTAAATTAATAGACAGAGTACTTGAAAATAAAGGGAATATGCGATTGGCTTTTTCGCTTCGCTGTGGAGATGCTGTAGGCAATCCGTGTGTATTTCATTCATCGCTTATGCCGCAGCTTTTATCACTGGAGGGTGATAAGGGTGGCAGAAGTGTGGCAAAGAAGTATGACTGTGTATATGTGGATATCGCAGATGAGCGTGAGCTGATGGATATAGATAACTTATCAAATTCAAAACATACCGTGACATTATAAAAGCTATTATGAAAGAGCACTGTATCAGTGCATACCGAATGTATATTTTATTCAAATTCCCATATACTACCTCCAAAGCATGAAGCAAATGCAAAAAAGTAACCGGAGGACAATAAAGTGAAAATCACAGGATTGACCAGAAGAGTAGATTCCCTCGGCAGAATAGTCATACCAAAGGAGCTTCGCAGGATGCTGCATATAAAAGAGGGAAGCCCACTGGAAATATATATGGATGCGGACGAGACGATAGTGCTAAAGAAATATTCGCAGGTGGGAAGCCTGAAGAATATATCACAGGCATATGCACAGAGCCTGTCAAAGGTAACAGGAGCCATGGTATGTGTGGCAGACCGGGATGAGATAATAGCGGCAGCCGGCAAAAACCACAAAAATTATATAGGCAAGTCTTTGTCAAAAGAACTCGAGAATATTATGGATAAGAGAAAAAGTGCATTGTACAGTAAAAAAGACGATACCCTGATACCTGTGGTGAAGGACGATAAAGCTGACTGTGAAGCGCAGGCAATAGCAGTAATAGTGCATGATGGTGATAGTGCGGGAGCCGTTATACTATGTACCTTCGATGAAAAAGCCGATAAGTCTGAGATTGCCGAAAAGCTGGCGGGTGCAGCAGCAGAATTTCTGGCTGACCAGCTTGGCTAGAGATAGCGAAAAGCATTGAAAAAAACTATTTACTTGACTACAACAGTAATAAAGATGTAAAATAGTTTGATAAAGGGAGCAATTAGCTTCCTTTTGTGCTATAAAGGTATATAATAGAAAATTAATCAATTATTAATTATCTGATGTTAAGGCATTGTAGTATAATAGACAGTACATATTGGATATAGTTGTCAATTATCTATAAGTATGCGATATACAATGGTATACCGATAGTTTGGAGGTAACGTTTAGAAATGGCAAAACAGAAAAAGAAAAGAAGAAAAAGCAAGCATCGCGTTTTTCTGGTTTTTCATAAAGCTTCAGATTTTTCTGATGGTACTGATTCTCGGTGGATTATGCTTTTTTTACTTTGGAGGCTATGCAGACAAGGTTGCGAAGCTTCACTCAGAGGCGGTAGAGCTCGTGCAGAAATCTGACAAAAACACATTTTTACCGGCGCGCACGAGTACACTCTACGATACAAACGGTGATGAGATATCCGAGACGGCCACTACCAAAAAGGCTGACTATGTGAAGTATGAGGATATACCGCAGAACTTCGTAAACTGCATGGTCAGCATCGAGGACAAGAAGTTCTATAAGCACAATGGTGTGGACATAAAGGCAATAGTGCGTGCCGCAAAGTCAATTATAAAAAACAAGAGAATTACCCAGGGTGGCAGTACCATCACGATGCAGCTCGCCCGAAATATTTACCTGGATACGAACAAGAACTGGCAGCGAAAAGTCAAGGAAATGTTCATAGCGATGGCGCTGGAAAAGAAATATTCAAAGAACGATATTATGGAGTTCTACCTGAATAATGTCTATTTCATGAACGGATATTATGGTATTCAGGCAGCGTGCCATGGCTATTTTAACTGTGAGCTTTCGGATCTTGATTTGTCGCAGACTGCCTTTTTGTGTGCGATTCCGAACAGCCCGACATACTATGACCCGATAAACAATAAGGATCATACATTGACACGTCGCAATCTCATATTGAAAAATCTAAAGGAAGATGGCAAAATCACACAGCAGGAATATGAGGCCGCCATAAACGAGGAGATTACCCTCAATATGCCTGAGAAGGATGACACGGTCAAGTACAATTATGTGGATACCTATGCATATTACTGCGCTACGAGGGCGCTCATGGAGAATGAGGGCTTCAAGTTCAAGTATTACTTTGACTCAGACGATGAAGAAAAGGAGTATGATGCTTCATATGATGAGATGTATTCATATTGTCAGAAAAAGCTTTACTCAGACGGTTACAAGATTTATACATCAATTGATCTGACTATGCAGCAGCAGCTTCAGGATTCAATTGACCTGACGCTTTTGGACTTTACAGACACGACCGATGATGGCACATTTAAGCTGCAGAGTGCTGCAACCTGTATAGACAACGACACTGGCGAGGTGGTTGCAATAGTTGGTGGACGAAGCAGGATGCGGTCAGTCATACGCTAAACCGTGCTTTCCAAAGTCATCGCCAGCCGGGAAGCTCAATCAAGCCGCTCATTGTGTATACACCATCATTTGAGCGTGGTAAGACACCGGATACCGTCGTAAATGACCACAAGTTTGATGGAGGACCGTCTAACTCGGGTGATTCATATTACGGTGATGTGACTATCAGGTTTGCCGTTCAAAAGTCACTGAATACTGTAGCATGGCAGCTATATGATGAGCTCACACCAAAGGTAGGCTTACAGTATCTCAAGGATATGAATTTTACCAATATCGTAAAGGATGACTATGTCACAGCAACAGCACTTGGAGGTTTTACAACAGGTGTATCCACACTGGAGATGGCATCTGCATATTCAACACTTGAGAACGATGGAATGTACAGGAATCCTACCTGTATAAAGTCGATTGTGGATTCTGACAACAATATCATATATACATCATCGCAGAAGGACACCGTCATATATACAGAGACAGCATCACGTATGATGACAGATGTCATGACAGATGTTATGAAATCAGGAACCGGACGTAGCGCTAATCTGGATAATGGCATGCCTTGCGCCGGCAAAACAGGAACAACAAACGATAAGAAGGATGGCTGGTTCTGTGGCTTTACCAGATACTACACCACATGTGTATGGGTAGGCTGTGATATGCCTGAGTCAGTCAAAAAGCTGACAGGAAGCTCTTACCCGGCAGAAATATGGAAGAACTACATGGATCAGATACATGCTGACCTTACACCAATAGATTTCCTGCCATATGCCCAAATATCGGATGATTATCAGGACAGCCAGGAGACACAGGATACACCTGCCGATGACCAGACGCAGAATAATCCTACAGATCAGACAGTGACCACACCTGATGCAGGAACCACAACACCGGATAAGACCACAACAAACCCGAATAAGACAGATGCTGCTGGTGGCAACACAGGTGGAAATACCGGAGACAATACAGACGGAACAACAGGCGGAAATACCGGAGAAAACAACGGTGGTAACACAGGCGGAAATGGTGGACAAAACACCGGTGGCAACACAGGCGGAAATACCGGAGAAAACAATGGTGGCAACACAGGCGGAAATACCGGAGAAAATAATGGTGGCAACACAGGTGGGAATACCGGGGACAACACAGGTGGAGCTACCGGTGGTACCACCGGAGGCGGAGCCAGTAGATTTTTCTTTGCAGTGCTGTCGGGAGTTGTGTTCTTTGCAGCATACGCACCTGTCACGATAGGAAACAAGACGATAGATGCGCTCATATATTCAGTGACCTACAATGGTTCATACCTTGCTGCAGAGGGAATTATCACAATCATAGTGATATCAATCCCACCGGTTAAGAAGGCACTCGACTATGTGAAGCGGATGGCGAACAGCCGGTAGATAATCTATATCTAAACAATTAAATTATGTAAAAATGAGCAGAATAGGTAGAAATACTTGTTCTGCTTTTTTTATTGTATATCATTGTCCCGTATCATATAAAAATTGTCCCGTATCATATAAAAAATGAAAAATAAAAATACTTTGACTTGACAACTATTTAAAATGTGATATACTTTCACTGTCAAATGATTTGATGATGAAAATATTTGACATGCAAACTAGTGCAAATATACCAGCACACAAAACTGAAAATAAACACAGAAAAAGGAGAACAGAAATATGTTGGAGAAAATCAAGGAAATCGTAGCAGATCAGTTAGGAATTGACGAGGATGATATCAAATTAGAGTCAAACTTCAAGGAGGATCTTGAGGCAGATTCATTAGATCTTTTCGAGCTTGTAATGGCACTCGAGGAGGAGTACGGAGTAGAAATCCCTTCAGAGGATTTAGAGAAAATCGCAACAGTTAACGACATCATTGAGTATCTTAAGAACAAAGGTGTAGAGGCTTAAAAGACATGGAAACAAGAATAACAAAGCTTCTTGGAATCAAATATCCGGTCATTCAGGGTGGCATGGCATGGGTAGCAACCCATGAGCTTGCCAGCGCTGTGTCCAATGCAGGCGGACTTGGCATCATCGGAGCAGGCGGAGCCCCGGCTTCATGGGTAAAGGAGCAGATAGTCGCTGCAAAGAAGGAGACAGATAAGCCGTTCGGAGTCAACCTCATGCTTATGAATCCGGAGGCCGATGAGATAGCAAAAATCATCGCCGAGGAAAAGGTAAAGGTAGTCACCACCGGCGCAGGAAACCCTGCAAAGTACATGGATATGTGGAAAGAAGCAGGCGTCATCGTAATCCCTGTAGTTGCAAGCGTAGCACTCGCAAAGCTCATGGAGAGAGGCGGGGCAAGTGCGGTAATCGCCGAGGGAATGGAGTCAGGCGGACATATCGGAGCACAGACTACCATGACACTTGTGCCACAGGTTGTTGATGCAGTGAGCATCCCTGTTATCGCAGCAGGCGGAATTGCAGACAACAGAGGCTTCAATGCAGCATTTGCACTCGGTGCAGAGGCAGTCCAGATGGGTACACGCTTTGTCACCGCAAAAGAATCGATAGTACATGAAAACTATAAGCAGAAGTCATTAAGGCCAAGGATATAGATTCCGAGGTTACAGGAATGAGCACAGGCCATCCGATCAGAGTGCTCAGAAACAAGATGACCAGACAATATCTCAAGCTGGAAAAGGAAGGAGCTCCATTTGAAGAGCTCGAAAAAATGACACTTGGCGCACTCAGAAAAGCCGTTGTAGACGGAGATACCGTATATGGCAGCGTCATGGCAGGTCAGAGCGCAGGCCTCGTAAAGAAAGAGGAAACCTGCAAAGAAATCATTGAGGATGTAGTGGGACTGAACAAATAGACAGTATTCACTTTTACATGCAAATTTAAGGATACCGGGCCGCCTGCAAAGCGTGGCTTACGGTATCCTGTCAGAAATAAGGAGAAACCGAAAATGGGTAAGAGAGTATTTATGTTTCCCGGACAGGGCTCACAGTATATAGGAATGGGTAAGGAGTTTTACGATACAATGCCAAATGCAAAGGCAGTAATCGACCTTGCCAGTGAACAGACAGGCTTGGATATTCCGGCATTATGCTTTGAGGAAAATGACAAGCTGAATATTACAGAGTACACACAGATATGTATGCTTGCAGTTGAGGCAGCTATATATCAGGCAATCATTGACAAAGGTATCACACCTGATGTCACAGCAGGATTAAGCCTTGGGGAATATGGTGCTCTCATCGCATCAGGAGCCATGACTATGGCAGATGCATTTGCAGTTGTCAGAAAAAGAGGAATCTACATGCAGGAGGCAGTTCCTACAGGTGGAGCCATGACAGCGGTTTTAGGACTTGATCCGCAGGTCATTGAGGATATCTGCAAAAAGACAGCAGATGAGACAAATTCAGTGGTATCGGTAGCCAACTATAACTGCCCGGGACAGATTGTTATCACAGGAGAAAAGGCAGCAGTAGATGCCGCCGCAGCAGCATGCAGCGAGGCAGGCGCCAAGAGATGCGTACCGCTCAAGGTCAGCGGACCTTTCCACTCAGCAATGCTTAAGGGTGCAGGAGAAAAGCTCGCAGATGCACTTGAGAGTGTAGAAATCCACGATATCAAGGTGCCATATATCACAAACGTCACAGCAGACTATGTGAAGTCACCGGCAGATGTCAAGGATTATCTGACACAGCAGGTTTCATCGTCAGTGCGCTGGCAGCAGACCATCGAGCGTCTTATCGCAGACGGTGCAGATGAGTTTGTGGAAATCGGACCGGGACGCTCACTCAGCGGATTTATGAGAAAGATAAATAGAGACGTAAAAGTCGTAAACATAGACAAACTGGAGGATTTTGAAAAGTATGTTAACAGGTAAAAATGCCCTGGTTACTGGCGCAAGCCGCGGAATTGGAAGACAGATAGCTCTTACACTTGCCGCAGCACACGCCTTTGTAATAGTAAATTATAATGGTTCAAAGGAAAAGGCAGATGCCGTTGTTGAAGAGATAAAGGCAGCAGGCGGTGATGCAGTTTCTTATCAGTGCAATGTATCTGATTTTGACGAGTGCCAGAATATGATAACAGCGCTCATCAAGGAGTACAAGCACATAGATATCCTCGTAAACAACGCAGGAATCACAAGAGACGGTCTCATCATGAAGATGAGCGAGGCAGACTATGACGCAGTGCTCGATACAAACCTTAAGGGTGCGTTCAACACAATCCGTCACATGTCACGCTATTTCCTGAAGCAGAAATCAGGAAGAATTATCAATATTTCATCAGTTTCCGGCATACTCGGAAATGCAGGACAGGCCAACTACAGTGCCAGCAAGGCAGGAGTTATAGGACTCACAAAGGCTGTAGCCAGAGAGCTTGCCAGCCGGGGAATCACAGCAAACGCAGTGGCACCGGGCTTTGTAGAGACAGAGATGACAGATGTGCTTGCCGATGCGGCAAAGGAGAATCTTTTATCACAGATTCCGCTTGGCAGACCGGGAAACACAAAGGATATCGCAAACGCAGTATTATTTTTAGCATCAGATGCAGCAGGCTACATCACAGGCCAGGTGCTGTCTGTTGACGGAGGAATGGCAATATGAGTAGAAGAGTAGTTGTAACAGGACTTGGAGCAGTAACACCAATCGGAAATAATGTGGACGATTTCTGGACATCGGTAAAGACCGGAAAAATCGGATTTGACCACATCACAAAATTTGACACAACAGATTATAAATGTCACATTGCAGCAGAGCTTAAGGACTTTAACCCACAGGATTTTATGGACAGAAAGGCTGCAAAGAGAATGGACCATTCTCACAGTACGCTGTAGCTGCTGCAAAGCAGGCAATTGATGACAGTGGACTTGACATCGAAAAGGAAGATCCATACATGGTTGGATGTGCCATCGGTTCAGGTATCGGAAGTCTTCAGGCTATGGAGCGCGAGACACAAAAGCTTTATGAAAAGGGACCAAACAGAGTCAATCCTCTGCTTGTTCCGCTTATGATCTGTAACATGGCAGCAGGAAATGTTTCCATCCAGTTCGGACTCAAGGGAAAGAGTATCAATGATGTAACAGCCTGCGCTACAGGAACAAACACAATCGGTGAGGCATACAGAAGCATCCAGTACGGTGAGGCTGACGTGATGGTAGCCGGTGGTACAGAGGGCAGTGTATGTCCTATCGGAATCGCAGGATTTACAGCACTTACAGCGCTTTCTACAGTAGATGATCCGGCAAAGTGTTCACTTCCGTTTGACAAAAACAGAAGCGGCTTTGTAATGGGTGAGGGCGCAGGAGTTGTTATCCTTGAAGAGCTTGAGCATGCAAAGGCAAGAGGTGCAAAGATTTATGCAGAGGTAGTCGGATACGGCTGCTCATCGGATGCATACCATATCACATCTCCGCAGGAGGATGGCGCAGGTGCAGCAAGAGCCATGACCAATGCCATGAGCGATGCAGGTGTCACACCGGCAGATGTAAAATACATCAATGCTCACGGAACAGGCACACATCACAATGATCTCTTTGAGACAAGAGCGATCAAGCTTGCGTTCGGTGATGAGGCTGCAAATCTTAAAATCAATTCAACAAAGTCTATGATAGGACATCTGCTCGGAGCAGCGGGAGCTGTTGAGTTTATAACATGTGTGAAGGAAATTCAGGATGGATTTATACATAAGACTGTTGGCTATGAGACTCCTGATGAGGAGATTGACCTCAATTACTGCAAGGACAGCTATGAGGAGCCTGTTGAGTATGCACTTAGCAATTCACTGGGATTCGGTGGACATAATGCAAGTATTCTGCTCAAGGCGTATAAATAAATAGCTTTTGCTTTTTAGGGGCTTCGCGCATTTAGGCTGTGAGGTCCGGTGGAGCACACAGTATATTCCTCATAAAAAATATGAAGTCAGTCACGGCATTTTGCACGGACAGGCTGTGATATGGTGTTAGCATTTCATGCTATTGGAGCGGATGGAACGCCGTGACAGTTCATATTTTTTTATTCAGAACACACTTGTGCGCTTCCCGGCTCCACGTTGCGGAGCGCGAAGCATGTAGATAAATGCTTCTGCTTTTTAGGGCTTGCGAATTTTAGGCTGTGAGGTCCGGGGGCACACAGTATATTCCTCGTGAAAATAT
>ENA-OQIM01000042-OQIM01000042.1-human-gut-metagenome-genome-assembly--contig:-NODE-42-length-34052-cov-4.996669_pt1 | contig 34052 bp, 40 predicted proteins | sample MGYA00242579_ERZ504744 | MGnify/ENA primary metagenome ERZ504744 (study PRJEB26092, sample SAMD00036441) | human gut metagenome | host: Homo sapiens | study: EMG produced TPA metagenomics assembly of...
GTGAATTTTGATACAAAAGGACAGGTTGCCATTAAGCACCTCAAAGCCACAGTTTTTTATCCTGTCATACTCAGCCTTGCTTATACCGTGTGAACGGATAATCATTCACACCCTTTCATGAGAATAAAGCTCATCGAGATCGTTTATGACGGTTACGCCATTTTTTCCATATCCTTTACGACCTCATCATTGTGAATAATCGGGCCATAGGTGTATATAGGCACATTTTCCTTTTCAATTGCCTCATAGACCATATTTACTGCTCTCGTCACTCCAAAACAAAAGCCGGCGCTCTTTGCGATAGTAAGCTCTCCCATACGCTATGCCTCTTTCACAAGCTGTTTCATTCTATCTACCACCTCATCGATTGTCATATCAGACGAATCAAGCAGCACAGCATCATCTGCCTGCTTCAAAGGTGATGTCTCTCTTGTCATATCCCTGTGGTCTCTCTCTATAATATCCTTCTCGATTGCATCAATATCGCATTTCTCGCCCTTTGCAGTAAGCTCATCGAAGCGTCTCTTTGCACGTACTTTAGAGCTTGCTGTTAAAAATATCTTGACATTGGCATCAGGAAGCACAACAGTTCCTATATCTCTTCCATCCATCACCACATTCTCTCTGGCAGCGAGCTGTCTTTGAAGCTCAACAAGCTTTTCTCTAACTACAGGATAGACACTGGTAGCTGATGCCATATTGCCGACAGTCTCCTGTCTTATAAAGCCTGTGATATTCTCACCATTTAAGATAACCTGCTGTTCACCGTTTTCATAGCTGATTGAAACCTCAACATCCTTACACAGCTTCGTGATGGTGTCAATATCATTCTTGTCCACACCCTTTTGGATAAAATAGTATGCCATGGCACGGTACATGGCACCTGTATCGACATAAATTGCGCCAAGTTCCTTTGCAAGTCTCTTTGCTATAGTGCTTTTTCCGGCTCCTGCCGGTCCGTCAATTGCTATATTGTATCTCATAATTTCTCCTTAAAATATTATTGTTCATCATTTTTATTAAAATTCCAGCTGCTCAATTCACTATGTGCATATATAACTGTTATTATAAGTGTCTCAAAATGGTTTTCCAAATCATCAAACCGCTGCACTGGTTCCTGCCAGATATCCGGTGGACCATGCTATCTGCAGATTGAAACCTCCCGTATATGCATCCAGATCCAGCACCTCGCCGGCAAAGTAGAGGCCATTCACAAGCTTCGACTCCATAGTGGATGGATTGATTTCCTTCACCTTTATGCCGCCCTTTGTGATAATAGCTTCATTATATCCTCTTGGGCCATTAAGAGTGACATGCAGCTTCTTAAAAAGCATAAGAAGTCTGTTTCTTTCCTCTTTCGATATCTCATTGACCTTCTTATCCGGGTCAATGCCTGAAAGCTCAATTATCACCGGAATCATTTTTGCAGGCAAAAGCTTGTTTATCGAATTCTTAAACTGCTTGTTTTTGCTCCTCAAACTCCCTGAGAAGCCTCTTATCCAAGGCTCCTGTGTGAGAGCCGGCTTCAAATCAATATACATGTCAAGAGGCTGCTTAATAAGGCTTTGCTTAATTGATGCACTCGCAGACAAAATCATAGGGCCGCTGACCCCGAAATGCGTAAAAAGCATCTCTCCAAAATCCTCATACAGCTTCTTTTTGCCACTATATATGGAAATAGCCGTATTTTTAAGTGAAAGCCCCTGAAGACTCTTTACCCACTCTTCCTTTACATTAAATGGCACAAGCGACGGTGTGCACTCTGTCACAGTATGACCTGCATCCTCTGCCATTTTATAGCCGTCACCTGTAGAGCCTGTAGACGGATATGAAAGTCCTCCTGTGGCCACAATGACTGCATCAGCATCCATTTTGGTGCCATCCTTTAATATGACACCTGTTATTTTTAATTCAGGCTTTTTATCAGCAGCTTCTTCATCTGCCTTTGTATCAGTGATTTTCTCATAGCACAGCCTCGATACCTCCGTATGAAGCAATACCTCCACTTTCTTTTTCTTCAAAGCTCTCTGTAAAGCAAAAATAACATCCGACGACTTATCAGATACCGGAAATACACGATTACCACGTTCCACCTTTACAGGCATGCCATGACTCTCAAAAAAATCAATCACCCTGCTGTTGTCAAAGCCATAAAATGCACTGTACAAAAACTTGCTGTTGCTCTTTACATTTAAAAAAAGATCCTCAACATCGCACGCATTGGTCAGGTTGCACCTGCCTTGCCGGTTATATATATTTTCTTTCCAAGTTTTTCATTTTTTTCAAGAAGCACAACCTTATTCCCTGCTTCTGCAGCAAAATATGCTGCAAGCATTCCGGCGCTCCGCCACCTACCACAATAATATTCTTACTCATCCTGTGAATCCCCCAGCTTTGCGTAATGTACCTTTATAGAGTCATCAATGTAATCAATCTCATCATTCTCGTACACCTGATACTCATTCCATATATCCTCAAGCTCTGTCAGTGTCTTTGCGACAATACTCTGCTTTTTCATGCAAAGAGCCACAATCAGGGCATTGATAACAGAAAGCGGAGCCACGAGTGAATCAACTATAGAGGCCATATCGCTGTCGGCAATCAGATTACATGAAGAATACAGATTCATCGGTGAGTGAATACTGTCTGTGATAGTGATAACCTTTGCGCTCCTGTTGTTGGCAAATTCTAATGCCTTAAGAGTACGCATAGAGTAACGCGGAAAGCTGATGCCGACAATCACATCATCCTTGCCAATGCGCACCATCTGCTCAAAAAGCTCGCTCGAGCTGTTTGTCGTAAGCAGACACACATCCTCAAACATCAGATTCATATAAAATGCAAGAAAGCTCGCAAGAGGTGCACAGCTTCTGATTCCGACAATATAAATTTTCCTTGACTGTAAAATAGTATCTACCGCCAGGTCAAATGCATCCGCATCAATTTTTTCCAGAGTGGTCTTAATCTTGTCACGATCAGACTGCAGTACAGTCTCAAGAATCTGTGACTGGCTGATACGCCATATGTGACCTCCATGCGCTGAACCGAATTGAGCTTGTTCCTTACAAGCTCCTCGAGTGCCTTCTGAAAATCGGGATATCCCTTATATCCGAGCGATGTAGCGAACCTGACAACCGTAGACTCAGAAATTCCTACCGTCTCGCCCATCTTAGCCGCTGTCAGAAAGACAGCCTTATCATAATTATCAGTTATGTATGTAGCAAGCAGCTTGTGCCCCTTGCTCATCGTACTGTATTTAGCATTTATCCTGTTAAGTAAGTCGTTAGTATTTGACATCATATACTCCTGAGCTTTCCCGTTTATGGCTGTGCTTCACACATTTGTGTGACCTGCAGCGATTTTTTCATACCTTAAAATATTATCACTTTTTTCCTCTATATGAAAGAGCGAATTTATATTTTTTATTTTTGCCATAGAATAGACTCGTAAGTTCCCCTATCCACACAATATAAAAAACAGGCCCGGCAAAGCCGGACCTGTTTGAAATTCAAAAGCATGAATTATATTTTTAAATACTATACAGGATAAGCCTTATTCTCAGTATCAGCGGCCTTTGCATCAACACCTGTCTGCTGTGCCTGTCTGTACTTGAAGAAATCAGTAGCAACCTGTGGGAAGAGAGCATAAGAAAGAACATCCTCATCCTGCTGTTTCCACTGCTTCATCTCAGCCTCAATCTTGTCAAGCTCAGGCTCGAGAAGATCTGCCGGACGACATGTGATGGCATTCTTCTTATCATCACCAAGAACCTTGTCAACAACCTCAGGGTTGAAAGGCTTAACTGTCTGACCATACTTACCAAGAAGAATATCCTTAGTCTCCTTAGTAGCAACCTTGTATCTCTCACCCATGAGTACGTTAAATACAGCCTGTGTACCAACGATCTGTGAAGAAGGAGTTACAAGTGGTGGCTCACCGAGGTCTTTACGCACACGAGGTACCTCTGCGAGAACCTCCTCGTACTTGTCCTCTTTGCCCTGCTCCTTGAGCTGTGAGATAAGGTTTGAAAGCATTCCTCCAGGAACCTGATAACGGAGAGTATTGATATTTACTCCGAGTACCTTTGGGTTCATGAGACCTGAAGCTAAAGCTTCCTCTCTCATTGGTCTGAAGTAATCAGCAATCTCACTTAAGAGATTAAGATCAAGACCTGTATCAAACTCTGTGCCCTTGAATGCCTCAACCATAACCTCTGTTGCAGGCTGGCTTGTTCCAAGAGCGAATGGAGACATAGCTGTGTCAATGATATCAACTCCGGCCTCAACAGCTTTCATGTATGTCATTGAAGCAACACCTGATGTGTAATGTGTATGAAGCTCGACAGGAAGGCTTGTAGAATCCTTCAAAGCCTGAACAAGCTCTGTAGCCTTTGCAGGAACTAAAAGACCGGCCATATCCTTGATACAAAGTGAGTCAGCACCCATGTCCTCAACTCTCTTTGCCATATCCATCCAGTAATCAAGTGTGTAAGCATCTCCAAGTGTGTATGAAAGAGCTACCTGGGCATGTCCCTTTTCCTTGTTACATGCTGTAACTGCTGTCTGTAAGTTTCTGATATCGTTTAAGCAGTCGAAAATACGGATGATATCGATTCCGTTTGCGATTGACTTCTGTACGAAATACTCAACAACATCATCTGCATATGGACGATATCCTAAGATATTCTGTCCACGGAAAAGCATCTGGAGCTTTGTATTTTTGAAGCCGTCTCTTAATTTTCTGAGACGATCCCATGGATCTTCCTTTAAGAATCTAAGGCAGGCATCAAATGTTGCACCACCCCAGCACTCTACTGCGTTGTATCCAACCTTGTCCATTTTGTCAACGATTGGAAGCATCTGCTCTGTTGTCATTCTGGTTGCAATCAGTGACTGATGTGCATCACGAAGAACAGTTTCTGTTATTTTTAATGGTTTCTTTACCACTTCTGACATGATTAATCCTCCTTAATTAAATCTAAATACCGAATATAGCCATGAAGCATCCGGCCGCTACGGCAGTTCCAATAACACCGGCTACGTTAGGTCCCATAGCATGCATAAGAAGGAAGTTTGTTGGATCCTCTTCTGCACCGACCTTCTGAGATACACGGGCAGCCATAGGAACAGCGGATACACCGGCTGAACCGATAAGTGGATTGATCTTGCCTTTTGTAAGGAAGCATAAAAGCTTTCCAAAAAGTACTCCGGCAGCAGTTCCTACCATGAATGCAATAAGACCAAGGATAACGATCTTGATTGTGCTCATATTAAGGAATGACTCTGCGCTTGTAGAAGCACCTACTGATGTACCGAGTAAGATAACTACAATGTACATAAGGGCATTGCTTGCTGTCTCCTGAAGCTGACGTACTACACCAGACTCACGGAAAAGGTTTCCAAGCATGAGCATACCAACGAGTGGTGCTGTAGTTGGAAGCAGTGTACAAACAACGATAGTAACTACTACAGGGAAGAGAATTCTCTCAAGCTTGCTTACAGGACGAAGGTTCTGCATCTTGATCGCACGCTCTTTCTTTGTAGTAAATAATTTCATAATTGGCGGCTGGATGATAGGTACTAATGCCATGTACGAGTACGCTGCCACGGCGATAGGTCCCATCAGACCTGTCTGACCTAATTTCCGGCAAGGAAAATAGATGTAGGTCCGTCAGCTCCACCGATGATAGATACGGCTGCTGCTGCCTTGTCATTAAATCCGAGAAGGATTGCAAGGAAATAAGCTCCGAAAATACCAAACTGTGCTGCAGCTCCGAGTAAGAAGCTGATAGGGTTTGCGATAAGCGGACCAAAGTCTGTCATAGCTCCGACACCGAGGAAAATCAGTGAAGGAAGAATTGACCACTCATCAAGTGTATAGAAATAATAAAGTAAACCACCTACTCCATTGCTTGAGTGCTCAGGACTTACAATAATATCAGGATAGATATTAACAAGGAGCATACCAAAAGCAATAGGTACTAAAAGTAAAGGCTCAAATCCTTTTTTAATAGCCAAAAACAGGAATACACATGCTACGGCAATCATAACATAGTTTCCGACTGACAGATTAAAAAAGGCAGTCTGATGTAGGAGGTTTGAAAGTGTTTCACCTACGTAACTCAAATTAGTTTACCTCCTGGAATTAGTTTAATGTTGCAAGTAATGCACCTGACTCTACTGAATCACCAACAGCAACATCAATGCTTGCTACTGTTCCATCCTGTGGTGCAACAACAGGTGTCTCCATCTTCATGATCTCAAGAATAAGAAGTGTATCACCCTTCTTTACTGCATCGCCAACCTTAGCCTCGAGCTTAAATACCTTTCCGGCAGCTCCGGCCTCAACCTTGATGCTTCCTGCTCCTGCAGGTGCAGCAGCCTTTGGTGCAGCGGCAGCAGGTGCTGCAGCTCTTCTAGGTGCGCTTGCTGTGCTAGGTGTGCTTCCTGTCTCTTCTACTGTAACATCGTAAACATTTCCGTTAACGGTAATTGTATAGTTTTCATCTCAAATGTCCTCCTAAATTATCTTCTATTGATTGAACGGACTACAAAGCCCTCTGTTGTAGTACCCTCGCTTGCTGCTATAGCTGCTGAGATAACAGCTACAAGCTCTGTATCATCTGTAAGGTCTGTAGCAGGCGCTGCTGCAACAACAGCCTCTTTCTTTTCAGGCTCGCTCTTAGCTTCTGCCTTCTTTGGCTTATTGCCGATAAGAGCAATAAACTTGAAGCAGTAAATGATAAGAGAGATAAGAATAAGTACACAGAATACAATACTCATTGAAATTACTGTGTTCTGTCCTGCCTTAGCAAGCTTCTGTCCCATTGTCTGAACAGGAGTAAGTGAGATACCTGTTACCTCCATGGTAACCGAATCATATACTAATTCGTATGTTACATCCTGCTTGCCAAATGTAAGTGTCATGTCGGTAGTGAGTGTACCACCTGACTTAGTTACTGTAAAATCCTTGCCATCAGTTGCATCCTTTACGTCTCCGTATTTGTCAACCAGATCAAGCCATGATGAAACGGCATCAAGCTCAGCGTCGATATTTTTCATTGAAACGCTTGCTCCCGACTGTCCGAGTGTGTTGTAAACAACCTCACCCTCTGTCATGCCTGTCTTCTCCTCAACTCCCTTGACACTCTTCTCATAGCTGTCATAACCGCCACAACTATCTACGAGTGCAATGTAGTTCTGGATGTTGCTAAGGCTGTCTGTTGCCTCAGTATGAAGCTCGTCTGTTGTGTATCCGCCATATGTCTTTTCGGCATTGTCAGAGCCACATGCTCCAAGCATACATACAATCATAAGAAGGCTAAGGATATATGTTATTTTTTTCTTCATAACAAAATGCGCCTTTCTATTATTTAGTTCCGTGTTTCTTCTCTGGTGCATCTACATATTTGGTGTAAAGCATCTCAAAAGCACCTACAAGATATTTTCTTGTGTCAGCCGGATCAATGATGAGGTCTACATATCCTCTGGCTGCTGCTGATGAAACAGAAGACTGAAGCTTCTCGTAATCAGCTGCCTTCTCATCAATTTCCTTTGCATCAGCGCCCGGATACATAATCTCAGCTGCAATCTTTGAATCCATCATACCAATCTTTGCATCAGGGTATGCATAAACCATATCAGCTCCGATTGACTTAGAGTTCATTGCAACATATGCGCTTCCATAAGCCTCGCCTGTAATCAGGTTAACCTTTGGACATGTTGCACTTGAGAATGCGTATGTCATTCTGGCAAGAGCCTTTGCAAGCTTCTTCTCAGAGCACATGCAGTTCTTGAATCCGTTTACATTTGTAAGTGTAAGTACAGGAATTGAGAAAGCATCACAGAATGATACAAACTCAGCTGCCTTGTTGCAGCCCTTTGCAGTAAGAGAAAGTGCAAACTCCTCTGCCTTCTTGCCCTCAGCATCATATACTGTGCTGCAGTTTGCAACTGCACCGACTGTCATGCCGTTTAATTTAACAAAGCCTGTTACCATATTCTTGGCAAAGTCTTTCTTTGTCTCAAAGAATACATGATCATCAGAAAGCTCTGATAAGAGGAATCTTGGATCAGCCTTCATATCAGCCATGCTGTTACATGCTCTGTTGAGATCATCCTCACATGAGTCTGTGTATACATCTCCCTCGTTGTTGAGCGGAAGCATGCTGACAAGAGCTCTGATATCAGCGATAATATCATCCTCTGAACCGATTCCGTCTATACATCCATTGTTCTCACTCTGGAATGAAGCTGCTGCTGTATCGCATTTCTCAACGCGGTTACCCTCTATTGCATCAGGAGTATTAACAAACATTCTGCCCTTAGACTCTTCGATATAAGCGAAATCACAAAGAGCCGGTACGACAGAAAGTCCGCCACCGCAGTTACCGAATACACCACAAATCTGTGGAATAACGCCACTTGCTGCAACTTCCTTGGCGTAAATAAGACCAAATCCGTCTAATGCATCAACTGACTCCTGAAGTCTGATACCACCGCAATCGATAAATCCGATAACAGGTGCGCCCATTTTCATGGCCATATCATATACAGAAGCAATTTTCTTTGCATGCATCTCGCCGATTGTTCCGTTAAGAACTGTTGCATCCTGGCTATAGATAAATACAAGATTTCCATCAATCAGACCGTGTCCGATAATAACACCATCTGAAGGAGCTTTTGCTGCAGTAAGGTTAAAATCTGTACTGCGAGCTGTCACAAGAGAACCAATTTCCATGAAACTGTTCTCGTCGACTAACTTAGCAATACGCTGCATTGCCAAGCTTTGATTGTTACTACTCATTTATATCCTCCATCTATAAAAAATAAAATTTTTCGCTAGTATGATAATAGACTATTTCTAAATTTTTTTTCAACTAATTTGTTAAATTTTTAACCTTATTTTTTGTTTAGAAAAAATTTCCTATATTAATTGTAAAATTCTTGAGAAAATTCTTGCAAATTTTCTTATTCTTCTTGTTGTTTTCTATATATTTTAAGTCAATTGTGTTTCTATCCTCTTTTTTTACCGCCGGAGTTTCTTTTCCTGCTGCCTGTTTATCAGTTATGTCTCTGTCAGCCGCCTGCTTATCCGTTGTCTGTGTATCACCGGTCTGTTGTGTTGTTACACAAGCAGCATCACAGTAAGAATCTTCGGCAGCATCTGAAACCGCATACTCCACCAGACTCTTTGCATCAGCCACTTATAGTTTTTATTGTTTGGCCACCCACAGCCCAAGAGAGAAAGGCACATTCTCCTTCCATCCTTTTCAACTGCTGCGACATAACAGTAGCCTGCCTTTGTGGTAAAGCCGGTCTTTCCCGATATGCAGTAGTCCGTCTCCGTAAGGAGCCTGTTGTGATTGCTAAAAACCATCTGACCTTCCTTTGTCTCAAATGTGTACTGCATAGTCTGTGTTATCTCAAGAAACTGTGTTGATTTTGGTGATTTCCACGCACAATAAGACATTATAACACACAAATCTCCCGCTGTGGAATGGTGAAAGCTTATATCATTCTCAGCATCCAGCCCGTTTGGTGTAATAAAATACGTGCCGAGGCACCCTATCTCATTTGCTTTTTCATTCATAAGCTTTGCAAAGCCCTCCGTCGAGCCGCCCACATGTTCCGCAATCGCATAGGCACAGTCATTGAACGACTCAAGCATCATGCCATAGAGTAAATCCTTCATATTATAGCTATTCCCGGCCACAAGTCCAAGCTTGACCGCAGGCTGTGATGCGGCATTTTGTGAAATCGTAACAGTATCATTTATATCAGCTTTTTCAAGTGCCACAATACACGTAAGAAGCTTCGTGGTGCTGGCATTTGCCATGCTGTCTCTCATATTTCTGCCATATATAAACGTCTCGTCATCCGCATCATATAATGCCGCTGAAACAGCATTAAGCTTTGGCTCATTTACGGCTTTGTCTGTATTTTCAGCCGCCATTTCACCGCCCATTTCCGCTGCCATAAACACACTTTTCTTTTCCAAACCGGGCATTTTTTGCTTTTCCAGCGACTTAAAACCAAGCAAACAGCTGACAGTACAAACCAACACACAAATGAAAACTATTAAAGCTATTTTCGACTTATATTTTTTTAAAAAATAATCATATAATTACCTCCATCGGTAATATATATGATTATTTGCATGTCCATATTATATGAAATGGCAGCTTACGCAATACACCTGCACTACACATCAAGCTTCACGTGCATCTCTTCCTCTGCCTCCTGCTTAAACTCCTCAACCTGCACAGGGCTTAATACCGGCAGCTCGTCGATAGACGAAACCCCAAAGCTCCTTAGAAATTCCTCTGTGGTTCCAAACAAAAGCGGCCTTCCCGGAGCATCAAGCCTTCCAAGCTCCTGCACCAGATTGTACTCGACAAGCTTGCTTATGGCATGTTCACTTGACACACCTCTGATTTTTTCTATTTCAGCCTTTGTTACAGGCTGCTTGTACGCTATGATTGAAAGAGTCTCTAAAAGCACATCCGTAAGCACCCTCTTCTTAGGCTGCTTTGCAATGCGGATGAGATATTCATACATCTGTGGCTTTGTACACATCTGATAAGCCCCATCAAGCTCTATGATATTCATACCTATATTTGAAGAGCTTCTATACTCCTTGATCAGCTCGTCAAGCAGCTTTTTTGTTTCTTTTTCATTTAATTGTATTGCATCGGCTATCCTTCCAAGCTCCACGGATTCTCCCATGGTAAATAAAATAGCCTCTATTGCAGCTTTATAATTCATATATCATCAAACCCTCTTTATGCAGCAATCCTTGACTCAATCCGGATATCATCAAAAATATGCTCCTGAACGATAGTTAATTTGCCGGTCTTCATAAGCTCCAGTATTGCAAGAAATGTAACTATGACTTCCACTTTGCTTGACGATGCAGTAAGCAGCCCTCTGAAGCTGAAGTGCTTGTGTGAGGCAGCATAGTCTGTCAGATATTCCATCTTTTCCTCTAAGGAGACCTCTTCCTTTTCAATCTTTCCAAACTTCGAGCGGACCTTATCTATCTTTTCTTCCTGTCTCTTCATTATACTTTGAAAGATTCTGTTTAAATCAGAAAGCCGTATATCTCCGACAAGCTCCTCAAGATTAACAGGCTCCTCATATGCAAGAACCTCATCAGGTATGTCCTTCTTCTTATACCACACCTTGCCGGCATCCAGCTGGCGATCCTTAAGCTCATTTGCCATGCACTTGTACATCTTGTACTCAAGCAGCTGCTGCACAAGCTCTGCTCTTGGATCTTCCTGCTCCTGCTCTTCCTCCTCTTTCTTTGGGAGAAGCATCTTTGACTTTATGTCGAGGAGCGTAGCTGCCATCACGAGAAACTCGCTGAGCGTGTCCAGGTTATCCTTTTTCATCTGGTCCACATACTCCATGTACTGCGCTGTAATCTCGACAATCGGGATATCATAAATATTTACTTTATTTTTCTCTATCAGGTATAAAAGCAGATCAAGCGATCCCTCAAACACCTGAAGCTTAAAAGTCATATCCATAATTTGTACTCCGTTAATCCCTCAAAAACTGTGCCATAACGTAATTGGCTACATCCTTTCCTCTCTCCGATAAATAGATATGCCCGTCCTTTACCACGAGCAGCTCCTGTTTTTTCAAGCTGTCTATCGTATCCTTGTAGATGCATCTATCGAAATACCAAATGCCCTCTCAAAGGCTTCTCTTGTGACCCCCTCATTCATACGAAGTCCAAGAAACATAAACTCCTCCATCTGTTCCTTTTTGTCTATAACATCAGCTGCCACATGCAGATTGGCCTTAAATATATCATCACCCACATCATGTATATGACGGCAGCGCGACAGATATTCATCCATATCGGATGTATTGGTATATCTGACATTTGATATAAGCGATGCCGCCCCTATTCCAAGTCCTAAATAGTCAGCTCTGGTCCAGTAGCCTATATTATGGCGGCACTCCATACCTCTTTTAGCATAGTTAGATGTCTCATACTGCCTGTAGCCGGCATCCATAAACGCCTTCTGTCCCGCCTTTTCCATATCATATAACTCGTCCTCGTCAGGCAGAAACTCCGTTCCCATGCCCGCCTCCTGGCGCACCATGTCAAACTTGTACTTTTCATAGAAAGGAGTACCCTTTTCCACTATAAGAGAATACGCCGATATATGATCCGGATGAAGCCTTATAATCTTGTTTACTGTCGCCATATACTGTGACGCTGACTGTTCCGGCAGACCATACATCAAATCTACATTGATATTTTTAAAGCCCACGTTTCTGGCCACCTCGTAATTCGTCACAAACTGTTCAAAGGTATGTATACGCCCGAGCCGCTTAAGCTCATCATTATTTGCCGACTGCAGTCCTATGGACAGGCGGTTGATTCCCGCATCCTTGTATGCTAAAAGCTTTCCCTGCTAAGCGTACCGGATTGCACTCTATGGATATCTCAGCATCAGGCAGCACATTAAAGCAGTCAAACACACCCTCCATCAAAGCAGCAATCCACTGCTCATCTATAGAGCTTGGTGTACCTCCTCCGATATAGACAGATGACACCTGATAGTTCTTCATAAGCGGGCCGTAAAATATCATTTCCGCCATAAGCCCCTTGACATAACGAAGCTTTGCATCATCGTCTGCTGGAAATGATAAAAAATCACAATATTCACATTTTCTCACACAAAATGGTATATGAATATAAATCTCAAGATTCTTCATATGTGCGATTACTCCTCATCCAGCTTAAGCACACTCATGAATGCCTCCTGTGGTATCTCTACATTGCCCACCTGACGCATCCTCTTCTTCCTTCCTTCTGCTTCTCAAGCAGCTTCTTCTTACGTGAAATATCACCACCGTAGCACTTGGCAAGTACATCCTTTCGAAGCGCTTTAACCGTCTCTCTTGCTATAATCTTACCACCGACTGCTGCCTGAATAGGTATCTCAAACAGATGCCTTGGTATCTCACCCTTAAGCTTCTCACACATCTTACGGCCTCTTTCGTATGCACTCTCCTTGAATACGATAAATGAAAGTGCATCGACCATTTCCTTATTGATTAAGATATCAAGCTTGACAAGCTCTGAGCGCTCATAATCCTTCATCTCATAGTCAAACGAAGCATATCCCCTCGAGCGTGACTTTAAAGCATCAAAGAAATCATAGATAATCTCATTTAATGGCAAGTCGTACTTTATGAGAGCTCGTGTTTTTTCGATATACTCCATGCTGATATAGACTCCTCGTCTCTCCTGGCACAGCTTCATAATCGCACCGACATAGTCACTTGTGACCATAATCTCTGCAGATACGTATGGCTCCTCCATATACTCAATCTCTGACGGATCCGGCATATTTGAAGGATTGGTCAGATCTATCACCTCACCGCTTGTCTTGTGAATCTTGTAAATAACACTAGGTGCAGTGGTAACGAGATCCAGATCAAACTCTCTCTCCAGTCTCTCCTGAATAATTTCCAGATGTAAAAGTCCAAGGAATCCGCATCTGAAGCCAAAGCCAAGTGCCAGAGAGGTCTCAGGCTCAAACTGTAATGAAGCGTCATTGACCTGCAGCTTTTCAAGCGCATCCCTTAAATCAGGATACTTAGCACTGTCCGCAGGATAAAGACCACAGTAAACCATAGGGTTGACCTTCTTATAGCCCGGGAGTGCCTCATCGCACGGTCTGTCAACGAGTGTAACTGTATCACCCACGCGTGTATCCCTGACATTTTTGATGCTGGCCGCAATGTATCCAACCATACCGGCCGAAAGCTCATCGCATGGTATAAACTGGCCTGCGCCAAAATAACCCACCTCTGTAACCACATCAGATGCACCTGTAGCCATCATCTTTATTGTGTCTCCTACCTTTACAGAGCCCTCTCTCAGTCGGCAGAAAATAATGACTCCCTTATAAGAATCATATGTTGCATCAAATATAAGTGCCTTAAGCGGTGCATCTTTATCGCCTGTTGGTGCCGGAATCTTTTTTACAATCTGCTCCAGCACATCCTCTATATTGAGTCCTGTCTTTGCGGAAATACGCGGTGCATCCATAGCTTCGATACCGATAACATCCTCAATCTCCTGTGCCACCTCATCCGGGCGCGCACTCGGCAGATCCACCTTATTTATAACAGGAAATACATCCAGGTCATGATCCAGTGCAAGGTAAACATTTGCAAGTGTCTGTGCCTCAACGCCTTGGGCCGCATCCACTACAAGTATAGCTCCGTCACATGCCGCAAGACTCCTTGATACCTCATAGTTAAAATCCACGTGTCCCGGTGTATCTATCAGATTAAAAATATACTCTTCGCCATCCTTTGCGTTATATATAATACGGACTGCCTGAGACTTGATTGTGATACCACGCTCTCTCTCTAAATCCATATTGTCGAGCACCTGAGCCTGCATCTCCCTGCTGGTAAGTGTGCCTGTTTTTTCTATAATTCTGTCCGCGAGTGTAGATTTACCGTGATCAATATGGGCAATAATACAAAAATTGCGGATTTTGCTCTGATCTATTGACATATGTCCTCCTAATGCTTTCAATAACTCATCAAAGTTTATCAGATTTGTGAAATAAAGTCTATATTATTTTAACACTTTATCAAGTATATCTGCAAGTGGTTCCATTGCATTGTACGCCTCCTCCTTGGTATTTGTCTGCGCTCCCACCTCCACGAGCAGCGATTTCGGACACAGATGCATATTATATCTGTAGCCCTTTAAGTATATGCGCCTTGCAAGCCCCGGATAATACTCATTTGCCATGAGCTGCAGCTGAAATGAAAACGCCAGATTATCCCCCAGATACTCATTGGGCAGACTATTAATCGGTCCCCTTGCAGCAGTGCGGCACAGCCCGTTAAAAAACATAATCTGTGCCATAGGCTTTCCATCTATTGTGGCAGCAAGCCTTGTAGTCTCAGCCACTCCATCCCTGTGCAGGTCAATAACCACCTTTATAGACGGATTTTTCTCAATAATCTCTGTAATCTCAGGAAGTGAATTGGAATACGCATGGTCGCGGTCATTCACATCATACTGCCCCTTGTGATGCAGCACATTGTAGCCGTATTTTTCCCTCAAAAGTGATTCAAGCCTGTCACCCACTCCAACTACGGTCTCTGCCTCTGATGTATCAAGGGAATCACTGTACCCCTCCTGCGAATGTGTATGGTATATGAGTATATCAGGACCGTTGCCTGACTTTTCTATAGACATATCACGCCCAAGCAAAACCTCCTCACACAGCTCATCGGCTCCTATATATGTAGTCTTGTCCACCTGATAATAGTTTTTTACCAGATTGTCAAAGCTCATATCTACCTGCGGCATTTTCACGTTCTGCTGCTCCTTGAGCTCTGCTAGCTCACCGTTTTTTTCAGCTTCATCAACAAATGCCAGCTGGTCGGTATCCGGCAGCATATTGTTCCTGACACTTGCATTTTCATTTTCCATCGCAGCAAGCTCCTCATATGAGAGAATACCTCCTGCTGTATCCTCATCCTCCACAATACGCAGCTCCTTCTTTTTTGAGTCATCACACTCCTTGTCAGAATATGTAAGGTGCGGAAATTTTTCTTCCACGAACTTCTTTCCCACACCATCACCGCAAAACAGCATAGACGCAATATATATAAATGCTATAAGCACAATCATTTTTTTCTTCACAATATCATCTCCCATCTAAAGCATCAGGCAGCCCCTGCTACATAAAGCTTATGCGGCTGGCCCTAATGATATTCGAAGCAATAAAATTATTCACTATAGTCATCATATTCATCGTTTGAAAAAGCCATATTTATGCCCTCAGACAAAAGCCCTGCCAGTCTCTTAACCGTCTCGTCAATATCCTTCGGCGTCACAAACATGCCGTTTAACTTAGGCGACATGAGCTTTGCGGTGTTCTCCCGGCTGGCATTTACCGCATCTGAAACAATAGTCACCGCATCAATGACTGTCGGAATACCAATTGCGATAACAGGCACTCCGAGATTGCCATGGTTAATACCGTCCCTGTGGTTTCCTACCCCGCTTCCGGCACTATGCCTGTATCCGTCAGCTGTATGGTACAGCCCAGCCTCTTTGTACTGCGTGCCGCAAGCGCATCAATTGTCACAACAAAATCAGGCTTCACCTCGCTCACCACACCCTTTATTATCTCAAGGCACTCCATGCCTGTCTGAGCCATCACGCCCGGCACCAGGCCGCACACACTGTTTACATTCTCGTTGCTAAACGCATACCTGCCATATTCCTTTACTATATGGCGGGTGATAAACAAGCTGTCAACGCATCTTGGCCCAAGCGCATCAGGAGTTACATTTCTGTTTCCAAGCCCGACAACAAGTGCCGCATATATACGCTTGTCACAGACAGCCTTTACAAAGCTCTTAAGCTCTCTTGAAAGCTCCCTTGTCACAGCCTGACAGCACTCCTCATCTCCCTCGGACAGCATAGCAGCCTCAATTGTCACATATTTTCCTTTAGGACGGCCTGTAGCCTGACTGCATTTTCTGAGTCAATTGTCACTACACTGACTATGATTCCATTATCCAGCTTTTTTTCAGAGAAATTCACACCTCTCATATCTGTGTTTGCCTTTTTAAGGCTCTCCTGCGTCTCAAGCGCCAGATCAGTTCTTGCACACCATTTATCAGCCGACAAATCAATACACCTCCCCTGTATGATATTCCAAAATCACATATATGTTAATTTTTTTGCAAATTTTTTTCAAAATATGTATTGACAGAGCAGAAAGGTTGACATATTATATTCTAGTATGTTTGTGCCAAAGCGTCCGTGTCTGTTTTGGCATACATTAGATTAAATATTTGGAGGTGTACGAGTTGGCTAACATTAAATCAGCAAAAAAGAGAATTTAGTAACAGAAACTAAGGCTGCAAGAAATAAAGCAATCAAATCAGGAGTTAAGACAGCAATCAAGAAGGTTGAGGCTGCTGTAGCTGCAAATGATAAGGCTGCTGCTGAGGCTGCATTAAAGGATGCAACTTCTGCTATCGCAAGCGCTGGTTCAAAGGGTATCTTCCACAAGAACAACGCAGCCAGAAAAGTATCTCGTTTAACAAAGCTTGTTAACGGATTAGCTTAATTACTATATAACAATAAATAAAAACCCATCGGTGCCGTCATACCGATGGTTTTATTTGCTTTTTTGTATATTTGCGTTATATCATTTACTGCCTGTCGCATGAGTGCCTGTCATATCTGCAGAGTAATGCACTATAAAAAGCTCCACAGCCATCTGGTCATTCATCCTGCCGGTCTTCACAGCCTCCTCATATGCCACACCGTCTCTCACAGCCCTCTTTAAATCATCCAGCGAATATGCCCTGCACTGCGCCTGATATTTGCGCACCGCCCACTCCGGACATCCGGCCTTTGATGCTATATCCTTGTTGCCAAAGCCCTTATTTGTCATGGCTTTCACATTCATCAGTATATTGAACTGGCGCGATATAAGATACATAATACGCATGGCCGGCTCTTTAAGTGCCAGCAGATCGTAATACAGCTCAAGCGCACGCTTTTGTTTGTGTGATGCAATCGCATCAACCATCTCAAACACCTTGTTTGTGATCTGCTCTGTCGTTACAGCCTCAACATCCGAAAGCTCAATCACGTCCTTGTCCATGCAGTAGCACAGCAGCTTCTCAAGCTCCTTGTCGATATTTTCCATATCTGTGCCGGTTTTTTCTATAAAGCTGTTGTAGGCAGCCTGGCTCATACCCTTTCCATCTTTTCTAATCCTCATTCCTATCCATCTGGCAAGTGTCTCATCCGTCTGTTCCTTGAACTCCACAGGATTACCGCACTTGGCTGCCGCCTTATAAAGCCTTGAGCGCTTATCAACGCTCTCCTCAACAAATATAAAGTGCGTGCTCTCAGGTGAATCCTTTAAATACTCTCCAAGCTCATCGCCTGCCTTTGAAAAAATGCCTGCATCCTCTATAAGAATCACTCTTTTATCCGCAAAAACGGAAGTGTCTCCGCCAGGTCAATTATCTCCTTCTGGTTGATTCCATCGCCCTCAAACGATGAAAAGTTCATGCTGTCGCCCTCACTTACCATAGCCTTTATCAACTTGTCCCTGTACTGTTTTATGAGGTATCTCTCCTGTCCATACAGCAGATAAACCTTTTTGAAATCTCCTGCTTTTATATCATTGTCTATTGTTTTCATATATAGTACTCTCTTTATACTTAATCTGACCACTTTGCATTGTGTATAAAATTCGGCACTTTGCATCTATAAGCTATCCATGGCTTCATCTGCCGGATGTCCATAGCGGTTTTCTGCCGAGCATGATACAGCCGCCCACCTTGGGCTTAAAGCCTCAATCCAGTCTGCAGAGCTTGAATACTTGGAACCATGATGATTTGCCTTGTAAAAATCAACAGAAAGCTCATCCCCATACTCATTAACAAGCTTCTTTTCTACCTCAGATGATATATCTCCGCCGAAAATACCACTAAACCTGCCATCCGTGAGCTTCAGCACAAGACACATATCGTTTCTGTCTAAGGCAGTATCCGAAGGCCCCGGATACAGGCACATGATACCATCAGCTTCTTCATTTGCAGTACTGCGCGAACCTGATGCATCATTTATTTCAATCGAATCCCCCTTTGACATAAGGCATATATAAATTCCTGCTTCCTTAGCTTTAAAAAGCAGCTCCTCCATAGCTTCCTCTTTAGCCGCTGCTTCTGCCACAACTATATGCTCTATAGTATACCCACTGTCTATCACCTCAGACAATCCGCTTATATGATCACTGTCTGCATGTGAAACAAACCAGTATGATATACTCTGTATGCCGTTATACTTAAGAAACGGCATAATCACATTCTCGCCAAGCTGTTTTCGGTCAGAGCTTCCTCCATCAATAAAGATGCATGTGCCTGACTCAAATCGGTAAAATATGCCATCTCCCTGCCCCACATCAAGTATATCAAGCTGCGCAGCAGTTTTTGGCTTCACAAGCAAAATCGCAAGCAGGACTGCTGTGCACACCACTCTTTGGACACTGTAAAGGATTTGGCTTTTTTCTTTTAAGCCACACTCTATGGCACGTTTTTTAAGCGAAAATGCCACCAAAAAGCCACTCATAACAGCATAAAAAAGAAAAATCCTGTATCCATCAGGAGCTCCTGTGATAACCGATGCCCCCGGAAGCTTCATAACAAGACTGCAAAGCACCTCATAGAGTTTTAACACTGCAAATGCAGGAAACACCAGCAGTTTGCCGGGCATCACGCCAAGGCAGCCTGCGGCAGACGCAAGCAGACCCGAAATAAATACGACAGGCAAGGCCGGTATCACAATGAGATTTACAAACACCGCAAAAAGAGGCAGCTCATAATAGTTCATAGCCACAACCGGAAGCATCGGAAGCTGTATGGATACTGATGCCCAGAATTTCCCGCCCTTAGGAGCACTCATCACAGGCGTCACAATACCTATAGCAAGTATCGCCCCTACCGAGAACACAAATCCGGCATATCCCAAAACCATAGGATTGTCCCACAGCAGATAAATGACCATGATGCCAAGAGAATTGAGCATATCTGTGCATCTGCCTAAAGCTGCCGCAAGCATTGTAAGTATGAACATCCCCACGGCACGCCTTGTGGACACGGCATTTCCTGTCATAACAGCATAGCTTAGTATAAGTGCCGCAGAACAGACAAATGCCGCTGTATAGCTCACCCTTCTTTTTCTGAGAAGTTTGTAAAAGGCCATGCCAACTATAGAAATATGAAGTCCGGAAATAGCCAGTATATGCGAAATACCACTGACCTGGTATAAATCCTTTATCTCATCATCCAGATACGACTTGTCTCCAAGCAGCATGGACGAAAGCACTCCTGCCGTTGTCTCATCAGTCACCTCAAGAAGTGAAGCTGACAGCATATCACGAAGTTTTTCAAGTCTGTGGTAATACCATGCATGTTTACCGGCGCTTGTCTTAATACTGTCTGCATTCACCGAGAAATCAATTCCCTGCGAACGGTAAAAGCGCGCTCTGTCAAACTCACCCTCATTGGTTGCAGACTTAAACAAGCCTATCTTGCCGTTAGCTTTCATATAATCGCCCAGATGTGCGCTTTTGCTGTCACAGTATACCACGACATCACCACAGGATATTTTTCTGCCAAAAGCCCTACCGTACTCGGGCTGCACTACGCAGTCTGTCATATAATACCTGTATGAGAAATACTTGTATTCAGTTTTATAAATCTTCCCCCAGACGATGACAGATTTTTCATCTGTCATATACTGCATATAGCTGTCACGGTTTTCTTCTACCGAAGTGTATCTGAATTGTGCTGTGGCAAAAACAGCTGACGATGTCAGGATAAGCAAAACAACTATACGCCTGACACCGGAAAGGCCGCCCTTAGACACCACACACTCAGCTATTAAAATCACAAGCAGTATGGCAAAGGTCAAAAACCCAAAGCCCCTGCCATACATACCGGAAACAGTTCCTGCAGTATAGACCAACGCAAATAAAAACATCGGTCTTTTACTAATACTCTTCTCCTCCTAATCCAATCTATTCTATTTTTCAGTTTTTTCCGTGGAATCATTAGAATCCACTATATCCTTATTAAACTCATACATGCCGCTTAGCTTGTAATTATAAAGTAGCATGCCGTCATTCTCACCGTCAAGTGAGATCTGTACCTTGTCCACAGTAGGAAGTGAGGTGAGTGAATTAACTATCGAATACAGCACCACATCCTCTGTCAGCTTATTGTCAATAGTATTTCTGAACGAAGAATCAAAGTTCAGATAGCATATTCTATCTGCCACAGACACATTGATAAGCTTTGTTGTGCCGGAAGAGTTGCCTTGAGCTTAGAGCCTTCGGTCCCTCAATAAGCTGCTCAACAACAAGCTTTTCAAGCGCTATATTTGAGCTGTAATGTATCACTCTGGTCTGTTTCTCAAGCCCTGTACCATCTTGTCAGCAAAATAAAGCGTGAGTGTCTCCTTCACACTTGTATTAATCTGCTCACCCGGATTCTCAACAAAATCATCAGCACCCATGCTACCGACAATCTCATCATCCGAGTCCACAAGAGGAATACTGTTTACGGTAAATGTCACATATGAAATACTATCCAGCTGTGTGAGCGTGCGGACTACAGAAGCTCTCAAAAGCACCTCCTGCGCAGGCGTAAGGTCATAATACTCCTTGCTGAAATCCACAGTGCAGTTATAGTTTTTCTCGTCATGACCTCTCACAGACACCTCATCCGGAATTGCCTTGCGCAGTCTTGAGTCTTCAGGCTTATCCTGCATTCTCCCAAGAAGCTCATCCACCTGCTTGTCCACATCTGAGTTTTTGCTTCTAAGCACATATGACTCCGGCACACTGCTCGTAACATCCATATTCAGACAAAACACCTCAACCGTATTGTCTGCTTTTCTCTTTGTGCAGCCGCCCATGGAGAGCAGAATTACTGCAGTGAGCACGAATATAATTATTCTTTTCACGTCAAGCCTCCTATACAATATAGTTGAGCGGTATACGCACATCAAAGGTAGTGCCCTCTCCCATCACACTGTGAGCCTTTATAGCTCCCCTATGCATAAGAATAGAGCTTCTTGTAATGGCAAGTCCCAGACCTGTACCGCCAATCTCTCTCGAATGCGACTTGTCCACGCGATAAAATCTCTCATAGATGTGCTCTAAGGACTCCTCCGGTATACCGATACCGTTGTCCTCCACCTTCAGATAGAAATACTGATGGTCCGCATTTAAGGATACATGCACATAGCCACCGGTCTCGTTGTCATTGTACTTGATTGCATTCTCAATGAGGTTTGTAAAAGCAAGCGTCAGCTTCACCTCATCTATCTCTGCAGTTACCGGTCTGAAGCTCTCGAGTACAAGCTCCACCTGCTGCTTGTCAGCAATCGGCTGAAGTCTCTTCATAATCTGCTCGAGCAGGTCATTGATATTAACGCTCTCGATATTCAGCGTAGCAGCCGACTTATCCATCTTGACCAGTGATAACAGGTCATTTATTATCTTTGTCTCTCTGTCTATCTCGCTTGTGATATCTCCCATGAACTCCCTGTACATCTCAATCGGAGCCTCATCCCCCATGCTGTTGATGGAATCTGCGAGTACCTTCATGGAAGTAAGAGGTGTCTTGAGCTCATGTGACACATTCGATACAAACTCCTGTCTGGACTCATCCATGACCTTCATTCCGCTCATCAGCTCATTAAAATTCCTGCTTATTATAGCAGTCTCCGCATAGTCATCTACATCCAGCTGCTCTTTTCCAAAGCCATCCTTAATGTCTGATATCTCATCAGAAAGCTTCTTAATCGGAACAAAAAGGTGCAAAAGCACAAGCACACCAAAAAAGAGCACCACCGCACCTGCGATAATGGCAACCGTCACCGCAATCTGTGTCAGATACGACATATTTAGCGATATATTGTCCGTCGACACACTTACAACAAGTGCTCCCTCTATCTTTGAATCCTTGTCGTTTGGATTGCTTATCGGAACAGAAAGCTCGATATAGTGGTTTTTAGAATCATAGTTCGTAATCTCTGAAGCAGAGAAGGTCTTGATAACCTCCTCTGAGACAATAGTATTGCCATCATCTAAATTGTAAGTATCCTTAATGATCTTAAAATGCTTGTCAACTATGAGCACACGGCCCTCATATATAGTAGTAAGAGTGTCAATCTGAGCATCAATATTGCTCAAGTCACCGCCATCCTCATCAAAGTATTTACTTGTGGATATCTTGTTTGCGAGAATCTTTGCCTGACTAAGCACTTCACTTTCGCGGATTGAAACCGCTCTGGACTCGTAGGTGTTAAGTATGCCGAAGCACAGCACCACCTCCGGTACCAGAACGAGAACAAAAATCATGAAAATCAGCCTGGATTTCAGACTCTTATAAAATGCAAAATGTACTTTACTCTTAAACATTTTAGAACCTTTCTGAAAGTATTACTTCTGGTTGTAGTAATATCCCACACCCCACTTGGTATGAACGTACTTCGGCTCGCTTGGATTTGCCTCAATCTTTTCACGAAGACGTCTGACATGCACATCAACCGTACGCACGTCACCCGGGTAATCCTCGCCCCATACAATCTTTAAAAGGCTCTCCCTACTGTACACTTTATTTTCATTTTTGATCAGAATCTCAAGCAGTTCAAACTCTCTTGCAGTCAAATTGATTTCATTATCATTTATGAACAGACGTCTGCTGTCACAGTCGAGCTTGATATCACCCTTTTCGATTACAGATGACTGTACCTGTGGTGCGCGTTCCGGTGAAGTGCGCCTCATGATCGCCTTGATTCTGGCCTTTACCTCAAGAATATTAAATGGCTTTGTGATATAGTCATCAGCGCCGTACTCAAGTCCTAAAATTTTGTCCATGTCATCGCCCTTTGCTGTGAGCATGACAATCGGGACATCAGAAAACTCCCTTATTGCCTGACACACCTCAAAGCCATCCATCTTTGGAAGCATGACATCTAAAAGAATCATATCATATGAATTGGCCTTCGCCATATTTAAGGCCTCCTCACCGTCATATGCGCAGTCTACCTCCATGCCATCCTGCAGCAGACTGAAACGTATTCCTTTTACAATTAACTTTTCGTCGTCAACGACCAGCACTTTTTTTGCCATTTATACACTCCTAATTTACTGTTATATCATCTTTTATTTTATTAAACATTGCTTCACCAATGCCGGACACCCTCGTGATATCCTCAATCGAAGAAAACAATCCATTTTTAGCGCGATCTTCAACAATACTCTTTGCCTTGCTCTCACCAATTCCGGAAAGAGCCATTAGCTGCTCGACAGTTGCGGTATTGATATTGAGCTTGCCATCCTTTACGCCTATATGCTCCTCAGCGCCGCCCTTCATCAGCGAGCCATCTATGCCGGTGGTATATGTGCCCTCAGGTATGTGATCCGACTTAAGCTCCTCTACAGTCGGGAAATACAGCATCTGCCCATCATACAGCTCTGATGCCAGATTCCAAAAGCTCTTGTCAGCTGTATCCAGCATGCCTCCTGCCATATCAACGAGCTCACAAACTCTCGCGCCCGGCTTTACTCTGTATACACCGGGATTGGCAACCTGACCACAGATATAGACGCACCACTCAGTAGATTCATCAGTGTCATCTGCTGTGTCTTTTGCCTTCTGCTCCTGTTCTCCATCGGATGAAGCTTTCTTCTCCTTGGAATCAGCAGTCTGTCTGTTTACATCACTTGAAACCACAGCAGTCTGCTCCGTTTCAGAAGCAAAATGAACTGTGGCATCATCCTTTTTACAGCCGCAAAGGCCAAACGCTATTGTTAAAATAAACGCACTTAATAATATTATTTTTTCATATGGTCTCCTTTGATTAATATCATAATCTCAAAGGAGAAATCGATGTCCTCTTTATTTTACAGACTTTTTGACAGTATTACAAGTGTTGTTTCAAGTTTTTCTATCATTTCGTCAACATCACTCTTTTCGATAACAAGAGGAGGCACAAATCTGAGCACATTGCTGCCTGCCGTAATGACTATAAGGCCTTGATTTAAAGCCTCTGCTGAGACCTTTCCTACAGGAAGGCTGCACTCCACGCCCTGCATGAGTCCCATACCCCTTCTGGCTGTGAGACAGTCGAATTTTGCAACAAGCTCATCAAGCTTCTTCTCCAGGTAAGGTGCAACCTCCTTTACATGGCTTACTATATCAAGACGCTTAAACTCATCAAACACTGCACTTACTGCGGCTCCTACGAACGGATTGCCGCCGTATGTGGTGCCATGGTCGCCCGGTGCAAGGGATTTGTCTGCCACCCTCTGTGTCATGAGAAAAGCACCAACCGGCACGCCACAGCCGAGTGCCTTCGCACAGGTCATGATATCAGGCTTCACATCATAGTTCTGCCATGCGAACATCTCGCCACTTCTGCCCATGCCGCACTGTATCTCGTCAAGAATAAGAAGAATATCCTTTTCATCGCAGAGAGCTCTCACTCCCTCGATAAACTCCTTCTTTGCCGGGTAAATACCGCCCTCACCCTGAATAGTTTCCATAATAATGGCGCAGGTTTTGTCTGTCACCTGAGCCTTAACGCTCTCTAAATCATTGAAATCCGCAAATTTAACTCCCGGCATAAGTGGCTCAAACGGCTCCTGATAATGTGCATTGCCGGTGACAGAAAGCGCTCCGATGCTTCTTCCGTGGAAGGAATGGTTCATGGCAATTATCTCATGACCTGCATGGCCGTCTCTTGTAAAGGCATATTTCTTTGCAGCTTGATAGCTCCCTCAATAGCCTCTGTACCACTGTTGGTAAAGAAAATACGGTCCATTTTGCTTGCCTTAAGCACCTTGTCTGCCGCCTCGATGACAGGCGCATTGTAGTAGAGGTTTGATGTATGTAAAAGCTTATCAACCTGTGCCTTTAATGCCTCCTTGTGGTGCTCATTACTGTAACCAAGTGCACATACAGCTATTCCTGCGGCAAAGTCCAGATATGCATTGCCGTCTGTATCATAAAGATGTACTCCCTCGCCGTGATCGAGTACAAGTGAAAATCTGTTGTAGGTATGAAGCAGTTCCTTTTCTGCCTCATCAATGTATGACTGTTTATCCATATTATTGCTCATTGTTAAATTTCTCCTCCGAATCTCCAAGAATAGCTGTTCCGATTCCTCTGTTTGTGAATATCTCAAGCAGTAAGCAGTGCGCGATACGTCCATCAAGAATATGTACTCTTGAAACTCCGTTATCGATGGCATCTATGCAGTTGTTAAGCTTAGGAAGCATGCCTCCGCCGATAAAACCATCACCTATAAGCTTCTTTGCATCTGAGACTGTAAGCTCTGAAATAAGTGTATTCTTATCTGAAGGATCCTTGTATACACCCTCGATATCTGTGAGGAACGCAAGCTTTTCTGCTGAAACTGCTCTGGCGATAGCACATGCTGCATCATCTGCATTGATATTGTATGTATTGTATTCGTCATCAAGACCGATTGGACACACAATTGGAAGAAAATCCTTCTCGAGCAGGTCATAAAGAATTTTTGGATTGACATCAGTGATTTCACCTACAAAGCCTATATCCTCTCCGTTTGAATACTTTTTCTTTACCTTTAAGAGGCCGCCGTCCTTGCCGCTCACTCCGACAGCCTGCACACCAAGCTCCTCAACAAGTGTAACAAGAGATTTGTTCACCTTATTCAGTACCATCTCGGCAATCTCCATTGTATCGGCATCAGTCTTTCTGAGTCCGTTTACAAATACAGGCTCCATGCCGACCTTTCCTACCCATTTGCTGATTTCCTTGCCTCCGCCGTGTACGATGATAGGCTTGAAGCCGACCAGCTTAAGAAGTGTAACATCCTGGATCACCTGCTTTTTAAGCTGTTCGTCTACCATTGCAGATCCGCCGTACTTTACAACGATAATCTTTCTGTTAAATCTCTGTATATACGGAAGTGCCTCTATGAGCACCTGTGCCTTTTCCATTACCTGTTCCATGTTCTTATCTGCCATTGTACTGCTCCTTATTTGTTAAATCTTGTTATATTTTCTTCGTTAAGTGTGAAATCATAGTAGTTTAAGTCTTCTCTGAATGTCCATCCCTCTTCCTTCCAGAAGTGGTTTCCCAGCTCATTCACCTTGAAGGCTATGATTGACACCTTGTTGATATGCTCTGCCTGAAGTGCTCTCATGCAGGCAACCACCATACTCTTTCCGATGCCGCACTTCCTGTAATGCTCATCCACGCATACATGATACAGGCAGCCTCTTCTGCCATCGTGTCCGCAGAGTATCGCTCCAACTATCTTTCCATCTTCTACCGCTACAACACTCGTAGTTGGATTTCTCTTAAGAAATCTAAGTACTCCCTCTCTTGAGTCGTCAATAGAGCGGATTCCAAAACCGTGGATGGTCTGCCAGAGACTGTACACCTCGTCATAGTCATCTATCGTCATAACCCTTATTTCATATTTATTCTCATTACTCATTTTATTAAATCATCCTTATATTTTTATATAACTATCAGCATTATAATGCATCTTTCTGATAATTACTTTCCTATTTACTAATTATTACGGGAACATAGGAACCATATTGAGTCCCTCTGCCTCATCGAAGCCAAATAACAGATTCATATTCTGAACCGCCTGTCCTGCAGCACCCTTTACCAGATTATCAAGAGCACCCATCATAATAATTCTGCCGGTCCTCTCATCAATCACAAAGTTTACATCCACATAGTTGCTGCCCTCAACCCACTTTGTCTCAGGGCAGACACCTTTTTTGAGCACTCTGACAAACTTCTCATTTGCATAATACTTATCGTAAACTGCCTTAATCTCATCATATGTAGGAAGTGTTCCGTCAGGCTTTTTCTTAAGTGTCGCATACTCTGTAGCGAGGATTCCTCTGTTCATCGGAACAAGATGCGGAGTAAAGTTGATAAGGATTTCTTTTCCTGCCGCATATCCAAGCTGTTCCTCTATCTCAGGGGTATGTCTGTGTGAGGCAACGCCATATGCCTTCATGCTCTCATTTACTTCACAAAACAGATTAGGTGTCTTTGCACCACGTCCTGCGCCAGATGTGCCTGACTTTGCATCGACAATAAGTGTATCTGTATCAATAAGTCCCTCCTTCACAAGCGGATAAGCTGTAAGGATGGAGCATGTGGTATAGCAGCCAGGATTTGCAACAAGCCTTGTCTCCTTTGTGACCTTGTCTCTGTTTATCTCACACAGACCATATACAGCCTCATCAATAAACTGTGGCGACTTGTGCTCAATCTTGTACCATTTCTCATATGTGGCTACATCCTTGATACGGAAGTCCGCTGACAGATCGACGATCTTTACCTTACTTAATATATCCTCAGTGAGCACGCCTGCCAAAAAGCCCTGTGGGGTCGCAGTGAAAATCACATCAACAGACTCTGCAAGCTCCTCCATATTGTCATCCATGCACTTTGCATCAACTATCTGAAACATATTTCCATAGATATCGGCATAATTCTCATCCACATAGCTTCGTGAGCCATACCATGCAATCTCTACCTCTTTATGATTCATCAAAATTCTCACGAGCTCTGCTCCGGCATATCCGGTGGCTCCAATAATACCAGCCTTTATCATAGTATTTCCTCTTTTCATATTGTATTTCTGCATAACCATATAAAATGGGTCTGACGCATCATACATAATAATATAGTACAGTAATTTCAATCCGTAAAGAGAAAAATTATACAAAATTATGTATAATTATACATGAATAATGTATATTTTTTCACTTGCAATATGTAAAGAACTGGTATATATTTATTCTAAAGTAATTATTCAAGGCTTTTAGACACAAAAGCAGTTAATGGTTACCATCATAAAGAATAAACGAAAAGAGGACACGCACTTATGAAAGACAAAGTTGTATTAGCTTATTCAGGCGGACTTGATACCACTGCTATCATTCCATGGCTTAAAGAGACTTATGACTATGACGTAATCTGCTGCTGCATCAACTGCGGACAGGGAGAGGAGCTTGACGGACTCGATGAGAGAGCTAAATTATCCGGAGCTTCAAAGCTTTACATAGAGGATATCTGTGATGAGTTCAGTGAGGACTACATCGTACCTTGTGTACAGGCCGGCGCAGTTTATGAGCACAAATACCTCCTTGGAACAGCAATGGCAAGACCGGGCATCGCAAAGAAGCTTGTAGAGATTGCAAGAAAAGAAGGCGCTGTAGCCATCTGCACGGTGCAACAGGAAAAGGAAACGACCAGATCCGTTTCGAGCTCGGTATCAAGGCGCTCGCTCCTGATATCAAGGTAATCGCTCCATGGCGTCAGGACAACTGGAAAATGGATTCACGTGAGGCTGAGATTGAGTACTGCAAGGCACACGGAATCGACCTTCCGTTCGGCACAGATTCAAGCTACAGCCGTGACCGTAACCTCTGGCACATCAGCACGAGGGACTTGAGCTTGAGGATCCTTCACAGGAGCCAAACTACGACCATCTGCTCGTATTAAGTGTCACACCTGAGCATGCTCCTGACGAGGGTGAGTATGTTACAATGACATTTGAGAAGGGTGTTCCTACATCTGTCAACGGCAAAAAGATGAAGGTAGCAGACATCATCAGAGAGCTCAACCGTCTCGGTGGCAAGCACGGCATCGGCATCATCGATATCGTTGAGAACCGTGTAGTAGGTATGAAATCACGTGGTGTATATGAGACTCCTGGTGGAACAATCCTCATGGAGGCACATGACCAGCTCGAGGAGCTCTGCCTTGACCGTGCCACAATGGAGGTCAAAAAAGAAATGGGCAACAAGCTCGCTCAGGTAGTATACGAAGGAAAATGGTTCACACCACTTCGTGAAGCAATCCAGGCTTTCGTAGAGTCAACACAGGAATATGTAACCGGAGAAGTTAAATTCAAATTATATAAAGGCAATATCATCAAGGCCGGCACTACTTCACCATATTCACTCTACAGTGAGTCTCTTGCAAGCTTTACTACAGGAGATTTATATGATCACCATGATGCAGACGGCTTCATCACACTGTTTGGTCTGCCACTCAAGGTGCGTGCAATGAAGCTTCTTGAACTTGAGAACAAGAAAAATAATTAATTGTTACAACAAATAAAAGAAAAGAGATGTGAAATAACAGCAATTATTTCACATCTCTTATTTTTTTAATAATTTCGTTCTCTTCTGTTTATTTTTAGTCAAAAACTATTTAGCTGTCGGAAGCTTGAATGAGCTCTTTAATGAGACGATTCTGTTAAATACAGGCTGTCCATCCTTTGAATCCTTGCAATCAGCGCAGAAGAAACCATTTCTGACAAACTGGAAGCTGTCATAAGCCTTGGCATTCATAAGCTCCGGCTCAACTACACAGTTATCAAGCACTGTGAGTGAATTTGGATTAAGATTTAGGCTTCCGTCCTCATTGTACACTCCAAGCTCCTCATTTACGATATTCTCGTAAAGACGTACAGTTACCTGCTTTCCATACTCGGCTGAAACCCAGTGGATAGTTCCCTTGACCTTTCTGCCATCAGGACTGTTGCCACCCTTTGATGCCGGGTCATATGTACAGTGAATCTCTGTAATATTGCCGTTTTCATCCTTTATGCAGCTATTGCACTTCACAAAATAAGCGTTCATGAAACGCACCTCATTGCCAGGGAACATACGGAAATACTTCTTCGGTGGCTCCTCCATGAAGTCCTCTCTCTCCACATAAAGCTCTCTGGTGAAAGGAACCTTTCTCTTTCCAAGCTCAGGATTCTCCACGTTATTGTCCACTTCAAGATACTCAACCTGTCCCTCAGGGTAATTGTCGATAATCACCTTGACCGGATCAAGCACAGCCATCATACGAGGGCGCTTAGCCTTTAAATCCTCTCGGATACAGTACTCAAGCATAGCATAGTCAACAGAGCTGTTAGCCTTTGATATACCACACAGATCAACAAAATTCTGGATAGACTCCGGTGTGAAGCCCCTGCGTCTGAGCGCTGCTATAGAAACAAGCCTCGGGTCATCCCAGCCATCAACGATGCCATCCTCCACAAGACGCTTGATATATCTCTTTCCTGTTACAACATTAGTCAGATAGAGCTTTGCAAACTCAATCTGCTTTGGCGACTCCTCAGGAGAATTCTTAAATCCACATTCAATAACCACCCAGTCATACAGCGGTCTGTGGTCTTCAAACTCAAGAGTACATATAGAATGTGTTATGCCCTCAATAGCATCCTCTATAGGATGAGCAAAATCATACATAGGATATACACACCATTTATCACCTGTATTGTGATGTGTCATATGAGCCACACGGTAAAGAATCGGATCTCTCATATTGATGTTTGAAGAGCTCATGTCAATTCTCGCACGAAGCACCTTTGTGCCATCCTCAAACTCACCGTTTTTCATGCGCTCAAAAAGGTCTAAGTTTTCCTCAACACTTCTCTTTGAGTATGGATCCTCCTTGCCGGCCTCTGTGAGTGTACCTCTGTACTCTCTTATCTCATCAGGTGTCAGATCAGATACATATGCCTTTCCCTTCTTTATAAGCCCTACTGCACACTCATACATCTTGTCGAAGTAATTGGATGCAAAAAAACTTTCTGTCCGCCCAGTCAGCACCAAGCCATTTAACATCGGCTCAATAGACTCTACAAACTCCAGACGCTCCTTGGTAGGGTTTGTATCATCAAACCTGAGATTGAACTGTCCGTCATACTTCTTTGCCAGTCCATAGTTTAAAAGAATAGACTTCGCATGGCCGATGTGTAAATAACCGTTTGGCTCCGGTGGGAATCTGGTCTTTACAGTCTTGCAATGACCCTCTGCCAAGTCCTTCTCAATAATCTGTTCAATAAAATTTTTCGAAACTGTTGCCTCGTTCTCCATAAATGTTCCTCCGAAAATAATACTGTGTCCATTATAAATTCATCAGTTTACTTTGTCAATGAATTAGAAAAAGTAGTACATGTATATTATACGTGCGTATGTGTAAACAGATGATCCTGACAGTATTCCTTGTTGCCGGTGCACTTCGAGCAGTATCTGAATGTTAATTCAGGATTTGACAATTCTGTTCTGCCGCATATATAGCACTTATGGCGTGAGATGCCACTGCCCGGGCGAGGTTCGGAAAACTTGGCTTTAAACTGTGCCTTTCTCCTCTTCTGGTGCACATTCTGCCTGAATGAGAGCCTGTGCTTACAGCCATAGATGAATACCAACAGATTTATAAGTGCAAGTACGATTTCTGAGCCGTATGCCAATCCAATCTGCCATCCAAAGCTCATATAGGTATACACATCATATGCAAACATCACGAAGTAAACAAGCACCATCCACTTCATCTTTATAGGAAGCACAAAGTAAAGCCTCACCTCTCCTCCGGCATCAAAAGACCAAGCATCAGATACATAGCTATAAGTATATAGTACATAGTCAGATTGATGGATACATGTGTCACTGCAAATACAAGCATTCCAACTATATCATACAGCAAAAAGCCTCCGAAAAAGTACACATTCATCCTAAAAGAGCCAAGATATGACTCCATGCTGTCTCCAAGCGTCCACAGACAGAATATAAATAAAAGCTGTAAAAATGATATGCTGCCGCTCGGCACAAAAATCCAGCTTATAAGACGCCATACCTGTCCGTGCAAAATAGCAGAGGCTGAAAACTGCAGATAATAAAGTACCACATCTCCCTTTGTCAAAAGCAGCACACTGCCTATCAGATTCGCAGCGATAAATATTCTAGTGATATTCGGAATCGCTTTACTTCCATATTTTTGTTCTAGTTTGTTAAGCCAGTTCATACATTTTAGCAGACATGGTTTTGATGCAATATAAAACCACGCGTCCGCATCCTCCTGTCATATTATTGCTGCCTTTTACACTATAGTGCAAAGGGCAACAATTATTACAAAATTTATTATGATAGTTAAATCATACTTTGTCAACGAGACAGCGAATTATTCACAAATTCTTTATAATTATAGTCATTGTAATTTGTCGATATCTGTCGTATAATAATCTCTGTTTGAAAATAGAACTATTATATATTTTAATAAGAAGAAAGATATATAAAAACATATAAGTAATACATTATGGAGGAACCACTATGGAAAATAACAGCTTACATAAGTTGGGTATTGATATCGGCTCAACAACCGTCAAGATTGCACTTCTTGACGCCGATGACAATATCCTCTTTTCCGATTATGAGCGTCATTTTGCAAATATCCAGGAGACACTTGAGTCCCTTATCAGAAAGGCCTACGACAAGACAGGTGACCTTTCAGTTTGTCCTATGATAACAGGCTCCGGCGGACTCACTCTTGCAAAGCACCTTGAGGTGCCATTCGTACAGGAGGTTATAGCTGTATCTACCGCACTCACACACTATGCCCCACAGACCGATGTGGCAATAGAGCTAGGTGGCGAGGATGCCAAAATCATATACTTTGATGGCGGCAACGTGGAACAGCGTATGAACGGCATATGTGCCGGCGGTACAGGCTCATTTATCGACCAGATGGCTTCTCTCATCCAGACAGACGCTACAGGACTAAATGAATACGCAAAAAGCTACAAGGCCATCTACCTATCGCAGCCCGCTGTGGAGTATTTGCAAAAACAGACATCCAGCCTCTCATCAATGAGGGAGCCACACGCGAGGATTTATCCGCTTCAATCTTTCAGGCCGTGGTAAACCAGACCATCAGCGGTCTCGCCTGCGGTAAGCCAATCAAGGGACATGTTGCTTTCCTTGGCGGTCCTCTGCACTTTTTGTCAGAACTTAAATCAGCATTTATCAGAACCTTAAATCTCGATGACGAGCACACTATCGTTCCTGAGAACTCTCATCTTTTTGCAGCAATAGGCTCTGCATTAAACTATAAAGACAACTCTGTCACCACACTCTCATCCTTAATCGACCGCCTCTCAAACGGCATAAAGATGGAATTTGAGGTGGCACGTATGGAGCCTCTTTTTAAGGATCAGGCTGATTACGATGAATTTACAACGCGTCACGGCAACAATCACGTAAAGACCGGTGACCTTTCTACATACAAGGGCAACTGCTATCTCGGAATTGATGCAGGCTCAACCACCACTAAAATCGCTCTCGTAAGCGAGGACGGAGACCTTTTATACTCATTCTACAGCAACAACAACGGAAGCCCTCTCGCGACAGCCATCCGTTCTATCCAAGAGATTTACGCAAAGCTTCCTGAGGATGCACACATCGTACACTCCTGCTCTACAGGCTACGGAGAGGCTTTAATTAAAGGCAGCTTTAAAATTGGACGACGGCGAAGTTGAGACTGTAGCCACTACTACGCAGCAGCATTCTTCGACCCAAAGGTAGACTGTATCCTCGATATCGGTGGACAGGACATGAAGTGCAT
>ENA-OQIM01000043-OQIM01000043.1-human-gut-metagenome-genome-assembly--contig:-NODE-43-length-33822-cov-4.226117_pt1 | contig 33822 bp, 39 predicted proteins | sample MGYA00242579_ERZ504744 | MGnify/ENA primary metagenome ERZ504744 (study PRJEB26092, sample SAMD00036441) | human gut metagenome | host: Homo sapiens | study: EMG produced TPA metagenomics assembly of...
ACTGCCGGGAGAACGTATCGGTTATATCGTAGCACCAAATGAAGCAGAAGATTTTGAACAGTTACTTCCAGCGTTTATCGCATCTGCACGTTTTACTTTCTTATGTCTGTGTGCCAACCTTATATCAGAAGTCGTTGGAGAATGTGTAGATTTAACTTCTGATCTTTCAATCTATCAGAAGAACAAAGATTTATTCTATAATGCATTAGTGGATATGGGATATGAATGTGTAGAACCAGGTGGAGCTTTCTATTTATTCCCGAAAGCATTAGAAGAAGATGCCAATGCATTTTGCGAGAAGGCGAAAGAATATGATCTGTTGATCGTACCTGGGGACAGCTTTGGATGCCCAGGATATGTGCGTATTTCTTACTGTGTACCAACAGAACGTATCGAAAAAGCTCTTCCATTATTTAAGAAACTGATCGATGACTATCGCAAATAAGCCAATATAGATAAAGGAGACTTTCAATGAACAGCTGGAGAGACAATGTACGAAAAGTAGAACCTTACACACCGGGTGAACAGCCAAAAGAAGAAGGTGTGATCAAGTTAAATACAAATGAAAACCCTTATCCGCCATCCGATAAGATCAAGGAAGCGATGAGTGGGATCAAGAATCTGCGCAAATATCCTGATCCTGCAGCAACTAAATTGGTAGAAGCGATCGCTTCTTATCATGGATTTGATAAAGAAGAAGTATTTGTCGGAGTTGGATCTGATGATGTGCTTGCCGTTGCATTTATGACATTTTTTAACGGTAAGAAACCAATCTTCTTCCCAGATATCACATATTCCTTCTATCCTGTATGGGCAGAATTATTCGGAATACCATACGAGAAGAAAGCAGTCAATGATGCATTTGAGATTCAGAAAGAAGATTATTATGCTGAAAATGGTGGGGTGGTATTCCCAAATCCTAATGCACCAACAGGCGCATTTTTATCTTTAGAGGTTGTGGAAGATATCATCCAACACAATCAGGATGTTGTTGTGATCGTTGATGAAGCCTATATTGATTTTGGCGGCGACACAGCGAAAGAACTGACAAGAAAATATGATAACGTTTTAGTCGTTCAGACATATTCCAAGTCAAGATCTTTAGCAGGACTTCGTATCGGATATGCGATCGGTAACAAGGAACTGATCAAGGCAATGAATGATGTGAAATATTCCTACAACTCTTATACGATGAATGAGCCATCTATTGTTCTTGGAACAGCTGTCTTAGAAGATGAAGAATATTTCCAGGAGACAAGAAATAAGATCATTGATACAAGAGAATGGTTCCAGATTGAGATGAGAAAGATCGGATTTAGTTTTGCAGATTCCAAAGCAAACTTTATCTTTGCAACACATGAAAGCGTACCTGCCAAAGAGATTTTTGAAGCAGCGAAGAAAGCAAAGATTTATGTCCGTTATTTTGATCAGCCAAGAATCAATAATTATTTAAGGATTACGATCGGTACGAGAGAAGAAATGGAAACATTACTTGATTTCTTAAAAGAATTTACAGCAACAAAATAGAGATTGAATAAAAAAGAAATTTTGAAAAATAAATTTCTTTTTTTATTGCAATCAACTGGAAAATATTGTATGATGATATGGAAATTATTTACATATGAAGACAAATGAGGGAAACAAATAAAATGGGGTTATGGCATGCGTTTTCATCCACAGAAAAGGAGAAGACCATGTTGAATGAGAAAGAATTTTATCAGTATGTAGAAGCGAATATTTTAAACTATCTTCCAGAGATGGAAGGAAAGAAAGTTATGGTGCAGAGGGTTAAGAGGAATAATCAGATATCGATGATGGGGTTGTCGATCGGAGAGACCAAGAATTATCTGGTACCAGTGTTGTATCTGGAGATATTTTATCGAAATTATTTAAGGGGACAGGAATTATCAGATACGATGAAAGATATTGCCAGAATTTATCGAGGACATCAGGTTGGATTTTATCTGGATGAGGATAAAGTTTCAGATTATGAGCATATTAAGAAGAATCTGTTTTATCGTGTGGTTAATTATGAGAAGAATAAAGAGATGTTAAAGTATACACCATACGAGCGGTTCTTAGATCTGGCAGTTACATATCGTTGGGCAGCATACCGGAATCATGACGGGATGGCGAGTGCATTAGTGAGGAACAAAGAGTTGCTGTTATGGGGTGTGACAAAGGAACAGATGATGAAGGATGCAAAGGAGAACACGGAGAAGATCTTCCCACCAGTGATGCGCAAGATTCAGTCTGTGATACCAGTAAAGATCACGGATATGGAGATTCCATTGTTTGTATTATCAAATGGAGATTATATGAATGGAGCATCCGTCATGCTTTATAAAGATCCACTGAGAGATTTCGCGAATTATATGGGGCATGATCTTTATATTCTTCCAAGCAGTATTCATGAAGTGATCCTTTTACTGGATGATGAATATGTGCAAAGTTCAGAGGAACTACGAGAAATGGTTAGAGAGACAAACCGTATGGTTGTGGATCAGGAAGAAGTTTTATCAGATCACATATATCATTACGACAGAGAGAAAGATGAGATTAGAATTGCCAAGTAATAATTTGTAACGTATAATAGTTCATTAAGAGATGGAAAATGGTATGAAAATTCAAGAATATACTAATACATCAGGGAGTGAAAAAATTATGAAACGTTGGGAAATTTATCTGGATATTATCATGGAACTGTTGGTCATATTAGCAGGTGCATTGCTTTTGATCTTTGTATTACCAAAATCAATCGTATTTTTATGGCCATTTGTAGCAGGATGGATTATTTCAATGATGGCCCACCCAGTGATCGAATATCTGGAGAAGAAGGTAAAATTACCGAAGAAGTTCGGTTCTGCGATCTTGATCGCGGCAGTTATCACAGGAATTATAGTGGTTCTTTATTTTGCAGTCAGAGGTATCGCACTGCAGGTCATCGGATTTATACAGGATGCACCAGATATCCGTCATGAGATCATGAGACAAGGAATGATCTTTCAGAAGAAGATAGAGCAATTTTTAAGTATTCTTCCACCATCTTTTGGAAAACAGTTTGATCAGTGGAGCGGATCGATCGGAGAGCTTTTCAAGAAAGCGGCATCTTCTGCAGGAGATTATGGGGTAGCACATGCAGGTGGTGTTGCAAAGGGTGTGACAAGCGGTCTGTTAGGGCTTGTTGTTATGTTATTTGCAGCTTATATGTTTTCACTGGAACGGGAAAAACTCATAGCATGGTATGAAAAATGTATTCCAGGATTTGTGAAGCATAAGATCAATGTATTTATGAAGAACTCAGTTGGAGTCTTAGTAAGTTACTGCCTTGCGCAGTTAAAGATCATGATAGTGATCATAGCGATCCTTTGGATCGGATTTTTTATTGCAGGGATTGGACATTCTTTTATCTATTCGGTATTAGTAGGAATTGTCGATATATTTCCAATCCTTGGAACAGGGACTGTGATCATTCCATGGGCAATATTTAAGCTGATCACAGGAGATATCAAAACAGCAGTTATCTTACTGATCATTTATGCGATCTGTCTGGTATTGAAACAGTCTTGCAGCCAAAGATGATGGGAGACAGTATGGGAATCTCAGCACTGACAACGATCTTTTTGATCTACGTTGGTCTGAAATTCGGAGGATTAGGAGGAATGTTATTAGCCTGATCCTTGGAATGTTTGTGATCAATTTATACCGATTAGGAGTGTTTGACCGTAAGATTGCATTTTTTAAACGAAGATTTGAGATGCTTACGATCAACAGTGAGGAAGAAGAAAAGGAGAACAAGAAAGAATGAGTTATGCAGATCAGGTATTTATATCTATGTGCGAAGATATTTTAGAGAATGGAACTAGTACAGAGGGAGAGAAAGTCCGTCCGCACTGGCCAGATGGAGAGTCTGCCTATACGATTAAACAGTTTGGTGTTGTAAATCGTTACGATCTGTCCAAAGAATTTCCAGCATTGACTTTAAGAAAGACATATATTAAGTCAGCTATTGATGAATTATTATGGATCTGGCAGAAGAAAATCAAATAATGTAAATGATCTGAAGAGTCATATCTGGGATGAATGGGCAGATGAAGATGGTTCGATCGGAAAGGCTTATGGATATCAGATGGGTGTAAAGCACCAATACAAAGAAGGAATGATGGATCAGGTAGATCGTGTGATCTATGATCTGAAACACAACCCATACAGTAGAAGGATCATGACAAATATTTATGTCCACCAAGATCTTTATGAGATGAATCTTTATCCATGTGCGTATAGTGTGACATTTAATGTAACAAAGAAACCAGGACATGATAAGCTCACATTGAATGCGATCTTGAACCAGCGTTCTCAGGATATTTTAGCAGCAAATAACTGGAATGTTGTACAGTATGCAGCATTAGTTTATATGATGGCACAAGTATGTGATATGGAACCAGGAGAGTTAGTTCATGTGATCGCAGATGCACATATTTATGATCGCCATATTCCAATCATCAAAGAGATGATCAAACGAGAGACATATCCTGCACCGAAAGTAACGCTTAATCCAGAAGTCAAAGATTTCTATGAATTCACAACAGATGACTTTAAGATCGAAGACTATCAGGCAGGAGAACAGATCAAAGATATTCCGATCGCAATATAAGAAGGAGAAGGTAAGATGAATCTTATTGTAAATGCAGATAAGAACTGGGGAATTGGAAAGAACAATGAACTTTTAGTCCATATTCCAAATGATATGAAGATGTTTCGTCAGATGACAACAGGAAAAGTCGTTGTCATGGGAAGAAAAACATTAGAAAGCTTTCCAAATGGAATGCCGCTTCCAAAGAGAACGAATATTGTATTAACACATGATAAAGACTACGATGCAAAAGGAGCGATCGTAGTTGGAAGTAAAGAAGAATTGTTAGATGAGCTGGAAGAATATAAGGATGAAGATATTTTTATCATCGGTGGAGAAAGCATTTACCGCATGATGCTTCCTTATTGTGATACAGCTTATGTTACAAGAACAGACTTCGCATATGATGCAGATACTTATTTTCCAGATCTGGATGAGATGCCAGAGTGGAAACTTGTGAAAGAGAGTGAAGAAGAGACTTACTTTGATATTGAGTATCAGTTTCTTGTATATCAAAAATAATTCACTCTTTCAATGAATATTTTAAATCATAATTGCCCAGTGACCCATTCGCATTCGGATTCTCACGCAGCTGTACTAAGTTCGTGACAGGTCTTACGACCAGCCACTCACTAAGTGCAGGCGTGTTCATACGGTCACTGGGCAATTATGATTTAAAATATTCTTTATACAGGAGGATATTGAATTGTTGTTTTGAAATGCTTCAAGGTATGGAGTGTGGGGCTTTGGAATATATGTTATAATGAAACCGATTAAGATAAATGATTGAAGTTTTGGAAAGGATGAGAATAAATGAATCGATCAAAATTGAAATTAACTACGATACTTGCATTGACAGCATTTACAGTTGCTGTGATTCCAGTTTGTTTACAGAGAAAATCTGCGAATGCAGCTTCGAAATATACTTATAAAAAAGGCTTTACTTATGAGAAGATTTCTCCGAATATTGAAAAGAGGATCACGGGAAAATCTTATCGAAAGAATAAGAATGTTAAGTTGTCTGATTTAAGATATGTACAGGTTCTTCATTATGGTTTTGATGGGAAGGTAAAAGAGGGTGAGTTGATCGTTAACAAGAAGATCGCGAAGAAAACGGTCAAGGTCTTTTATGCTCTTTATCAGAAGAGGTACAGAATTGAGAGAATGAGACTGATTGATGATTATGGTGCGAATGATGAGAAGTCTATGGCTGCAAATAATACCTCTGCGTTTAATTATCGTGTGATCAGTGGAACGACGAAACTTTCCAACCATTCTTATGGAATGGCTATCGATATCAATCCAAGGATCAATCCGTGGGTCAAAGGAAATAAGGTATCACCGGCAAATGGTAAGGTGTATAAACAGAGAAAGACGTCAAAATGTAAAGGAAAATATAAAAGATATATGATCCATAAGAATGACACAGCTTATAAGATCTTTAAGAAATATGGATTCAGCTGGGGTGGTAAGTGGAGAAGCTCTAAGGATTATCAGCATTTTGAAGTGAATAAATAGAAATGAATCAATAGTTGATCATACCACGCTCCTCGCTCGGATCGCACGTAGCTGTACTAAGCTCTTGGCAGGTCTTGCGACCTACCACTCGCTAAGTGCAGACGAGCTCATACGGTTTTTGATGATCAACTATTGATTCTGGAAGGTTGTTGGCTATAACATGTATTGGTTTAAAGATTTAACATAATTGAACTGCGAATATATGTTTATCAATATATAATTAATAAAAGAAAGGAGGCAGTAGGAAGAGATGAAGAATCTAAATATTCCTGTTGGGATTTCGGATTTTGAGAGAATTCGAGAGTTGAATTATTATTATGTGGACAAGACCGGATTGATCAAGACGTTGTTACAGGGTGAGATGGATCAGGTGACGTTGATTACGCGGCCTAGACGGTTTGGAAAAACGATGGCGATGAATATGTTGAACAGTTTTTTGGATATCAGGAAAGATAGCAGACATTTGTTTAAAGGACTTGAGATATCTGATGAGGTCGAGATTTGTGAGAAATGGATGAATCAGTATCCGACATTATTTTTGTCTTTTAAGGATGTAGATGGAACTACATTTGAGAATGCGTTTAATTTTTTGAAATTTATTATATCTGAAGCATGTAAACAACATGTATACTTGTTGGATAGTGATGAGATAGATGAAGGGGATAAACTGGTATTTCAAAAATTAAAGACTTGTAGTGCAAGTATGATGGAAATTCAAAGTTGTATATTAAGAATTACCAATATGCTGAAAAGTTATTATAAAAAGCCAGTGATCCTTTTAATTGATGAATATGATGTTCCAATTGCAAAAGCAAGTAGTAATGGTTACTACAAAGAGATGTTAGAAATTATGAAAGGTTTGCTTAGTACAGCCTTAAAAGATAATTCCTCATTAAAGTTTGCAGTCATCACAGGATGCCTAAAGATTGCCAAAGAAAGTATTTTCACTGGAACAAATAACTTTGTATCAGATACGATTTCATCCACAAGATACAATGAATATTATGGATTTACACAACAGGATGTAGATAAGCTTTTAGCAGATGCGGAGATTGAAGAGAAAGCGGATCTGATTAAAGAATGGTATGATGGGTATAATTTTGGAGAGTTTGAAGTTTATTGTTCATAGGATGTCATGAATTATCTAAGAGATCTTCAAAATGATCTGAATGCAAGACCAGTCAGCTACTGGAAGAATACCAGTGATAATGCGATCATTCGCTCCTTTATTGATTATACAGGAGCTGCTATACGAAAAAAACTAGAAGTATTGATCGCAGGTGGAAGCATCTGCAGAAAATAGAAGAAGACCTCACATATGATTATCTACATTCATCAGAAGATAATTTATGGAGTATTCTCTATCTTACTGGATATCTTACAAAAGTCGGAGAACGTGATAAGGATGGTCAGATAGAATTAAGAATTCCAAACAAAGAAGTAAAAGAAATTTTCGAATCAACCGTAAGGAAATGGTTTGAAGACAGTGCAAGAGTTACGAATCGGAAAGATTTATTTGATGCAGTGTGGAACAAAGATGCGGATAAGGCAACAAAAGAAATCAGCACATTACTGCGAATGACGATCAGTTATTATGATTATCGAGAAGATTTCTATCATGCATTTCTTGCAGGAATCTTTGCAGGAGCAGGTTATAGTGTAGAGTCGAATAGAGAGCATGGAGAAGGACGAAGTGATATTGTAATCTACAATGATGTAACAGGACAAGTTGCAGTATTTGAAGCAAAGTATTCAAGGAAATTAGAAGATTTGGAAAAAGACTGTCAAAAGGTGTTAGATCAGATCAACACAAAGATGTATGCAAAAGAGTTTGAAGATGCTTATGAGGAAGTATTGTGTTATGGAATTGCTTTTTATAAAAAGCGGTGTTTGGTGAAGAGTAAATAGAATAAGAAATGAAAAAAGCTCCACAAGGATGAACTTTGTGGGGCTTTTGTTGTATCTAAGATTTCAATTCAACTCCGCAATCCGACTAACTCCAACATAGATCTCACTGATCTTATACCAAGTAGGGTAATCAACAATCCCAGTCTGTGGCAGTCCAAAAATATTCTGGAATTTCCGAACAGCATTCGCAGTAGATTCTCCATAAACACCATCCACAGCGATCGTAGGCAGAGAAGGATAATCTTTAGCAATACGATTCAATTGTTGTTGTATTTGTCGAACCTTATCCCCGCTGCTTCCAATCGTCAGATCATATCCCGGCCAGGAAGAAGGAATTCCTGAAATCTGTTCTGCAGTATTGATGTACATACTCTCTCCATAATAATATCTCAGGATTTCAATCGGAGCATATCCCTGATCGCCTAAGTATTTAGAACCCCACTGCGTCATCCATTCCGGACAAGACACCTTCTTCCCATCACAATACTGCGTAAGGATCGGCTGTCTCACATTCGGACGAGACAGATAATCTGCAAAAATTTCATCAACGATCGTATTAATAGAATTATAAGTTGTCTTTCCAGGAATGAATTTATGATCATAAGCTGTAGAAGATGTGATTGTAAAATCATGCCCTTTATTTCTATACCATTCTGTATACACACGATTCAAAGTAAATGACATGATCGCAAGAATATTTGCTTCAAGCGTTGCCCTTGCCAAGTGGAATAAATCTCACAGGCGGCAACATTTTTTGATGTAATCTTTGTAGCGGACATAATAATTTTGCGCAGTTTTATCACCGACAGGACCATCATGAACAATAATATATTCAGGAATCACCACCCTGCTTAAAACGATCTCACCGCTTTCGTTGACTGGCTTGATCTCAGATTCCGCAATCTTGGGAGGATAATTACCCCATAATGTATGCGGACCGATCACGATCGGGTGTTCTTCTGTTGGAGTGTGGGTTTCTTCAGGAATCATGGAAACAGGCTGCAGGCCTTCCACACCAGAAAGAATCTGTGCACCTGAGATCGTGACAGGTTTATATTCATCAGAATGTATTTTTAGATTATATTCAGAATAAGGCTGATTTTCACTCGGAGACATGCTGTATTCCACGGGAGGAGCAGGGAGTCAACGACAGGTGTCTGCCCATTTTCATCAGTAGATACAGTCTCAAGAACAGAATCAGGATCACCAGTATAAGAAATCTCGATCGTAGCGTTAGGGATCGGGACGGATCTTTGTCCTGAAGTTACCTGTATTTTTAACTGTCCATGATCGACAAGATTGTTAGTTTGTATTTCTGGCATAAAAATATCCTCGGAAGATCTTTTACTCTCACTATATGAGAAAATATGATATAATGTGCACAAGTAGTGTAAAAATGTATGCCAAAGAAATAAAGGAGGCCACTATGCAGAAAGATTTTATATATGAGAATTATCTAAAAATGCCAGATGATCTTGAATTTGAGCAGGCGATGAAAGTTTATGAAGAACTGTTAGAAGAGAATCTTGAAGAAGATGAGATCTATGACAAGTTATGGGATCATGCACTTCATTGTATGATCGATTATGGAAGCCTCCGCGCACATTGGAAGATCACACCGAAGACAGACAGAAGCATGATGATAGGACAGTGATGCACGATAGCGTGATCCATTCTTTAGATGAATTGGCAGCATATACAAAAGAGCATGGCAAAGAAGCAAAATGGAGAGAAGAACTTGGATATCAAAGAAAAAGAATCGGAGATTTTGCATGTTATGTTTCTTTGATCTATGGAGTATTTGCAAGGTGAAATATGATGAGAGTGTCAAAAGTAAATTTTGCCAGATAAAACGATCAGTAAGGAGGACATTATAAGATGGCAAAGAAAGAACCAAAAACAAATGCAATGCGGATGCTTGAGAGAGCAAAGATCCCATTTGAAGTACATCGTTATGAATGTAAAGAATTTATTGATGGAATTACCATCGCAGATATGTTAAATGAACCATATGAAAGAGTATTTAAAACCCTCGTGACTGAAGGAAAAGGTGGAGGGTATTTTGTATTTGTCATTCCGATCGATCAGGAATTAGATCTTAAGAAAGCAGCGAAGGCAGCAGGTGAGAAGTCTGTGGAGATGATCCATGTCAAGGATATCAACAAGATCACAGGATATATCCGCGGTGGATGTACAGCAATCGGAATGAAGAAAGACTATCCAACAGTGCTCGATGAAAGCGCCAATGCACAGGAGAAGATTATTGTAAGCGGCGGTAAAAATGGAATCCAGATTGAACTTACGACCGAAGATTATTTAAAAGCCTGCAAGGGAAAAACGGCAGATATTACATTGAGGTAGGGAGTAGAAGTATGATAGATGAAATCTTAAAATATAACAAAGAATTTGTAGAAGAAAAGAAGTATGAACAATACAAGACAAGTAAATATCCAGACAAGAAGATCGCAATTATCACTTGTATGGATACAAGACTGACAGAACTTTTGCCGGCAGCCCTTGGGATCAGGAATGGAGATGTGAAGATCATCAAGAATGCCGGTGGGGTAGTAAGCCATGCCTTCGGAAGTGTGGTACGAAGTGTTTTAGTCGGAATCTTTGAACTTGGAATAGAGGAAGTCATGGTCATTGGACATAGCGACTGTGGTGTACAGCATATTAATAGTGATATGATGATAAACATATGATGGATCGAGGAGTCGATGAGGAGAAGATTGAGCTGATCCGTCATTGTGGTATTGATTTTGATACATGGTTGGAAGGATTTGACTGTGTGGAAAGTTCTGTAAAAGATTCTGTGGAAATGTTGAGAAAACATCCATTGATCCCAAAAGATGTGAAGATATCTGGATATGTGATGGATTCTGTGACAGGAGAGCTTCATGTTGTAGAGCCATAGAACAACTGCAGCATTATAAATGAGAGGGATAAAAGGTATGAAAAAGATATGGAAGATCATGATCTTATGTATGATCCTTTGTTTTTTCTGTGCTGGATGCAGCAATGATGATGAAATGATCAGTGAAGATCATCCAAAACCAACGACAGAAAAAAGAACAGAGATCATCAAGCAAAAGACAACACAAAAAAAGAATGAAGTAACGGTTGATCAGGAACAATCAAAACAACAGGAAGATCGTATAAAAATCGCAATTGATGCAGGACACCAAAAGAAACAGATGAGTGAAAAAGAAGCGATCGGACCTGGTTCTGATAAGACAAAACCGATGGTATCCTCAGGAACCGAAGGTGTTGTCACAAAACGAACAGAATATCAGGTGAATTTGGAAGTTTCGTTAAAGCTAAAAAGTGCATTGATCGCGAGAGGATATGATGTATATATGATTCGTGAGACGAATGATGTGTCACTCAGCAACAAAAAGCGTGCTCTTATGGCAAATGAAAGTGGTTCAGATATTTTATTAAGGATTCATTGCAATAGTGCAGATTCTCAGTCTGCAAATGGGGCGTTGACAATGAGTCCGACATTATCGAATCCATATTGCAGATCGATCGCGGCAGATAGTCAGGAACTCTCAGAATGTGTGGTAAGTACATTATGCAGAAGGACCGGGGCAGTGAACCGCGGTGTAACGCAGACAGATGAGATGACAGGGATCAACTGGAGTAAGATTCCAGTGACGATCGTTGAGATGGGATTTATGTCAAACCCGGAGGAAGACCAGAAGTTATCGGACAATCATTATCAATCAATGCTTGCAGAAGGAATTGCAGATGGTGTTGACCGGTATAACGAGAGAAGAGGAGAAAAGAATGAAGAAAAATGAATTATCGCGATCATCGTATCACTTGTGATCGTATCACTTGTCATGGGATTAATGAAAGCGATGGCAGAAGCGGATATCAATTGGTTTCAGAGCTGTCAGATCGCAGGAATGAGATCTTTGGGATTAAGCCTAGGATGGATTCTTGGAATTTTAGGATTGTTTTTAGGAATGTATCAGTTCGCGATTCTGATCATTGTAGTTGGAGGAGTCCTTGGGATGATCTATATGGTCGTTGCAATGATGAGTTATCCGAATACGAAGAAAGATATGATCGCGTATGTTGTGTTGATCACTATATTGGTTGCAACATTTATATCATATTTTGTTTTGAAGGAGTTTGTTTTATCATCACTGATTAACAATGGCGGGTCTACAACCAATTTTTTAAATAATATTTTATGATATAAGTGACAGAAGTATAAAGACAAAGATATTAGGAGGAAATATTAAGAACCTAAAATAATTAACAAATGTGATTAAATGTATTTAAATATACTCAAAGGAGAGTGCTATAATGAATACATCAAATATCACAAATTATAAGCCAAAAGATTTTGCTGAATTTTTAGGTGTATCTGTTAAGACATTACAACGTTGGGACAGAGAAGGAACTCTAAAAGCAAACCGAACTCCAACTAATAGACGCTATTACACTTATGACCAGTATCTACAATTTAAAGGTATAAATACTGAAAATGATAAGCGTCATGTAGTTATTTATGCTAGAGTGTCTACAAGAAATCAAAAAGATGATTTACTAAATCAAGTTGCATTTTTAAGACAGTTTTGTAACGCAAAAGGAATTATTGTAGACCAGTGTATTGAAGATTATGGAAGTGGTCTTAATTACAACCGTAAAAAGTGGAACAAATTATTAGATGAAGTAATGGAACAAAAAATTAAAAACATAATAGTAACCCATAAAGATAGATTTATTAGATTTGGTTATGATTGGTTTGAAAAATTCTGTATGAAGTTTAATACGACTATAGTGGTAGTAAACAATGAGGAACTATCACCACAAGAAGAACTTGTGCAGGATATTGTTTCAATACTCCATGTGTTCTCTTGTAGGCTGTATGGGCTTCGTAAGTATAAAAAACAAATAGAAAGGGATGAGGAAATTGCTAAAGAGCTTCAAGACAGAAATAAATCCAACAGAGGAGCAGAAAGCCAAAATTCGTAAAACAATAGGAACTTGTAGATATATTTACAACTTCTACCTTGCTCATAATAAAGAGCTTTATAATAAAGGCGAAAAGTTTATGAGCAGTAACCAATTTAGAGTATGGCTTAACAATGAGTATCTTCCAAAGCATCCAGAATGTTTTTGGATTAAGGAAGCTTATTCAAAAGCAGTAACACAAGCAGTAAATAATGGACAAGCCGCATTTATAAGATTTTTTAAACATCAGAGTAGTTTCCCTAGATTCAAAAAGAAGAATAGATCTGATGTGAAAATGTATTTTGTAAAGAACAATCCAAAAGATTGCCGTTGTCAAAGACACAGGATCAATATTCCATCACTTGGTTGGGTTCGCATTAAAGAAAAAGGATATATTCCAACAACAAAAGATGGATATGTAATTAAAAGCGGTCATGTGTCAATAAAAGCTGGTAGATACTATGTTTCAGCTCTTGTAGAAATTCCAAATAACAAGATAGCTAATAGTTTCAATGAAGGAATTGGTATCGACCTAGGGATAAAGGATTTTGCCATTGTTTCCAATGGTAATTTATAAGAACATTAATAGATCAGTAAGATTAAAAAAACTTGGAAAACAACTTATTCGAGAACAGAAAAATCTTTCTCGAAAGTATGAAAATTTAAAGAAAGGAGAATCTACTCAAAAAGCAAATATACAAAAACAGAGGCTTAAAGTACAGAAACTTCATCATAAAATTGATAACATTCGTACGGATCACATCAATAAAACAATCGCAGAGATAGTGAAAACCAAACCATCTTATATAACGATAGAAGATTTAAATATATCAGGAATGATGAAGAACAAACATCTTTCAAAGGCAGTTGCTTCGCAGAAGTTTTATGAATTCAGAATAAAGCTTCAGGCGAAATGCAATGAAAACGGAATTGAACTTCGAGTTGTAGACAGATGGTATCCATCATCTAAAACCTGTCACTGTTGCGGAGCAATCAAGAAAGATTTAAAACTTTCAGATAGAATTTTCAAATGTGATTGTGGTTATAGCGAAGATAGAGATTTCAATGCTGCACTTAATTTGAGAGATGCTACGACTTACAAAATTGCATAAATAAATGCAAACGTAGGTATGTACCGAAGGCTATTTCGGGAATTTACGACTATGGAGTGTACAAGAACTTGTGAGTAGATATGATTTCGGTCAATCCAAAGCATACACGATGAAGTAGTAAGTAGAACTCGTGAGAGTCTACATTATCTCGATGTGAGTATGTTTAATCACATTTTGAGTAGCAGACAGACATGATACCAAAAGACCCAGTGATGTTATTAAGCTACATCAATACACAATTACGAGATTTTTATGATTCATATGAAGACCTTTGTAAGTCACTCGATCTCGATCAAAATGAAGTAAAACAAAAGCTTTCCATGATCGGATACGAATATGATGAATCATTAAATCAGTTTAAGTAGCAGACTAGTCGAATCAATGAAAATATGTTAAAATTGTACGTAAAGGAGAACATATTTATGGAGTTGATTCGGTTAGAAAATGTAAAGAAAATATATCAGACAGGAGAGGTGATCACCAAAGCCGTAGATGGGATCGATTTTACGGTGGATCAGGGTGAGTTCGCTTGATCATTGGCGCCAGTGGTGCAGGAAAAACTACCGTTTTGAACATTTTAGGAGGTATGGATACTGCGACCAGTGGCGCTGTTTATATTGATGGAGAAGATATCTCCAAATGGAATAAAAAACAACTGACAGGATATCGAAGAGATGACATAGGATTTGTATTTCAGTTTTACAATCTGGTGCCCAATCTTACTGCAACAGAGAATGTAGAATTGGCACTTCAGATCAGTAAGAATCCTCTGAAAGCAGAAGAAGTATTAAAAGATGTGGGACTTGGACACCGTCTAAATAATTTCCCTGCGCAGTTATCTGGTGGGGAACAGCAGAGAGTTTCTATTGCACGTGCATTGGCAAAGAATCCAAAGATCTTGCTCTGTGATGAGCCAACTGGTGCCCTGGATTATCAGACAGGAAAATCTATTTTAAAATTATTGCAGGATACCTGTCACAAGAAAGGAAAAACAGTGGTTGTGATCACACATAACCTTGCGATCGCACCGATGGCAGACCGTGTGATCGAGATGAAGAACGGAAAGATCAGCAATATTACGATAAACGAACACCCTCAGCCGGTGGAGACGATTGAATGGTAGGAAATGCGTATGAAGAAAACGGCATTACATAAAGATATATACAGAACGATCACAGGAACCCTTCCGAGATTTTTATCAATCTTTTTTATCGTTGTACTGGGCGTTGCATTCTATTCAGGAATCCGTGTGACACAAAAAGATATGCATATCACAGCAGACCACCAGTTTGATGGAAGTCGGCTGATGGATGTCAAAGTCATGGGAACACTTGATTTCAGAAGAGAATCTGACAGCCTTCGGAAGTTAAAAAATGTGCAGTCGGTCGAAGGAGGACATTCTGTAGATGTGATCGCAAGGAAGCAGGGAAGTGACGAAGAACATGCAATCAAAGTTATGGGGAAGACTGATAAATTAAACCAGATAACGATCATAGATGGAAAACTTCCACAAGCATCGGGAGAATGTCTGGTAGATGAATGGTATGCCCAGCAAAATGATCTGAAAACAGGGGACGTTTTAAATTTGTCTTCTGGAAATGAAGATGATCTTAAGGATACTCTGAAAGATACAACCTATAAGATCACAGGAATCGGAAGTTCATCAGAATATCTTTCAAGATCCAGAGGAAGCACTGGCATTGGAACGGGAACGTTGTCAGGCTTTATTGTGGTGCAACCATCAGAATTTTCCTCAGATATCTATACAGAAGTTTATCTGACTGCGAAGGGAGCGAAGCAAGAGAGAGCCTACAGTGATGCTTACAAAAACAAAGTAAAACAGCTGGAAGAAGAGATCAAAGATATTTCCAAAATAGAAAATGAGAAACGGTTAAGATCTGTTCAGAAAGAAGCCGAAGAGAAGATCGACAAGAAAGAAAAGAAATTCAAAAAAGAACGAAAAAAAGCATATAAGAAACTAGATCAGGCCGAGAAAAAGCTAAAGAAGTCCAGACAAAAGATCAAAGATTCCAAAGCAAAATTAGCGAAAAGCAAGAAAGAGATCTCTGATGGAGAGCAGCAGATCAAGAATGCAAAAGCTCAGTATCAGTCAGGGATCAGACAGATTCAGAATGCCAGAAAGCAGTTAAAGACACAGAAACAAACAATTCGGTCAAAAAGCAAAGAATTAAAAACACAGGAGGCAAAGCTAAAGACACAGGAGAAGAACTTACAGACAAAAGAACAGCAGATTCAGGGTGCCATGCAGGCTGGAATGATCTCACAGGAAGAAGCGAAAGCTTCCTTAGCACAGATTAATGCAGGAAAAGAACAGATCAAGACAGCAAGAAGCAAGATCAATGCAGGGAAAAAACAGATCAGCAGGGCAAAGACAAAGATTGCAAAGGCTGAAACAACCTTGGATCAAAAAAGCAGCCAGCTAAAGAAAGCAAAGCAAACGATCAAAACAAATGAAGCAAAATTAGTATCAGCAAGAAAACAGATCACCTCCGGAGAAAAAAAGATTGCAAAAGCAGAATCAAAACTTTCATCCGGGGAGAAAAAATTAAAGAGATCAAGAAAGAAAGCAGAAAAGAAATTCAAGGAAGCCGAGCAGAAGATTGCAGATGCCAGACAGGATGTTAAGGATATCAAGAAAGGGAAATGGTATGTCTTAAACCGTGAGAAGATGCAGTCTTATGTGGAATACGGACAGGAAGCAGACAGGATTGCAGCGTTAGGACGAGTGGTACCGGTCATCTTTTTCTTAGTTGCAGCACTGGTAAGCTTAACAGCGATGACACGTATGGTTGAAGAGCAGAGAACACAGATCGGTATGATGAAAGCATTGGGATACAGTGGAGTTCATATTGCAATGAAATATGTGACCTATGCCCTCGCAGCAACGCTTAGTGGAAGTATTCTAGGGGCAGTGATCGGTGAAAAACTGCTTCCATGGATCATCATTAACGCTTATAAAATGATGTATACAGGACTGGGAGATGTCTATACGCCATTAGAGATCGAATATTCTGTGATGGCAGGTGGACTGGCGGTTGGAGTTGTTGTTTTAGCAGTATTATCTGCATGTTATAAAGAATTAAGAGAAAAACCTGCACAGCTGATGCGTCCAGTTGCTCCAAAAGAAGGAAAAAGGATTTTGTTAGAACGGATTCCATTTATCTGGAAACGATTAAGTTTTATCTGGAAAGCAACGATGCGAAACCTCTTCCGCTACAAGAAGAGATTCTTTATGACGATCTTTGGAATCGGCGGATGTATGGCATTATTACTCTTAGGATTTGGAATCAAAGATTCGATTTCAGCAATCTCAGAAAAGCAGTATGGGGAGATCATTACTTATGATTTCTCGATCACACACAAAGACGGGATCAGCGAGACAAAGAAAGAAGATCTGATCCAGTATGCAAAGAAACAAGAACATATGACAGATTTGATAGAAGTAAGCGAATCTGCAGTGACGATCCGTGCTAATGGGAAAAAACAGGATGCAACGATGATCCAGCCGATGTCTAAAAAAGATCTGAATGGCTATATCAGCTTCAGGATCGAAAGAGTAAAACAAAGTATCAGTTAGATGATGATGGGATCATCTTAACAGAAAAGGCAGCGTCCCTGCTTGGTGTGAAAAAAGGAGATTCGATCAAGATCCAACGGTCTGGAGATAAACAGATCACAGCAAAAATAAGTCAGATCACAGAAAATTACATGCAGCATAAAGTCTACATGACACCAAAACTTTATGAGAAACTGTATCATAAAAAAGCACAAACGACAGGTATATATTGTATTGAAAAGAATATATCTAAGAAAAAGATGCAGGAAAATGGAAAACAGATTCTTGCAAGAGATGAAGCCTCAACACTGCATTTTTGTGCCGACGATGAGAAGACAATGTCAGATATGGTCAATAACTTAAATATTGTGGTGGTTGTTCTGATCGTATCTGCAGGACTTCTTGCATTTGTGGTATTATATAACTTAAATAACATTAACATTTCCGAGCGTAGAATGGAACTTGCAACGATCAAAGTTCTTGGATTCTATGACGGTGAAGTCGGAGCGTATGTGTATCGAGAGAATATCCTTTTAACGATCCTTGGAACGATCGCAGGAATTATTTTAGGAATTATTTTACACAAATACGTAATCTTCACAACAGAAGTTGACTTGATCATGTTTGGAAGGCAGATTTATGTGCAAAGCTATATTTACAGTATTTTACTAACAATCGCTTTTTCGATTCTTGTAAATGCCTTCGTGTATTTCCAATTGAAGAAGATTGACATGGTTGAATCGTTAAAAAGCACAGAGTGACAGAAAGGAAAAGAGACTATGAAAATGAACGAATTAATGATTTATCAAGTGTTTCCACTAAGAGCATTAACAGATGGGCAGCCATCTCATGGAATTCTCGAGATGATAGACTGGATTCCACATATTAAAAAATTAGGAATGAATGCAGTATATTTTTCACCTGTATTTTCATCCAGTGATCATGGATATGATACAAAAGATTATCAGAAGATCGATGAGAGACTTGGAACCAATGAAGACTTTAAAAAGATGTGTGATGCCATGCATGAAGAAGGAATCCAGGTGATCTTAGACGGGGTATTTAATCATGTCGGAAGAGAGTTCTTTGCATTTGAAGATGTGAGAGAAAAGAAATGGGATTCTCCATATAAAGATTGGTTCTATATTAATTTTGATGGGAATAGCTGCTATGATGATGGATTCTGGTACGAAGGATGGGAAGGACATTTTGAACTGGTCAAATTAAATCTTGACAACGAACAGGTTAGAAATTATTTATTAGAATCTGTCGGAATATGGATCGATAAATTAGGGATTGATGGATTAAGACTGGATGTTGCTTATATGTTAAACCGCAATTTCATGAAAGTGTTGGTTGACTTTGTTCACAGCAAGAAACCAGAATTTTTGATGATCGGAGAAATGCTTCATGGTGATTACACACAGCTTGTGAATCCAGAGCTGTTGGATTCTGTGACAAATTATGAATGTTATAAAGGTTTGTATTCAAGTTTCAATACACACAATATGCATGAGATCGGATATTCCCTAAACCGTCAGTTTGGACCAGAAGAATGGACGTTGTACAAAGGACTTCCATTATATAATTTTGTAGATAACCATGATGTGGAGAGAATCGCAAGTCAGTTAGAGGATAAAGAGCATTTACCATTGATCTATGCAATGGAATTTGCGATGCCAGGAGTTCCGGGTGTTTACTATGGAAGTGAATGGGGAATGGAAGGAAGAAAGAACAGGGAAGTGATGACAGCCTGCGTCCAAGAATCCATAAAGAAGATTTAGTAGAAAATGAATTAACAAACTATATCGCACAATTGGCAAAAGTAAGAGCTGGATCACCAGCTTTAAAATACGGTGATTACTTACAATTAGCGATCGCACCAGATGTTCTTGTATTCCAGAGAAGAACGAATGAAGACCGCATCATTTTTGCAATGAACTGTGGTGATGGAGAATTTACAGCACATTTTGATGCTCAGGCAGGATGCGGGATTGATCTGATCACAGGAGATTCCGTTGATTTTGGAGGGGGACTTACGATCCAAGGAAAAACAGCAATGATAATTCGAACAGAAGAGGTATCTCTTCCTTGACTTTTATGTTAAAAACATATAAAATTAAATGAGTATGAATACACAAAAAATTGAATAAGGAGGAAACCTGTGGTTGGTATTATTATAGCCATTATCGCAACTCTGGTTATCGCAGTTCCGGTATCTGCCTATGTAGCGAATACAAGAAGCAAGAAGGCAATGGAAATTACGATCGGGAATGCAGAAGATAAAGCAAGAGAGATTATAGATGAAGCAATCAAAGCAGCAGATGCGAAGAAACGTGAAGCTTCTTTGGAAGTAAAAGAAGAAACTATAAAAGCGAGACATGACTTCGAAAAAGAGACAAAAGAACGCAGGGCAGAACTGCAGAAGTATGAGCAGAGAGTTCTTTCTAAGGAAGAGACTGTCGAGAAGAAAGCAACCGTGCTGGAACGCAAAGAACAGTCATTAACAGCCAAAGAAAAGAACATCGATACAGAGAAAGCTCAGTTGCAGGAACTGCAGGCAAAACATCTACAGGAACTGGAAAGAATTTCTGGGTTGACCTCTGATCAGGCAAAAGAGCAATTATTATCAGCAGTAAAAGAAGATGTGAAACACGAGACAGCAATGTATGTCAAAGAAATGGAGACAAGAGCGAAAGAAGATGCCCGAAAGAAAGCCAAGGAATATGTGGTAACTGCAATTCAGAAGTGTGCAGTTGATCATGTGGCAGAGACAACGATTTCGCTGGTACAGCTTCCAAACGATGAGATGAAAGGAAGGATCATCGGTCGTGAAGGACGTAATATCCGTTCCATTGAGAACGCTACGGGAGTTGAATTGATCATCGATGATACACCGGAAGCTGTTGTACTGTCAAGCTTTAATCCGGTTCGACGCGAGATCGCAAGAATCGCTTTAGAGAAATTGATCGTGGATGGAAGAATCCATCCAGCACGCATCGAGGAGATGGTTGAGAAAGCTACAAAAGAAGTCGAAACTATGATGCGCGAAGAAGGGGAAGCAGCAACATTAGAACTTGGGGTTCATGGAATCCATCCAGAACTTGTCAGACTTCTTGGAAGAATGAAGTTCCGTACAAGCTATGGACAGAATGCGTTAAAGCATTCCATGGAAGTTGCTCAGTTATCCGGACTTTTAGCAGCAGAGATCGGTGTCGATGTGAGAATGGCCAAGAGAGCAGGTCTGCTTCATGACATTGGTAAATCCATCGACCACGAAGTAGAAGGTTCTCACGTAGAACTTGGTGTGAATCTGTGTAAGAAGTATAAGGAGAATCCAATTGTCATCAATGCAGTGGCATCTCATCATGGGGATGAAGAGCCAGAATCATTGATCGCATGTCTGGTACAGGCAGCTGATGCAATCTCAGCAGCACGTCCAGGTGCAAGAAGCGAGACACTGGAAAGTTATACAACAAGATTAAAACAGCTGGAAGAGATCGCAGACTCCTTCCAGGGTGTTGATAAAACTTTTGCAATTCAGGCAGGTCGAGAAATTCGAGTTATGGTAGTTCCTGAACAAATCAGTGACGATGATATGATCTTACTGGCGAGAGATATCTCAAACCAGATCGAAGAGAATCTGGATTATCCAGGACAGATCAAGGTCAATGTGATCAGAGAGTCACGAGTTGTTGACTATGCGAAATAACAAGAAGCGATAGAGAAATCTATCGCTTTTTCCAATTTATAACGTGAGTGTTAAAAGTATAAATAAAGGAGATTTTTTATGAAAGGATACGAGAAACTAGAACAACATCTGATACATCAGGGAAAAGTTGTTGGATTTTATGAGGATATTGTAAAACTTCCAAGCGGCAAAGTTGTCACATGGGATCTGGTCAAACATAAAGGGGCAGCAGCTGTTGTTCCTGTTACAGACAAAGGAACGATCTTACTTGTAAGACAATACCGTAATGCCCTTGATCAGGAAACACTGGAAATCCCGGCAGGTGGAATTGAACCTGGGGAAACACCTCTGGAGTGTGTCACAAGAGAGATTGAAGAAGAAACAGGTTTTATTGCTGGAAAAATGACCCACCTAATGACCGTGATCACAGCCATCGGTTTCTGTGATGAAAAGATTCCGATTTATGTTGCAACTGATCTAAAGCTGTCTAAACAGCATTTGGATGAGGATGAATTTATCGATGTAGAAGAATATACAATCGATGAGATCAAAGATATGATCTTTTCTGGAAAGATCATTGATGCAAAAACAATTTCAGGAGTTCTTGGATATCTGAACATGGAGAAATAAAAGACAAGATCAGGAAAACAGAATATAAAAGACAGGCACTGCATAAGATATGACAGGAGGAAAAAATTGTGGAAAAAGAGAAATTCTTTTCAGGATTATGGATCATCATTGGGTTAATCTTTGGGAGTGTATTTACGAATTTTGTATACCAGGATTATCTCGCATATGGAGGTACCGTAAGATCACTGGTTTTAAATAATACGGATCTATATAAAGCAAGTATTAGTCTGTTTTTTTATATTTTGTTTAAAAGGGGAAAACAATATGCATTTATTTATCTGGGGGCATATCTTTTGCAACCTTGGATTTTTTTATACAGTTTTGCATTTTGTATGGCATTTTTCTTTGGATCAATGTTATCTTTGCAGATCGTGCAAATGGGCATCAAAGGACTGGTTCTTGTATTTATGAGTTTATTTCCACATTTTATCTGTTATGTGATCACCTTGCTGCTGCTGATCAAGCGAAACTTTTATGCCCAAAAAAGAAGAAATGCTCTATGAACAGAGACATTCCTTCTTATTTCGTTTCAGTATTTGGTTTGAAATAACATTTATAATACTGGGATGCATCCTGGAAAGTTTCATCAATCCGTCGATCATGTCAGGAATCCTGAACCTTTGGAAGTGATATATCTAGGATCTTATACGTTTCTATATATAATCTGCCATGCGGTAAAGCAGAGCAGCAGATTTGTCCCATCCAAGACAAGGATCAGTGATAGACTGTCCATATACACCGTTACCGATGGACTGGTTGCCATCTTCGATATAACTTTCGATCATGATACCCTTAACAAGAGATTTGATCTCAGGTAAGAAACTTCTGCTGTGAAGAACTTCCTGTACGATACGAGGCTGTTGATCCCATTGTTTCCCAGAGTTAGAGTGGTTTGCATCAACGATAACAGCAGGGTTCTTTAACTGGAATTTCTCGTACATATAAGCAACACGAGTCAGATCTTCATAATGGTAGTTTGGAATATTGTTTCCATGACGATTGACAGATCCACGTAAGATGGCATGTGTCAGAGGGTTACCATCTGTCTTGACTTCATATCCATTTGCAATGAAATCATGCTGGTGCTGTCCAGCTGTGATAGAGTTCATCATAACAGTTAAGTCACCACCAGTTGGGTTCTTCATTCCGGCAGGAATATCAAATCCACTAACTGTTAAACGATGCTGCTGGTTCTCTACAGAACGAGCTCCAACGGCAACATAAGATAAAAGATCTTCCATATATGGCCAGTTTCCTGGATAAAGCATTTCGTCTGCAGCAGGCATATGGAATTCTTCTAATGCTTCCATATGAAGTTTGCGGACAGAACGAAGTCCACTAGCCATATCTGGTGCTTTCTCAGGGTCTGGCTGATGAACCATACCTTTGTATCCGTCACCTGTTGTACGAGGTTTGTTTGTATAAATACGAGGGATGATCAGTAACTTATCAGCAAGATCTTTCTGAACTCTTGCCAAACGTCCGAGATAATCCATAACAGCAGTTTCATTATCTGCAGAACATGGCCCGATGATAACTAAGAATTTATCAGATGCGCCTGTGAATACATCACGGATTTCTTTGTCTCTTGCAGCTTTGATTTGTTTTGCTTCTTCACTCAGAGGCATCTCTTCTTTTAGTTCCTCTGGAGAAGGCATTTTAGCGATTTTGTGCATTCCCATAGTTGTTTTCTCCTTAACAATTCATACAATAAAGCAAGTTTGCTTGTGTATATTTTAACAAATAATAATCTTTGTGTAAAGATAAGGAAATGTGAAATGGGACTTTACAAAACAGACAGGAGTTATTATAATAAAATTTATAAACAGGAAACACTTTCATTTTCTGGTAATTGAATATTGAAGTAGAGAAGATTGATTCTCCAACTTCAGGGCAGAGTGAGATACGAAAGTATCAATTCTCGACTGGCGGTGATACTCCAAGAGAGGCAAGTCCGCGAGCGTTTGGCCGATCAGGTTAGAATCCTGAACCAACAGTATAGTCTGGATGAAAGAAGTAGTTGGATGACATATCTTAAGATGTTATGCAGATAGAAGATATGTGATCAAGTCAGAAGCCCTGTCGTTTATGTAGATAAATGGACAGGATTTTTTAATTTATAGGGAGACCCCATAAATCTAAGATTTTAAATCAGAAAGGGAGAATTATCATGGCAGGAGACACAATGACAATGAAGAGAACGAAGTTCAATATTAGAACGATCGCAGTGACAGGTATGTTAGGAGCATTAGCAACTGTGCTGATGTTTTTGGAATTTCCAATTCCAATGTTGATACCACCATTTATCAAGTTTGACTTTTCAGAACTTCCAGCATTACTGGCAGCATATGCGATGGGACCGGTATCTGGAATTGCAGTATGTTTTATCAAGAATGCGATCAACCTTCTTCATACACAGACAGGTGGAGTCGGAGAACTATCTAACTTTATCTTAGGTGTATGCTTTGTATTACCAGCAGGACTTATTTATAAGAGAAAGAAAACACAGAAGAGTGCAATGATCGGAGCATTAGCAGGAGCAGTCCTGATGTCAGTAGTCAGTGTATTTTCAAACTACTTTGTTGTATATCCAGTATACACAAACTTCATGCCAATGCAGGCAATTCTTGGAGCATATCAGGCGATCAACAAGAATGTAAAGACATTATGGGATGCATTGATCTGGTTTAATATGCCATTTACATTTATCAAAGGAATGTGCAGTGTTGTGATCACATTCTTTATCTACAAGAAGATTTCCCCAATCTTAAAGGGAACAAACAGATAAGAAAAAGGTGTCGGAATAAGAATTCCGGCACCTTTTGCGTACACAGAGTTAAAAATTAATCTTCTAATTTTTTAGCTGCTTTTTCCATAAAAGGTTCACTGGCAACGATGAATCTTTCGTGAGTACCGATTCCAACACGCCCTTTGTTATCAGTTACTTCTACATGGAATACCAGACGTTTGCGGTCGATCTCTGTTAAGGAACAATGACATTTGATCGTTCCACCAACTGGTGTTGCGGAAACATGCGCAATGTTTAAATTTGTTCCAACAGTAGTCTGTCCTTCCTCAAGTTTTCCAGCTAGTAGATTAACTGCAGACTGCTCGATCAAAGAGATCATGGCAGGTGTGGCATAAACAGGAAGGCTTCCGCTTCCCCATTTCTCAGCAGTGTTTTCTGGAACTACTTCTTCTGTTAATTCGATTTCGTCTCCAACATGAATGTTCATAATTTTCTCTCCTAAAATTTTAGTTTATATGTATATCTTTAGTATAGCAAAGTTCGTTAAAAAATTCCATAGTTTTTTCACATTTTTACAAAAAAATTGCACAAGGAAGAAAGACTGGACTCGATTTGAAAAATAAGGTATGCTATTGGTAAATTGGAGGTGCTTGGTTTGAAATTATATTTGATCAGACATGGAGAAACAGATTGGAACAAGGAATTTAAGATTCAGGGAAGTTCAGACATCGAATTGAATGAATATGGAAGAGAATTGGCATTTATTACGCGAGAAGGTCTTAGACATATTCCATTTGATATCGCATATACCAGTCCGTTGAAACGTGCGAAGGAAACAGCAGAGATCATTCTTGGAGGCAGGAATATTCCGCTATATGAAGATAAACGGGTTCAAGAAGCGTGTTTTGGATCGTTTGAGGGTGCAACGTTAAAGGAATTGAGAGAAAGACAGGATCCATTTCTCAAATTCTTTGATGCGCCAGAAGAATTTAAAAAAATTGAAGGATGTGAGACACACGAAGAGGTGATCGCAAGATCATCTGATTTTTTCAATGATATGATCTTGCCAAATGAGAAAAAATATCAACATATAGCAGTATTTTCTCATGGAGCATGGATCCACAGCTTACTTACATATATTTATCAGAGAGAGATTAAGGAATACTGGCATGCGCCAAGACAGGAAAACTGTGGTGTGACAACGATCGAGATTGAAGATGGTGTCTGCCATGTATTAAAGGAATCAGAGATTTTCTACAATAAAGATGGAGAATGATATATGACAAAAAGACAATTTATGGAGGAATTAAGATCTTCCTTAGAGGGAATGGTATCACAGGCAGTGATTCAGGAGAACATGAATTACTATGAGGATATATCAATGAGCAGATCCGAAATGGAAAGAACGAACAGGATGTATTGAATGAATTAGGAAGTCCGAGACTGATCGCCAGATCGATCATTGATGCCAAAGGTGAGGATGATGACCATGTACAGACAGAGTATTACGAAGAGGAACAGGATGAAGGAACACCAGAAGATATGTTTGGTGGTAACACACATATTTTTACGATGAATTCTACAAAGTTCAAACTTGGATGTCTTCTGTCAGTGATCATATTTATTTTTATCATTTATTTACTATTTCATGTATTTAGTGCAATGATGGTTGTGTTAGGCCCCGTGATCATTATCGGTGTGATCGTAGCTTTGATCATGAAGATCACAGGAAGGTAAGGAAACAAAGAAAGGAATCAATATGGATATAAATGAAGAAGCATATGCGATACAGGAAGAAGTGGTCGAATTTCGAAGAGCACTGCACCGTTGTCCTGAGATAGCATTTCATGAAACGATGACGATGGAATATATCAGAGAACATCTGGAAGAATGGGAGATTTCTTATAAGATTTTTGATCCATCAGGAATCATTGCAGTTGTTGGCAATGGTAAGAAAGAAACGATCGCATTAAGGGCAGACATGGACGCACTGGAAGTACAGGAAGAGACAGGACTTGATTTTGCATCTTTGAATCACGGATGTATGCATGCATGTGGACATGATGGACACACAGCAATCTTACTTGCGACAGCAAAGATATTGAAGAAACATGAATCAGAACTTGACCGCAGAGTATATCTTGTATTTCAGCCTGCGGAAGAAACCGCAGAAGGAGCCAGATTCATGTTGAAGACAGGAGTTTTGGACAGTGTGAAACGCATTTATGGAGTCCATATTTTAACGGTATACCGTCTGGCAAGATTTCATTGGAAGCAGGCCCAAGAATGGCAGCGACAAACTGGCTGGCAGTTCATTTATACGGAAGATCAGGACATGCAGGGAAACCACATGAAGGGATTGATACTGCAGTGGCAGTATCTTCATGGTTATGAATTTTCAGAGCATCATCAGCAGGAATTTAAATCCATTAGATCCAGCAGTTTTAACGATCGGAAAGGTCGAAGCCGGGACAGCGAGAAATGTGATCGCAGGGGAAGCAAAGATCGAAGGGACTGCAAGAACATTTTCCAGACAAGCTCAGGAGATGATCGAGCGCAGAGTTAAAGAGATCGCGAAAGCCCATGAACAGATGTATGGAGTAGATGTTTCGGTTGATTTTCAACAATCAAGCATGGGGCAATGATCAATGATCCGGGTGTTGTAGAAGATGTCATGGAGAAAGCAGGGGAAGTCTTTGATCCGTCAGAGTTTACCCATGTTGAAGCAATGATGTTAGGAGAAGATTTTGCAAATTATCTGGAAGAAATGGATGGATGTTTTGCATTTATCGGTGGCGGCGACCACCCTGCAAACCATCATGGAAAGTTTGATTTTGATGAAAAAGCATTGATCAGTGGTGTCCGTCTCATGCTGACATTTGTAATTGTATAAGATATAGTTCATGAAAATCAGTTGTAGACAGGAACAACATATGATATAATCAAAAACCAACAGAAACACGTATATTTAATAGAAGAAAAGGTAGGGAAATATGAATTTAGTATACCACAGTACAAGAAATAGTGAAGAAACAGCAACCGCCTCTGAAGCTATTTTAAAAGGATTAACAAGCGATGGAGGATTATTTGTACCAGACAGCATTCCAAAATTAAATGTATCGTTGGAAGATCTGACACAGATGTCCTATCAGGAAATTGCTTATGCAGTCATGAAAGAATTCCTTACAGATTTTACAGAAGAAGAATTAAAGACATGCATTAATAATGCATATGACAGCAAATTCGATACAGAAGAGATCGCAGTGACAAAGAAAGTAGATGGAGCATATTATCTGGAATTATTCCATGGAGCAACCATCGCATTTAAAGATATGGCATTATCTATTCTGCCACATTTACTTGTAACATCAGCAAGAAAGAATAATGTAAAGAATGAGATCGTGATCTTAACAGCAACATCCGGAGACACAGGAAAAGCGGCTTTAGCAGGATTTGCAGATGTACCGGGAACAAAGATCATCGTATTCTATCCAAAGTCTGGAGTCAGCCCAATTCAGGAAAAACAGATGGTAACACAGAAGGGTGACAATACATACGTGATCGGAATCAAAGGAAACTTTGATGATGCTCAGACAGGTGTTAAGAAGATGTTCTCTAACAAAGAGTTAGCGAAAGTGATGAATGACAACGGATTCCAGTTCTCATCTGCAAACTCAATCAACATCGGACGTTTAGTGCCACAGGTTGTATATTATGTAAAGGCGTATGCTGATTTATTAAAACAGGGTGCATTAAAGGCCGGAGAACCTATGAATGTAGTCGTTCCAACAGGAAACTTTGGTAATATTTTAGCTTCTTATTATGCAAAACAGATGGGTATTCCAATCGGCAAATTTGTCTGCGCATCTAATAAGAATAAAGTATTATTTGATTTCTTTGAGACAGGAAAATACGATCGCAACAGAGAATTCTATGTTACAACATCTCCATCTATGGATATTCTGATCTCAAGTAACTTAGAGCGTATGATCTATAGAATCGCAGGAAATGATGCAAAACAGTGTGCCAAATTTATGGCAGCATTGACAAAAGACGGTGAATATGTGATCACAGATGCCATGAAAGCAGAATTATCTGAGTTCTTTGGAGCTTTCGGAAGTGAAGAAGAAACAGCAGTGAAGATCAAAGAAGTCTATGACAAAGAAGGATATGTGATGGATACACATACAGCAGTCGCAGCAGTTGCATATGACAAATACAAAGCAGCGACAGGAGATGACAAAACTCCAACAGTGATCGCTTCTACAGCAAGTCCATACAAATTCACAAGAAGTGTTATGGATGCGATCGATCCAGCATACGATGCAGAAGATGACTTTGAATTAGTTGATGAACTTAACAAAGTATCTAAGACAGCAATTCCAAAAGCGATCGAAGAGATCAGAACCGCACCAGTTCTTCATGATACGGTATGTGAGACAGCAGCAATGGAAGACGAAGTGAAGAAGATTCTTGGAATCTAATGAATCATAAAAAGCAACCCATGGAAGAAAATGGGTTGCTTTTTTTATGCGGAAATGTTATGATAAACCAAGATAGGGGATAAATGGAAGAGAATACAATATCAGATAATTCTAAAAACATATCAACAAGATAAATCTAAGATGAGATCAATCAGATCTGACAAATCCATTCACGACATATGATGATCGAATGATGATGAATCCAAGGGAAGCTGACAATTGAATAAGACCATTTTCCGGCACAGTCCGGGAGGACATATTCCGCCATGATCTGCGGGCAATGAATTTTATGCCATGAACAATAGGATTGAGGTTCTTTTATGATACCACGAAGAGCACAGGGAGCGAACAAGGATATGATAATGAGACTTCTGCATGGTCATGGAGGTGAGTGCAGCCTGTCATAAGAATGAGGGGAGCCGGGAGGCTATGAGACATTTTGTCTGTTGGAGAATGAGGGAAATATAAAGATATGACAAGGAGGAGAGTACATTATGAAGAAAAAGAGACAATGGTTCATGTGCCTTGGGATGATCGGAGTTTTTACGGCATCCGTAATCTTATCTGTGTTTGGACAGCGAAAGGTGAAAGCACAGTTAAATACTGAGAATGCGGGGAAGATCACAAGCAGTTGGGCGATGAGAAACATATTTTCTCATCATTTGACGATGAAAAAGCACTTTCAGTGGATGCATCCTACGGTTTTAAGATGCATGCAACAGATCAGACGAAGACGATCATAGAAGCAGGAAAGAAAGCAGCAAAATTACCAGAGATCGAGATGCCGGATTTCCTTAAAAAGTATACATGGTTTCAGACTTCACAAAATACCGCAGGGAATATTAAGATCCGAAAAACAAATATGGAGATCTATCAATGCAAAGCCGATGGAAGTAATGGCCATTGGGAAAAATTAGATTTGGTCATGACGGTTACTGGAATCGAAAAGTATAAGAATCAAGACGGTTATGTGGCGATTGGAAGCGGCATCAATGGATGTGCTTATGTTGGAATCGAAGAGATGACATTAAAAAGTGATTTTTATAAAGCAGGAACGAATACACCAGTAACGATCAAAAGTAATATGACGTTAAAGGATATTGATACATATCAGTATATCGGGATCAAAGCAAACAAGATTCACGGAGAATATGTATCAAAGAATACAAAATTAAGTTGTAAAAGATCAGGGGAAACTAGTATTTATTATGCGGATTTTCCAGATAATTACAGTAGTGAAGATTTTACTTGTGTAGGATTTACATTTGCATCAGATTCTTTTGAATATACATTCGGAAGGAGTCTTGAAAAAGCACCAACAAAAGAGGAGCAATATGTAGGATATGGACAGAATATGATCCGCTTTGACCCAGTTGACCCAACCAAAGAGGTGATCGGAGAAGATGGGACCAAGACGGAACATCTAAGAGTGCAAGATCTGGCAAAATCTTGGATTATGAAGTCAGTCAGGTAATTGCGGGAGAAATTCCAAAGGCACATTATTTTGATAAGTTTGCATTTGAAGATCAGATCGAATCCTGTTTAAAGATTCTGGATATCAAGGTTTATGGAGATGATGAGGATGTAAGCAGTCAGTTTGATATTTCACAAAACGGCAATCTTGTAAGAGCAGAACTTAAGAATCCGAAAGATGCCGAATTTTATAAAAAATCTGTTTATAAATTAAAGATCAAAGTAAAGATGAATATTCCGGAGAATGCATCCAAAGAACAGTTAGATCAATTGCGTAAGATATGGAAAGAACATGGGCATTATAATACAAAGGAAACGATGATCACAGAAAAAAATACAGCGAAAACGATCATTAATGATAAGATAGAAATGACCAATGAGGTTCGTGTAGATATCGAGCTGCCAAAAGAAAATGTAGATACGCCGGGTCTTTTTGATCAGGAAAGAGACAAAACAATATGAATATCAGGCAAAAGATGAGATCACCTATAAGGTAACAGTGAAAAATCAAAACGAAAAAGCAAAGACAGCTTATTTTACGATTCAGGATACATCCTTTGCAAGTGTGATGGATATGAAGTTACAGGATATAAAAATCAATGGTCTTGATAAGGAGGATTACATATTACAGACAGAAAATAATGGATTTATTTTGAAGTCAAAAGGTGATTATGCCCTTCCATATGGACAGACGATCGAGATCACATATACAGTAAAAAGTGGAGTCCTTACAAATGGAAAAGTGATCGATAATACTGTATCTGCATGGGCAGCAGGAATTCCAGAAACAAAGGCATCAAGGCAGGTGTATATCAACTCGCCAAAAAATAATGTGATAAAATCAGCTCCAGTACAGCTTTATAAAAAAGGAGATCATGTAACTTATCAGGCAGTGATCACCAATCCAAATCCGGGAACTTTTATGAGAAATTTGGAGATTCAGGATGAACTTCAGGCAGAAGGGATCAAGATCATACCAGGAACCGTAGCGGTTATATCTGGTGGGAAAAACATTGCATCTGAGTGTAAGATCACATTTGATCCAAGTGGAAGAAGTTATGAGATCATAACACCACTTGCACTGAAAAATGGTACGATTCCAGCAATGGGTTCGGAAGAAGGAAAGAAAACAGGATCTTATGAAAATCTTCGCATGACGGATAAGATAGAGATCACTTATCAGGCAGTGATTGAAGAAGATGGACTCGAAGGACAGGAAGTAAAGAATATTATGCACGTTGCTGCGACAAAAAACAGCAATGGAGATCTGATCCGGGAAGATAAAGAGATTCCGTCAGGAAGCGGGATGGCAGATGAGACGATCAAGGTGAAAGCACCAAAACTGCAAATCACAAAACAATCGGATAAAAAGGTTTATGCAGTAGGAGAAACTGGATATTATAAACTTCATATCACACAAGGAAAAGAAGGCATGACAGCACAGAATGTAAAAGTCGTGGATGAGTCGAAAAAGAAGGTATGAAGGTTCAGAAGATCGAAGTAAAACTTAATGAAAAAGATATTACATCGGATTGCAAGATTGATGCGAAAGACCATCGGTTTACGATTGAAACAGGAAAAGATCTTGGTGAAAATGATGTGATGACGGTAGCTTATCAGGTTGTATTTGAAAAGAGGATTGAAGGAGCCGTGAAGAATACAGCAGTTGCAGGAAGTGATAATACAGAAGATGATCAGGATGAAAATACAGTCGTTGTAAAACCACCTGTGTTAAAGATTGAAAAAAGTACTGCGCATAAGTCTTACAAAGAAGGACAAAGCGGAGAATACAAGATCCGTGTGACACAGAGAAATGAGAATATGACAGCACATCAGGTAGTCGTAGAAGATCATTTTGAACAAGAAGGAATGGAGATTTCACAGATCCGTGTAAAATACAATGGGGAAGATATCACCAAGCAATGTGAGATCATAATAGATGAGAATCTTAGAAAATTTAAGATCATCACAGGAAAAGATGTCAGTGACAAAGATGAACTTCTGGTAATATATCAGACAGCATTTAAGAAGATGATCACAGGAGATATCAAAAACATTGCGGAAAGCTATAGTGATGATGCGGATAAAGTCAGAGATGATCAAGTGGTAGTAATGGAAGCTGTACAGCCAGCATTGATGATCACGAAAAAGGTTGATAAAACAACATATAAAGTTGGTGATATCTGCGAGTATCAGCTGGTTGTTACGCAGACGATCAAAGATGCGATCGCAAAAAATATTGTGATCGAAGATCAGCTTTCAAGAAATGGAGCTAAGGTGATCAAGAACAGCATTAAGATTTATGCACCAGATGGATCAGATATTACCAGACAGTGCACGATCACTGCAGGAGAAAATAAGTATGTCATTGAGACAGGAAAGAGTTTATCTTATGATGAATCCATAAAAGTATCGTATCAGGTAAAACTAAAAGAAGCATCACTTTCTGGAAAGACATTAAAAAATACAGCGATAGGAAAAGCAGATTTTGTCAAACCAGTCAGTGCAGTACGTTTAGTGAAGATTAAAAAAGAATCGAAATCAACAGTGACAACGGGAAATAAAGCAGATCGATCCAATACTTCTGAATATAAAAGATCACCAGGAACAGGGGATGCAGCGAGCACACCAAAAACAGGAGATTCGTTTGATGAGAAATGGATTTTTGCATTGTTGGCAGCATCTTTAGGTGGAAGTTTTATATATTGGAAAAAGAAGAAAAAACACTAGTAATTCTAGGGACAAAGCCTTTACGAAACACTGAGGATAAGGTACAATGAAAGAAAAATGTTGGGAGTGACGTATATGGCAAAAGATTTTTTCGGACGTCTGGAAGAAACGATTCAGACCACAGGGAAAGCAGCGGCGCAGAAAGCTAAAGAAGTCGCAGATTCCGCAAAAAGACATAATGATCTAAGAGTCGCCAAGAGAGATTTAAATGATCTGTACCGTCAGGTGGGAGAGAAGTATTTGAAGAACATATGGATTACCCACAGGCAGAGTATATTGACCTGTTTAATCTGATTGAGAAGCTTCGTGGAGATATCGAAATCCTGAAGCAGGAGATTGACGGAGG
>ENA-OQIM01000044-OQIM01000044.1-human-gut-metagenome-genome-assembly--contig:-NODE-44-length-33675-cov-1.414481_pt1 | contig 33675 bp, 27 predicted proteins | sample MGYA00242579_ERZ504744 | MGnify/ENA primary metagenome ERZ504744 (study PRJEB26092, sample SAMD00036441) | human gut metagenome | host: Homo sapiens | study: EMG produced TPA metagenomics assembly of...
CTTCCTTGCTTCGCTGCGGCAGCTCCATCGTCTTTTTATCGATCAGCTCATTTCCTTCCAGACTGGCGAACATGGATTTTTTCTCCGGTGTATACTGATTCAATACATCCAGTGCGTTTTCCGTGATCTGCACCCGTTTCTCGAAGCTTGATTTCGCACTCTGCGTATCCATCTTCTCGAATCCGGCTTCGTCCTGCGCGACCTGATGCATCTCTATCATGCCCATGGACTGCAGTTTTTCCAGAATCGCTTTCCGGTCATGTTTCAATGCGCAGATACTGATTCGCTGCATCTGCAATACTGCCATAACTGCATCCCTCCTTTTTTTATTTTTTCACGTTCTTACTCTTCCCATATCATCAGAGCAATGCTTTGATGACTGCGGATACCGCCTCCTCTTCTTTTCCCTGAGCCAGTGCTTTTAATGCTTCTGTCTCCTGTTCCGTCTTCTCGGAAGCCTGTTTCTTTAAGACTTCTCCTTCTTCTTTCGCCTGCAAAAGATCTGCTTCTGCCTGTTTCTTTGCATTTGCTACAGCCTGCTCTTTTATCTCTTTTGCCTCTCTGGCAGCTTTTTCAAGGATCTCGGTACACGTTGCATCTGCTTTTCTTATGATCTCATCCGCTTCATTCTCCGTTTCCTTGATGGTCTTAATGGTTTCTTCTACCATTCATCTACCACCTCTCCTTCAAAAAATACAAAATCTAGTTTAAATTATAATCTTATTTCCGCAATTTTACCATACATTTATTACATTTGTTGTAAATTGTATGTCACTTTGATACATTTTTATCATTTTGTCGTTTTATATTTGTGCACTTATTAATAAGTAGAAACGCCTGCCAGCGCCTCCTGTATTTTTTCATATACCTGGTACGAAAATAAGGATATTATCTCATTTTCTCAACGAAAACGGACAATATCCTTATTTTGTCTAAATAATATGGAATTTATACAGATTGGATTCCTTTTCTTACCAGTGTAATTCGTGAAGATGCCCCTCCAGATTCATACCTGCAAATCCGTTCTGTCTGAGTGCTTCGTAAAGCACAATCGCAACCGAGTTGCCGAGGTTCAACGAACGGATGTCGCCTACCATCGGGATACGCACGCAGTCTTCTTTATGATCTACCAGAATCTCTTCCGGGATTCCGGCACTTTCTTTTCCGAACATGATGTAGCAGTCCGTTCATAGTTCACTTCTGTATATACCTTCGGTGCTTTTGTCGTTGCCATGTAGATCTTGGCTCCCGGGTTCTTTTCCAGGAAATCATTGTAATCAATATAGGTTCTGACATCCAGATGCTCCCAGTAGTCCATGCCGGCACGCTTTAAGTTCTTCTCATTTAAGCGGAAGCCGAGCGGCTCGATCAAATGTAATCTGGTGTTGGTGGCTACGCAGGTTCTTCCGATGTTGCCTGTGTTTGCCGGGATCTCTGGTTCGTGTAGTACGATGTTTAACATGTTGTGTTCCTCCGTTTTTTCTATTCTTTTTCAAATAAAAATTCTATATAGCTGTATATTTCCGAAAAATCAATCTGACATTTTCCAGCAAATATATTCACCGGTACCTGGTCTTCAAAGCCATAGATGGCCGGTAACTCATTATGTTCCAAGTCATATACTACAACTTTTTTCTTATCCGGGTCAACCATCCAGTATTCTCTGACTCTTGCAGTGATATATTTTTTCAGTTTTTAATCCCATATCTTTTTTTCTTGTAGATGGTGATAATATCTCGATTACCATATCCGGAGCTCCATAGACATGACTTCGAAGGATTTTATCTCTGTCACAGCATACAACGACGTCCGGCTGCAGCATCGTCCGGTCATCTTCATCTAGTTGTACGCTGACCGGTGACGGCAGTACCATACATAATCCTTTGTTCTGCCTAATGTACTCTCTTAATCTGATACTGATTTCAAATGCAAGCTGCTGATGAATCGTGGTTGGCGTATTCAGGTCGTAGATGACTCCGTCAATCAATTCTACTCTATATTCGTCCGGAATTGCTTCATAATCCTTTAGTGTGTATTCGCCTTGCTTTTTTCCACGAAAAACTTTTCCAGATATCACCTTCATGATCTGTGCCATCTCCATAGATGCGATAAGCCGATACGCTTTCTTCCATCATACCAGGATATGGATTAGAATCAGGTTCCATCGGAAATGCTTTTTCCAACTGACAAATTGTGTCATATCTTGGTCTTTTGGTTATTCCGCTGAATATCTTTTGTACCGTTCCCAATGGTACACCGGAACGATCTGATATCTGCTCGCAACTGAAACCTAATTCTGTTTTCTTCTTTTCATCTCTTCTACAGTCATAGGATCATCTCCTTCCTTCTACAGGACTCTCCATCGATGGATTCTTCCGAACATGTGGTAATCTATATTTCTAGTGTTGTTTTCCATATTTTATTATATATCATTCCATTTATCAAGTATATTTTCCATATTTCATTATATATTATTCCATTTCATTTCATCTTATCCAAATCAGAATAAAACATTTGCCACTGGCGGCTTTTTGAATATATTTTTATACGCAAAATCCGCCGGACATGTTCCCGTCCGGCGGATTCCTGCACACTATGTAATATTTTATTCCGTCCCTTTTACAGTCAGCACATCTGCCTACTTATTCTTCACATACTTCTTAAGCAGATACACCGGCGTACAACTCCATGCATGGCAGTAGCTGTTCACGATTGGTGAACCATACGGGGAATACTCCGGCTGATCTGGATCAAATGCTTCCCAGTAGGTATCAGCACCGAGCGAGATCATCTTACCCCAGTAGCTCTTCATCAGATGAACGGCTTCTTCATCCAGTCCCGCCTCGAATAACGCTTCCACGATATGATGATACATATATGGTGTTGCAATATTCTTCACCGGGAATAACTCCTGGATCGTGGTCTGCATGATGGATTTGTTCTCTTCGTCAGACATTACATGTGCCAGTACCATCCACACCTGACTTGCAATGTTGTATTCATCCAGGCTGTTGCAAAAAGGTTCTTTTCCGGGTGGAAGAGCACGTTCTTGGCATAGTCTGTGATCAGTTCCAGTTTCTTTTCATACATACTAATCTCAGAGTCTCTTACGACTTTGGCAAGCTCGATGAACTGCTTCATGACATAGATCATCTCTGCCTGTCCCGCTGTGTCTTTGTTAAAGTTATTGGACCAGTCTACGAATACCGGATAGTTCTCGTCCGGATTCAGTTTGCCATTCTCATCGAACATCTTTAATGTAATGTTCATCTGCTTCTTGGCAATCGGATACAGTTCTCTTATCAGCTCCTCATCCGGGTGTGCCTGATGAAGATCATATAAGGTCGAGATGAAGAACAGGCTGTATTCGAACAGGAATGTATCATCCGGTACATTCTCCGGCTTTACGAATACATTTGCAGAGATCTTACCTTCTTCTGTCGTCATAGCTGCGAACAGATACAGGCATCTCTTTACCAGATCCGTCTGATCAAATGTTGCGTAGTTTGCAAGCGCCTGCAGTCTGAGATCTCCAAGCCATAATCTTCTGTCACGCTTTGGTCCGTCCTCGAACACGTCCTGTGTACAGTCCGCCAGCGTCTTCACACCGATATCATAAATCTTCTGCAGTTCCGGATCTTCGAATCGCATCGGTTCGAAGCCACTGTAATCTGCAGATGTCTCTGTCACAACCGTCGGATCCGAGAATACTGCCTGCCACTTCGGAGATGTATCCAGAACCTTCAATTCCACATAACGGAAGCTGTATCTTCTCGGAAGTTCCAGTGTTGCCGGAAGCTCATCGATATGAATGAACTCTTCCTGTATCCACGAACGGCTGAGCCATCCTTCATAGTCTTTGGATTCCGCTGCAAGCTCTGCCGGAGTTCGGCAAATTTGATACGCATATACAGCGGTGCATCCATCGGGGATCCAGTCTGATCGATATGAATCTTAAATGTTCCGACTCTGTGATCTCCAAAGTCAAGAATCATTTTATCATTTGTTGTCTGATACATCATAGACATGGAGACATATAAAAACCAAGAATATGTCCAGCTAATGGTCCGCCTCCCCACACATCTTCTGATTCCCAAAAAGGATAGGGTTGTGCCTTAGGTGTCAAACCTGCTTCTCTCCGAAACCAAGACAGCAAACGGTCAGGTTCCAAAGAAAGCATATAGCGTGGTTCAGGTCCATGATATGTTTAAAATCACTATCCAGTAAACGGACTTCTTTTAAAGAGAACAAAGAAATTTTATCTCCATTCACCGGCTCCACCTTTACCTTGTTTTCTTGTGCGTATACACCGGAAAAGACCAATAAGGTATATAGAAAAAGAAATATTTTCTTCATATTTAATGTGCTTTTTGATTTATATAATGAGCGATAAAAGGATGTCTATTCTTCCATTTGACCTCCATATTCGAAAGAGACCAAGTTTTACCAAAGTCATCATTCCCTTGATAAAATAAATATGTTTTTCCTTTCCTTGTTTTAAAGAGATGAGGATGTCCGGACTCACAGCAATTCCATGTTCCAGGATCACCATTCATCAGAAAGGGTTTATTAGAAAGTTTTGTCCAATGAATACCATCACTACTTTTAGCAACTCCAATCTGCTGAGGACGATTATTATAGGCCCCGGCATAAAACATAAACATCTCATCTCCCATCTGCACAACAGATGCTCCTTCGACACACTTCTCTTCCCAAGGATATTCGGGAACAAGCACCGGATGATTCACCGGACTCTTCCATGCCTGTTTCGAAAAATCCGTATGTGCAGGTGCCATTGCAACTCCTATAATTTGGGTAGAATAATCAGGAGTACGAGTTGCATAATATAAATAATACCGATCCTTTAAAAAAACGACCTCCGCATCGATGGCACGCCCGCAGTTCCACTCCCCTTCCGGAGAAAAAATAGGATTTGTAGCATTACGTACAAAATGGATCCCATCTTCAGACCATGCATGACAAATAGCATCTTTAGCACCATTACCATACGTCTGATAGAATAGATGAACCGTATCATTTCTTACCAAAGCACCCGGAGCACATAACCCTTTAGACTCATAAGCTGTTTGAGGTATGATTTCTCCAATACGATGCCAATCTTTCAGATTCTTGCTCCCGGCAATGCCTATTCCCCAACCTTGCGCTTCCGCGTTTCCATTCTGCTTTGGAGGAATAGAATAATACATCAGATATTTACCTTGGAACTCCACTACATGAGGATCTTTAGAAAAAGGTATTCCAATACGGCTTGTATCTCCATACATCATTTGTTTTTGGGCTAAAGAACAAAAACACGCATATACACATCAATCCGGTGGTCATAATATAGCGTTTCATAGGCCTATTTTTTTTTGCTTCTGCATTCTGCAACCAAACACACCTCCAGCAATCATACCGGGCAAAGCTGTATCTTAACAGTTACATGACTTTTCCCCCGAGTTAAATCAACAGGAATAGGATACACTTTATCAATCCATGCACTAAAAGTTTCCACCCGTAATTTTTGCTCCCCTATCTTTTCATGTTCGGCAAATATCTCGAATTCACGATTTCCTCCATCTGTACTGCTATAAGTCAAAACCAATTCCATCGGTTGAACCGGATCTACTCTCAGGGTATACGAAAACCATCCACCATCCGAGGCATCACGCCATGTATTTGGTCCTCCCGTATGAGTATTCTCACCTTTCAACTGATGCGCAGTTTCCGAACTTTCTTTACCGATAAAAACTTTATCCGTAATACGGGCACGTTCTTTTAGCTGATCTTTCAATATATTCTCATCGGAAGGAAGCCACACAGCCATTTCACCATTTCCTCTATGAGACCGTGCATAATAAGGAATAAGCAGGATAGAATCTGTCACAGACTTTATTTCCTTAAAATCATTCTCGGCAATAATGCGTTCTGTGGTTCCTTTCAATATCTCCACACCTCCCAACATAGAAGCAGGAGCAGCTCAAAAGCCGTTTCCGGTTTCAGCACATAATTCAATACAGTCCCTCCATTGTCAGCAAACTCTGCACAATAAACTATCGGGCCACGCTCTACGGCAAGATGATTCACATCCGTAGCAACCTTATCATTTGCTGAAACCTTGTGGACATCCATCGGAAGACTTAGTTCAATTGTATCCCCCTGTTTCCAACTACCGGATAAAACGGCATATCCTTTCTCCATTACAAAATCCCGGGGTTTTCCATTGATTGTAATTTTTACGGCTCCTTTATCATGCCTGGTATAAGTATAAAGATCGGAAGGTACAGGCTGACTATTTACCCATCCCGGAATACGCAACATAACAGCAAAATCTTCCGGGGTTTCCGGAGTCAATATCAACTTTATCTTTCCATTCCACGGATAATCCGTCTGTTGTTCCACCTGTACATGCTTTCCATTCTTTAGAACTACATCAGCATGGTTGGCACCATACAGATTCACATAAAATCCTTTGGAAGAAGTGGCATACACATACCCTGGCACCGAAGGAATAAAACGAGCTAGATTAGAAGGGCAGCAAGAACAATCAAACCATTCGCTACGCTCTGAGCCATTTTCATCGCAAGAGAGGACATTTGGATAAAAAAACTTCTTTCCATCCAGACTAATGCCACTCAACACCCCGTTATACAAAGAACGTTCCAGCACATCAATGTATTTGGCATCACCATGCAGCATGAACATGCGTAAATTCCACATGCAATTGGCAATAGAAGCACATGTTTCACAATAAGCTGTACTATTAGGCAACTCATAGTTTTTACCAAACGCTTCTCCATGACGAGTTGAACCAATAGCTCCGGTAATATACATCTTCTTCCCTACTACATTGTCCCATAATTTACCCACAGCATTTTCAAAATGCCGCTCGTTTTTCAAAGCGGCTATATCTGTCATAGCAGCATACATGTAGGTAGCCCGCACTGCATGGCCTACAGCCTCATCCTGAGCAATGACTGGCTTATGATCCTGCCAATAAGATCCGCTACGGAACTGATCCTCACTATTCCGATCATATTTGTCATACTTTCCACGAGCCTCCAAAAAGAATTGTGACAAATCCAAATAACGTTTATCTCCTGTCACCCTATAAAGCTTTACCAGCCCAATCTCCACTTCCTGATGCCCTGGCGCTACAGTAATCTTTTCTTCTTCAGGACCAAAGGTATTACACAACAAATTCGCACTCTTAATGGCTATATCAAGAAATGAACGTTTTCCGGTAGCTAGATAATGAGCTACAGCCGCCTCATACATGTGTCCTACATTATACAATTCATGGCTGTTGTCACGTTCATTTTCCCATCTTTTACTGCCAGCCCACGGATGTTGCGAATCCCCGCCAATAGTACGGGTAGTATAAAGATAACCATCCGGTTCCTGCGCAGCTCCTATCAGATGAATCAGACTGTCCATATACATATCCAGCGCTTTATCCTCCTTCACCGCCAACAAGTAAGCAGCTCCTTCCATTATCTTATACACATCCGAATCATCAAACGGATAAGGGGAATTGAATTTTCCTTCCATCAGTTTCCCCGCTACTGCAAAATTATCTATACGATGAGTTTCCTCACATTTATGAAAAGCAAAAGGCACGGTAACACTACGAATGGTTTCAATACGAGGTGCCCAGAAATTATCAGAAAAGTGTACATTGGTAAAAGGTACATCCTTGTATTGATAATCAGATTTATTGCTATCCGTCGACTTACACGCGGCAAGAACCCCGGCGACGAATAATATAACCAACGTTTTTTCATGGTAATCTATATTTAAAGTTTATCTATAATTCGTATCTGAAGTAATTTTCAATTCATACAATCCTCCGGCATTCTTCCCTTGAGCAGCACGGAAAGTAACATTCACTTTATCCTTTCCACGAGTCCAGTCCGCAGGAATAGAATACACATCGTCCACATAGGTCAGATATAGTTTTCGATTCAAACTGACAGTACGCAAATAGTTGCCGTCAATCAATATATCAAACTGACAAGTATCAGGCTCGTCTCCCCAGAAACGACAAATCAGATGATAAGGCTTTTGTTCCGTTTTATTTATATGAAGTGTGTAAGAAAACCATCCGTCTTTTGCCATACGGAACCGAGTATTCTTTGCCCAAAAATAATCATGCCAATAAATAGAATCATTCTCCCCCTTGCAACGCATGTTTCCTTTCATCTGTCTCGTCACCGATCTTCACTTCATCCGTTAAAGAACGAGTACGATAAACAAATTCATCCGGAGAATAAAGTTTCCAATATACAGTATGCCGCTGATGATGCATTTGAAAATAAGGGACCAACCCTACCCCTTGTTGTCCACCTCCATTCTTTACTGTAAACCGTAAGGATGTTGTGAAGAACATTGTATCCAGCTATCCAGATCGGTCAATGGACCCACTAACATAGGAATATTCTTTGCCGGAAGCGATTCACGGCAAGCACGATTGTCAATAACCCTATCTTCGGCATATCATCCGTCCCCCAATCCTCCCGCAAGCAATATCGGGCCATACATGACAGAGCCGAAATGAGGTTCATCCTTTGCATAATCAATATATAAGTTACGTGTGAAAACCAATGTTATCACATCTCCGCTCTTAACAGAATCCAACAGGCGAATGTAGCTTCCCTTATGTGCTTCCGTCTGTGCCGGCTCTCCATTAATACGAACTACAGCATCACCGCTCACCCAATCCGGATAACGGAACAGAAGCGTTCCTGTATAGCTCCCTATTTCATCCATCCTTACTGTAACCGTATCCGACTCCGGGAAATAAGTATCCAAAGTCAGCTTCAAACCTTTTTCCTTCCAGTGGAGACGTGAAGGAATATACAGATTGACCAGCAATTCTTGGTTATCCTTAAAATAAATGGATTCGGCATACTTAGAATGATTCTCCATCCCTGTACCCACACAACACCAGAAAGAATCAAACGGAGTACTATATTGCTTAAATGATCCCGGCAACAAAGAAGTATAATAAGTCACACAGCCCGGCATATCAGGATCTTGTGAAGCAAGAATATGGTTATATAAAGCATGTTCATAGTAATTCAGATATTTATAATCACCATCCAACATGAACAACTGTCTTGACAATTTCAACATGTTATATGTATTACAAGTTTCTGCCGAAGTATAGTCCAGCCGCTTGCTTTCTTCACCCGGTACGCCAAAACGCTCATAACAACTATTTCCACCGATAGCCAATGTGTGATCTTTAATTACAATATTCCAAAAGTTACGGGCAGCCTGATAATAAATATCATTGGGTGAGAACTCATACTCTCTGGCTACTCCCATAAATTGGGTATTTGATCGTTAGCATGGCGACCGAATAACACATCTTCTCCGTTAGCAATCGGATAAATAACATTGATATGATTGAACCTTTCTGCCGTCTGCAAAAATTTCTTATCTCCGGTAATACTATAGATATCAACAAAAACTTCATTCATCCCCCCCTGTTCCACACTCAAGGTACTTTGAAAAAGATCCCTATTGCTATTCAAGGCTATATGAGAAATAAAATCCGCCAAAGGCATCAATATATCCTTGGCTTGCCTACAACCTGCATAGACATATGCATCCCTCAATCCCGCCAAAATCTTATGGATACAATACCATGAGTTCCCATTCTGGTTATAATTCCAAGGTTGTCCGGTTTCATCCGGCTGGTTAAGCACCACATTCCCTTGAAGCAACTGCAAATAACCCTCCTTTCCTCTTTTACCGGTAATGAACCAACCATCCGGGGTCTGTTTTTGGCACTCTTGCAGTTCATCCAGCATATAATTCAATTTATCCAGCAAGGCTTTCTCGCCTGTAGAAGCATACATCATGGCACAAGCAGACATATAATGACCATAGGTACATCCACCATGCTTCTCCCATCCTCCGTAATTATCTCCTTTCCCCTGCAAACCGACACTACGGCGTACGTGTGGAATGAGCCTGTCTACATCCAGCGACAGCAGATATCCTTTATGTAAATCCATCGCTTTCTTAAAATAGCTATCGGTTAATTCGACTTCCGACAGTGCAAATGACTGCCATACCGGAACATGTACACGAGGTGCTTTGCGCACCTGCTCATATTCCGATGCAGTCAAACTTGATCACTCCTAAAAACAATATACTTAAAACGAATACTAACCTATATTTTTTCATGGTAACAGATTTTATAAAAAACACAATCAATGAATCAATTCAATCTTACGGAAACCAGCAAAGGTTCCGTCTCCCCCTTTAGCACACAAGCCTATGCGGAAGCCCATTCCCCACGGAACATACGGCGAAGCATCTATTTCCGTTGCCAAAGGTATCCACCTCTGCCCTTTCCGGAACTCAAAGCAAAGCCAATACCCGTCTTTCACAGTCATCCTGACCTGTGTCGTTGCTGACACCGTTATAGCACTTTGAGCCAAGACATCAACTTTACCATCTACATTTTCCATACTTCCACCTTATCTTTCAAACTGATATGCCAATACCGGCTAAAGGAGCGCCAAATCCATTATGAGCTCCACCAATAATACCGATACCAGCCGCAGCCATACTTTTCCGGTTATCAACAGTAGCAGTCAACGAAAAATTCAAAGCCTTGACAGGTTGTACCAGCAGAGTACCCAATTCCCTGTTTTCCATAGATGCTCCTAGATGTAATCCGTTTTTTCCTGTCTGATAATCTATTTTCTGGGTTACCCTCCATTGCCAAATGGGAGCTAGTGTATTACCCTTAAAGGAATCCACATAATCCAAAGACAAATTAGGACGATTATAAACGGCATCGTTCCTAAAATAAGGCCAGCCATCCTCTACCCCAACACAATTCCTCCAACACGCCCTGACGTCCGACATATACCGAACCACTCCTATTATAAGCATGATACAAATAAAACTCCTTTCCATCTTTCCGAACTATAGTACCATGTCCGGGACAACGCCAATCCTGATTGTCTACCAGTATAGGATTCTTTTCATACTTCTCCCATTTACCCAGCAAAGATTTGGAACGGGCTACTCCTGTTTTATAATTACATTTTTTATCACAACAGCTAGCTGCCGAATACAAGATATAAAAATAATCCTGCTTTTTAAAAACACATACCCCTTCTACCAGCCCTTCCTCCCAAGGAGTGTCATTACAAAACAAGGAAGTCATTTCTCCTATCAGACGGGTACGGTCCTCCGTCATCTCCTGTGCCCAAATATTTGTAGGCAAGCCCATACTGTTGCCGTCTTCTTTCCATATAAGATAAAGTTTACCCTTCTCATCTCTTGCAGCAAAAGCATCAATAGAGCCTGGTTCCTGAGCAACCAACGGTCCCAAATCTTTGAACCTCCCATCGGGGAATCAGCTACCGCCGCCGCACACGATAATCTCTTTGTCCTCTTGTCACGGGCTGTATAATACAGATAAACCTTTCCCTGTTTCTCATCATACGATAATTCCGGGGCCCAAAAATTATTTAATGCCCAATCAGTGCTCCATCCGGAAAAACATAATTCACCAATTCCCAGTTCACTAAATCTTTTGATTTAAAAATAGGGAACAACGGCGACCATTCATTAGAAGTCGCAGCAGCCCAATACTCTCCATTTATTTCAATGACAGTAGGATCAGGACGATCACCCGGCAATACCGGATTAATAATTTTTTCGTATCCAACGGCTTGCACATGTACACCGCAACATCCCATAATTGTCAATAGAATCACAAATAACAGTCTTTTCATAGTAATATAAAATTATTCATAAGTTACAGGAAATGCCGAGATACGCAAACGGGCAGCTCCCATCGGTATCAAGGTTATATCTTCCAATATTTCACTTTTCGGAGCCCCTTCTTCCGGCAACACACCACATAAGCCATATTGATCTATGCCCCAAGAAGGCACTCTTCTCCCTTGTGCTTTTATCACTAGAGGAACGTTATCAGCAGTAAAAGGATAATTGTCTGAAGGCCATTCTCTCTTCTCACTTTCAAGCATTGCTCCAAAACCCTATCATCCAATTTCAAAGCATAGTTCCAAGCACTTTGAGGATAGATTTCATAAGTAGGCCAAGCATTGACATCAGCACCTTTCTGCCATTTAGAATCCCATATAGCATTTTCTGCACTACTTACCTTTCTATACTCTTCCTCTATCAATAGAGAGAAAGTCAAAGGACCGTAATTCACGCTGGCACTGTTTTGATTGGTCTGCCATCTTTGAACAGATAAAGACATGGGTAATTGCAAGATTACCACATCTCCATTACTCCAAGTTCTATCCAAACGAACATATTTACCAGACTCCATACCAGCAGCTACCGTTTCTCCGTTAACTATTAATGTCCCCCCCTTGCACCAAGCAGGTACACGAAGATATAATGGAAAATCCACTTTACCGGAAACTTGCACTGTAAACCGAATCATTTCTTCAAACGGATAGTTTGTTTCTTCTCTCAGAATAACTTCAGTACCGTTTACCCCTACTTTCGCCTGTGCACAACACGGACCGTAAATAATGGCGGCGAGCCCGTTATCCGGAGTTGCATAAACCAAATTTTCAATATAGTAAGGCCAGCCTTGCGCATGGTTATGCTGACAGCAACGACTGCTGAAAGGATTCATAGCCAAGAAAGGACCACCATTATCAATTCCGGGTTTATGGTCTTTAGAATCACTCACCACCTGATTGGGACAAGTAATATATCTTAAAGCTTTGAAATCAGGCATTACCGCCGCCGGATAAGAATTGAAAGCGACCTCCTCGCAATGCTCAGCCCAAAAAGGATCACCGGTCATACGAAGCATTATCTCATCAGACGCCATCTGTTCTACAAATCCACAAGTTTCTGTACCTTGTCGTGGATCAATATAAGCCAAACGGCATTCTCGTCCGCTCCGAACATACCTCCCGGCACCTGTCCGAAATACGTCTCACCAGATGATGCACTCGATAAGATGCCTGCAAATCTGCCGAATCACCACTAAGCATATAGTAAGTAGCCGGTTCACGAAAGCACTGTGCAATATTCACATTATGCCAATTAGGCAAATCCGATTCATTTGTCCAGTCTGCCGTATTACGATGAAGTTTCCGAGCAAGCTCCAGCAGGAATTGTTCTCCTGTGATGTTATAAAGCCAATAAACACTATACAGATTATCCCCCCCACGCTGTTCTCCCAATATCTTCCAAAATTTATCATCGGGACAGTTAGTTGCCATTTAAAGTAATCAGTCATCAAAGTCAACACTCTCTTATCACCAGAATATTCATAATAAGATTGCAAACACCAAAGCATTACCATATTCGCCCAAAGTTCTCTCTTCCCTCCACGTTCATTCACCGGACCGAAAAAGCCATCCGGTTGCCGGCTCTGAATAGCTGCTTCAATCCAGACTTTTTGTTTCTGCAATCATAGCAGAATCTTTTAAGATATAAGCCAAATCACCATATCCTTTCAGCCAATAAGGGACTTCTTCCCAACCATGATCTCCACCAGACAGCAACCACGCATTATCCTTCTTATCCAACCACGCACTAATTTCACCCAGTTTCCCGGTTAATCCCTCTTTTTGCAACAGCAGGTACTTTTTCAGCCAGCCTTCCGGCTCAAGGTTCCTACCGGCAATTTTATAAAATGCAATGGTTTCAAAGGCAAAACGATTTCCCTGATAACTGACATTCCTATCTATCGTACCGGGACGTGAAAGCATATCTATCTTCATCTCCCTTTTTTCCTCCATACATGCTGTCAGTACAGCCACAATCAAAAAGGAACCTAATAACAATTTCCCTATATTTCTCTTTTTCTTAAACATACCGTTTTTTATTCAAATTTTACATCAGCAAAAGTACATCTGTCCCTGAGTTTCATGGAAAAGAATCTTGTCAGAAAAAGAAAGAATATAACCATTTTACTCATTCAGAAGTTTTTCAGCCCATATCATCGTATTTTCTTTACTTTTAATCCGCTAATAACACCTTGTCCTTTTTGAGGAGAAAGCAGAATCTCCAGTCCTTCATGATTCCGCACATTGACCACAAGTGTCTTTACAACAGCTGTCTGCTCGCCATAAGAATCAGCCAGATTCAATGAATCTATCAATTTTTCTCCATTGACTGACACATCAAATACACGTTGTCCCTCGGCAGAAACACCTGTACGCACAATATTTTTCCGTTCATCCTTACTGAAAGGTTCCGTGAAATAAAAGCCAATTTCATATACTCCGTCAGGAACATCCAGCCGGTAACAAGTCGTACCAATCAAAAAGGTCTGAAAAAGAGGCTCTAAAAAGTATTTTTTATATCAGCCCTACTCCATACCTAACTCCATCATGTGATGATCCCGGCCAAGAGTTAAAAGGTTTTCCATCCATATATCCCCAACTTCCCTTTGTATAAGGTTTATCGGGTATCCATATTTCCTGAAGCTGCGGGTCTATAAAATAACAATGCTCCTGTCCCAAATTAATACAAAGACCGTCCAAAAGCACATCACTGTCAGTAAGACGGGAAGATAACAATTTCATCTGTATCTTCAGCCTGTCTGAAAGTGCCCCACTTCGAGCATCCAGCAGATTCTCTCCGTTTATAAAAGGAACTGCGAAAACAGCTTCCCCATTTACCACTTCACGCACACCCAAAGACTTTCCATTATGAATTAACTCCACCGTTTTCTGATTAGAAAAAACACTGATCTTACGCACATTTATACTATCATCACAAATTTCCACCCTTTTCGTCCAATCGGCCCCGGCAATATGAATCATCGGAATGTCCGACCAACGAGCCTGACAGTAATAATAAATCTCTTTCTTCCGACGATCCTCTGTCAACATTCCTTTTTGATTCAGATTAGGCTTGCTATCACCACGACCATCCACCTGAAAATCAACCAAATTCCAAATAGAATAACCTATATAATCCGGACGTTTCTCCATTTCATTGATATATCTGCGATTAAAATCCAATTGAAATTCCGGAGTAAAATCAAATGTACGCGGAGTATAAGAATGGATACGTTCATCGCTTCCTGCTCCAAATTCCGACAAAAAACGAGGTTTTGCAGTAGAATAACTACAAAATTTATCAAACATAGGTGCAATCGTAGCAGAATCTCCCTGATACCAAGACTCATATACATTCACCCCGTTAACATCCGAAATACTAAACATCTCCTTACTAGACTGTGTATAGGTTTCTCCCAAGTAAAAGCATGAAAGGCGACACAAGAAAGACGATAAGGATCCAGCTCTTTTTTCAAAGCCTCCAATTCCCTAGCCAACGCAATAGCTTGCTTATGGTAATCCCATAATTCATTCATAGCCCCCCATAGTACCACCGATGGATGATTGTAGTTCTGAAGAATCATCTCTTTCAACATTTCTTTGCAGTTATGAGCGAATGCCGTATTTTTTCTCACTTCATTCACAACACAAATTTCAGACCATACTATCAACCCAATTCGTCACAGGCTCGATATATTTCCGGATCTTGAGGATAATGACTGATACGCACAAAATTAGCTCCCATTTCTTTCAGCAACCGCATATCCCTACGATTCATTTCAACGGGAATAGCCGTTCCCAAACCTGCATAATCCTGATGCCGTGCAGCTCCCCTCAATTTAAGATACTTCCCGTTCAGATAAAAGCCTGTCTTGTCCACCGAAAACCATCTGAATCCAACCGGAGAAATTACTTCTTGATACATTTCTCCATTCTTGGCATCGCATACCTGCACTTTTACCGTATATAAATAAGGCAATTCAGGAGACCACAAATGAGGATTCTCTATCCTTCCTACAGAAGTGGATATAGGATATTTCCTGCCTGGAATCAGTTTCAGTTTCAACTGTTTCTCTTTCACAATCCGATTCATTTCATCGCAAAGAAAAACATTGACGTGCACGTGCTTTGTATCGGTAAAGTCATTTTTAAGAAAAGCCACAATTTGCATTGACGCCTCAGATACCGACACTTCAGGGGTTTGTATCCTTACTGGAACAGCTGCATAAGGTTCTGTCACAAAATGCACTTTTTCCGTCCATTGCAAGAACACCCTGCGATAAATACCCCCAAAAATAGAAAAATCTCCGGAAACCGGTGGAAGGATTTCCCCCAAAGAAGAACTATTATCCACTTTTACCGCCAACAGATTTTCCTTTCCAACTTCACAGATATCAGTTATATCAACTCCGAAAGCGGTATATGCCCCCAAATGAGTTTTCAATAATTTCCCATTTAAATAGACGTCTGCCTTGCTGGCCACTCCATCAAAACGAAGAGTTATTTTCTTATCCCGTGCCTCTGAAGGAATGAACAACTTCTTCCTATACCAAGATATGCCACGCCTATATCCCCGTTGCTCGTCAATCACATCTCCGGCATTCCAAGTATGAGGCAAATCTACAGTTACCCAATCAGAATCATTCCAATCCATACTGGAAAAAACGTTCATCATTCTCTGCTTTATACTTCCATGAATCTGTTATAGAAATTTCAGAGGCACATATACAACATATACATCCCCAGAAAAACAACAACCAACCGGCAAACCTTTTCATACCATCACTTCAAATAAATATTAAAAGAAAAAGACTGTCCGGAACCGCACATGACAAAAAGTGCCAAACAGGTTTTCGGACAGTCTGTTCATTACCAATCCACTAATATCCCGGATTCTGCTTTAACTTACCATTCTTATCCAATTCAGCTCTTGGAATAGGATACAAGTTCTTATTTATATCATTTGTAGCAGAATGAGAAAGCCATGATTTAGTTGTCCATACTCCAAAACGAATCAAGTCCTGCCTTCTTCTTCCTTCTTGGTTAAACTCCCAACCCAATTCATCCAAAAAGCGACCATATTTTATATCTGCTCCACCTTCATGAGTTGTTCTAGGACTTTTAATCTTGTCCAAATAGGTTGTTTCGCGCAATCCATAATCATAGGTACTCCCTCCCATCAGTTCCGCACCAGTGACTACCGCTTTTTCCGGAGCAGACTTGAATGCGCGTTGTCTGATTTCTGTTACAATTTGTGCCGCTTCGTCCGCTTTTCCAGTCCTTAACAAACATTCAGCTTTCATCATCAATATATCTGTATAGCGGAAGGGGAAAACATCGTTACTCATAGCACCAGGAGACATACCGGCAACATACTCATACTTTGCCAAATGATATCCATGTAATTCCTCAGCCCAATCAACCCCCGGAACCACATTTACAATATTCATAGGAATCCCCTGACTGTTGCCTATCTCGCACAACACATTGGAACCATCGGGATACACTTGCTGTCCCATCAAATAATTCTCGGTCAGACGACTGTCATCCGGATCAAATGTATTTATAAATTGCGGAACAGCAACCGAACCTCCCCAACCACCAAAACTCTTAGTGGAATATACCTGAGAGAACTGACCGTTTAGAGCGTAATTGAATATATTCAATCCACCGGCGTAACTTTGATCAAAAGGAACAACAAAAACAGCTTCCGTACAATCCTCATTATCAGCCTTGAATACATCTTTCTGATTTCCCGCCAACGAGAATTGTCCAGATTTTATGATCTCCTCACAGGCATCCAGACACTTTTGCCATTGTGGGGTTCCCGTATACACCTCCGCATTGATATACATCTTGGCCAATAAAGCATAAGCAGCCCATTTGGTAAAACGTCCGTAAGTCGATTCATCAACATTCTCCGGTAATAAAGGAAGGGCGGCTGTCACTTCGGCAATGATAGAATCATTCAAGGCTTTACGACTGATTTGTTCGGGAAGAAAACCTTGAGGGACATCAAAACGGGTCAGATAGGGTACATTGCCGTAATAATCACAAAGCATATAATAATAAGAAGCCCTTACCGCTTTTAACTCCGCCAAATAATTATCCTTACCTTCCGTCACAGGCAACAGGCCGGATCAATCTGGTAAATTACCTGATTGGCATTGTTTATACCAGTATACAGGTCACCCCACCGATTAACAGCCTCACCTGTCTCCGAAGTCCAGGTATGTAAATGCATGTTAATGGTAGTCCCATTCCATCCCCAAGGATGTACCGGTATCATGGTCTCATCTGTAGAAATGGTCTGCGTTTCATTTATTGCACCGATAACAACAGAACGCCATGGAGTATAAGCATTACCTAATATGGCAACCATGTCCTTTTCCGTATAATGATATTTATCGGATACGATCGTAGTATACACGCTATCGTCCAGTTCCATACAACTATTCAATGATGCTCCTATCAGACAACAAAGTGCAGGACACATCAATGCTATTCTTATTCTTCTTTTCATGTTCTTCAATCTAATAATTTAAAAATTCAAGTTAACGCCAAAGGTATATGAACGGGTAGTGGGATACTTGTTTCTGTCATCTGTTCCCGGAGTTAAAAGCGAACCGCCTACCTCCGGATCAAGTCCTTTGTATCCGGTAATGGTCAAAGCGTTTTGAACAGAGAAATACAGACGCATTCCCTTAATCCCTTTAATAAAGTCTTTCTTGAAATTATACCCCAATACAATATTATCAATTTTCCAATAATCACCATCCTCCACATAGTAACTATTAAATTGCTTGGAGTCCGTCAGCACCGCTTTACCAAATACTTTTTCATACCCGGCTTTCAAATTATTCATTGCCTGGTCTCTATAATTCTCATAATGCAGACGAGTAAAGTTGATATTCTGGAATCCAAAGGCTCCTCTCATGGTAACGCTCAAATCAAAATTTTTTATAACGGAAATCATTGTTCCATCCCAAATAATGCTTTGGCAAACCATTACCCAATCACTTTTCTATCCTCTATCTTCACATCTTTAGACTCTACAGCATTACCATTCTGATCTTCATAAATCCATTTACCGTCTTCTGTAATATCCAATACTTTCCAACCCCAAATCTGCCCTATAGGTTCCCCTACTTTTACACGATGGTAGGGACTCCCGACATAGGCGCTTGTGCGTCACCCACATAAAAATAATCGTTTGCCAACTGGTATTTACTATTATTCAATTTGTCAAGCTTATTCTTATTAGTAGAATAAGTCAGTGTGGTATTCCAACCAAAATCTTTTTTATTAAAGACAACCCCCGTTCAGCAATATCTCCAGTCCCTTATTACTGATAGTACCCACATTTGCCAGTGTAGTGCCATATACATTGGGCGGAACAGGAACAGGATAATTATATAACAAGTCTACAGTTTTTCTGTAATAAGCATCAACACTACCACTGATACGATCTTTCAGAATAGAGAAATCAAGCCCCACATTAAATTCCTTCTTCTTTTCCCATGTGAATTCCGGATTCGGATTACTCTGCGGATTCAATTTATTCACCCATTGACCATTATAATAAAAAGTATCATTATTTGAAGTATATCCCAAACGATAGGTTGCCAAATAAGGATTGGAAGGAGCAATACCTGTCACACCATAACCGGCACGAAGTTTCAAGCTATTAATCCACTTGATATTTTTCATAAAATTCTCTTCATTAATCCGCCATGCCAGACTTACAGCCGGAAATGTACCCCAAACCTGATCGGAACCCACAAATTTGGAGTCTGCCTCATGCCTTACACTAATGGTAGCCAAATACTTGCCCGCCAATATGTAATTGATACGTCCGAAAAAACTGATAAGATTACCTGACGTTTTATTACTGTTAATAGGAATAGCAGCACCGGCAATATCGCTGTCGCCACGTCCTAAAGCGATATTATCCCAGCCAAACTGGTCTGTAGGAAAATTCCAGTTCCGCATCCAATAATCCTCCCATATATTCTTCTGATAGCCATAACCTCCCAATACAGAAATATTATGAATGCCAAAAACTTCACTATACTGAGCGGTAAATTCAAACAACTGGTCTGTAGTCTCACAAGTACCTCTGGAGGCAAAACCATCACGGGAATGAGCCACTGTGGTATTGAAATTATCAAAAGTCTCACGATAACCCCTTGTTTCGTAATATCTATCCCAAGATAACAAAGCATTGAATTTCAATGATTCGATGGGTTGGAAAGTAACATTACCATTCAATCTGGTACGCTGTCTGTGATGTCTGCCATTAGCTGTCTCGATAGTACTCAGCGGATTGGCGATAGCCACCAGAGCCGAAGGCTGTGCCCAAGGACCATCATACTCCGGCATTGATGACAGGACATCCTTATTTACATCCTGCTTATAAATAGGCAAGGTAGGATTAGTAACCAATGCCGCACTATATACCCCTCTATTGAAAGAGGAACCATCTCCGGTCGTTGTATAGTTCTGCGTATTAGAATTAACGCTGACGTTCAAACGCAATTTATCATTCAACATTGAATGATTCACCGCCAGTCGTACAATCAACGCCTCATTATCTGACTTTTTGAAAATTCCCTGGTTCTTTTTATAATTGACATTCAACAAATAATTAGTCTTCTCGGAACCACCCTTTACACTCAGATTATGCCCATGATTGACCGGAGTACGAGTTATGGCTTCCAGCCAATCTGTATTACCTCCAAAATCAGTAGCAGAAATTGTTCCATCCTGAATTAAAGAACGAAATTCATCTCCAGTCAACACTCTTTCCGTTTTCACAAACTCTTCTGTACCGACATACCCATTATAGTCTATGGAAAAATCAGAATTAGCCTTACGGGTAGTAACCAAAATCACCCCATTGGTAGCTCGTGTACCATAAATAGCCGCAGACGAACCATCCTTCAGCACATCGATTTGAGCAATATCCTCAGGAGCCACCGTTCTTAAATCTCCCGGAATACCGTCAATCAACACTAATGGCGAATTGTTACCCTGCAAGGAGTTAGTACCACGAAGTAAGATAGACGAATTCTCGGTAGGGTCACCTGTAGAATTCACAATGCTAAGACCAGCAATTTTCCCTTTCAATAATTGCCCCGCATCCCTCACATTTCCACGGACAAAATCCGAAGACTTGACACTTGAGATGGCAGCCGTCAGCTCACTTTTCTTTTGCGAACCGTAACCCACCACTACAACTTCCTCCAGCGCCAGAGAAGAAGGTTTCAACTGTACCTTGACAAAGGTCTGGCTACCCACATTTATCTCTTGGGCATCATAACCTATATAAGAAACAATCAAAACAGTATTCTTATCACTTGCCTCCACACTAAAATTACCATCTATATCGGTAATGGTTCCCTGAGAAGTACCTTTAAGAATAACCGACGCACCGATCAGTGCATCCTTATGTTCATCATATACCGTTCCCTTTATTATTCTGCTCTGAGCAAACAAGCATTGGGAAACGAGTAAAAACAAGCCCAACATCAACATCGTTGTTTGTCGATGTCCAAATTCAGACGGATGTGCACCTTTACTAAACATGTTTTTCATATTTGATCTTTAATTTAATTACAGCCCAAAGTAGACTTATTAGATAAAAAGCCACAAGAATATCCATCCAAATAATATGAATTTTCTGCCAAAACAATATTTTCACCCACCTTTTACACCACCTTACCTCCTCCACCTTACGAAAAGAGAGCAATATTCTGCCAAAACAGGACAATATTTTGCCTTCCCCTTGTGTTTTTCAGCCAAATATCTACTTTTGCACATAGTAAACCACTTGATAAAACAAACTATGTACAAGCACTTATTCCTTCTCATATCAATCCTTTTCAGCCTGTCATCCCCCTGTGTTCATGCTGAAAGATATTATTTCCAACATTTGGGTCTGAAAAACAAACTGTCTCAAAGTTCCGTTCTTTGTATCACCCAAGACAGGAACGGATTCATGTGGTTCGGCACCAAAGACGGACTAAACCGTTATGACGGATCCAATTTCCGTATTTTCAAACACAATCATTCCAACCCTCATTCTTTGGGTAATAACAACGTCAACTCATTGCACGAAAATAAGGATGGGAAATTATGGATAGGAACAGACGACGGAATTTATATCTATGATCCATTGACGGAAACTTTCTCAAAACTCACCTGCAAAAGTCAGGACAGCTTGTGCATCACCCAGCCCATTGTACAAATCACCACCGATACACAAAAAAACATCTGGATAGCAGTAGAATCCCAAGGCGTTTTCCTGTTCGATAACGACCGACAAACATTAACACACTATGCTATCCCCGATGCCCATCTACTCAGTTCTATCTGTATAGACCAGCAAAACGCAGTATGGATAGGCTATAACGGAAAAGGGCTTTATTATACTGATGATCATTTCCAGAACTTCCGGTTATTCCAAACACAAGAGGGGAAAAACCTCTTCACCGATGACCAGATTTTCAAAATTTTCCCCGAACAGCATAATACCTTGTACACTGGTTCCCGCAAAAGGTGGTCTGAAAAGTATCAATATCCTTACCCGGACAGTCACCGACTTGCTACCGGACTCTTCCCAAACCGAAAGTATCTTTGTAAGAAACATCTATCCCATCGACAAAAAAACATTGTGGGTTGCCACAGAACGAGGAATATACACTTACAACAAGGAAACCCGGGAAATCCAACACCTCACCTACAATCCCAACGATGACTATTCCTTGTCGGACAATGCCATTTATTCCCTCTACAAGGATGCTGAAGGTGGCATATGGATCGGCAGCTATTTCGGAGGCATAGACTATTATCCCACCCAATATGCCACCTTCGAAAAATACTATCCCATCATAGGACAAAACAGCCTCAGCGGAAAAGTAGTCCGTGAATTTTGCGAAGATGAAGACGGAATCTATGGATAGGAACAGAAGACGGCGGCTTGAACAAATTCAATCCAAAGACCAAAGAATTCAGCCCTTGTCCACTGGCAGGACTGCACTATAAATGTCCACGCTCTAAGTATGGACAATCACACTCTGTGGATAGTACATATTCCAAAGGATTATACTCATTGGATCTGAAGACCCGCCGTTCCCGTCACTACCTGATGGGACATGCCGAAAATACATTGAACGACAACAACATCTATTCCATGTGCCGCACCTCTGCAGGTCAACTCTACATAGGTACCACAACCGGACTCAATCTCTATAACCATGAAACAAATGATTTCACCCGTATCCACAAAATGGATGGTATCTTTGTTTTCAACATATTGGAAGACAGTAAAGGAAATATCTGGTTTGCCACCTATAACTCCGGTATATTCAAATACAATCCTAGAAATAACAGCTGGAAAAATTATGTTTCCACTCCCGGAGTTCCCCACGGACTCCCTTACAACAAGGTGATAAGTATTTATGAAGACAGCAAGCAACGCTTGTGGTTCACCATGCTGGGAAGAGGATTCTGCTCATTCAACCAGGACACAGAGGAATTCACTACTTATGATTCTTCACAAGGGCTTGCCAATGATGTGATTTATAAGATTGTAGAAGCCAACAATGACATCCTTTGGCTCACCTCCAACAAAGGATTGATACGGTTCGATCTGAAGACCAAAACCTCGAACATTTATGCAGACAACAATGGACTGCTCACCAATCAGTTCAATTATAGTTCAGGAATTAAGAGCAAAGACGGTACCATCTATTTCGGATGTATCAATGGCTTCATTGCCTTCAAACCCGAGTCCTTCACCGAAAACACTTATTTTCCACCTGTAGCCATCACCGATTTCCTGCTTTTCAACAAAAGCGCCGATATAGGCACCAAAGATTCCCCCCTCAGCCAAAGCGTGACTTATACCCGGGAAATAAACCTGAAGTATAATCAAAACTCTTTTGCCTTCCGCTTTGCAGCTCTTTGTTACGCCGCCCCTGAAGAAAATTACCTGAGTTATACATTGAAAGGATTTGATAAAGAGTGGTACAGTACCACAAAAAAGTTCCACCGCTTCCTATACCAATCTAAAGCCAGGCGACTATACTTTCTGCGTGAAAACAGCTAACGCCAAAGGAGAATGGAGTAATGACATCAAAAGTATCCACATACATATCGCACCTCCTTTCTGGAAATCCCCGTGGCCTATCTTCTTTATTTTATGCTTTCGGCAGCCGGTATCGGATATATCTTCTATCGCTTCCGAAAACAAATCACGGACAAACAACGACGACAACTGGAAATCTTAGAAGCCGAAAAGGAAAAAGAAATTTATCATGCCAAAATAGACTTCTTCACTAATATAGCACATGAAATCCGCACACCGCTAACCCTGATAAAAGGCCCGTTAGAGAACATCCTGCACAAGGAAAACATAGATCGCAACACCATCCGTGAGAACCTGGACGTCATGGAACGGAATACCCTGCGATTACTTGACCTGACCAATCAGTTACTCGACTTCCGAAAAACAGAAACCAAGGGGTTCCGTCTTAACTTTATGGATTGTAATATCTCCCAACTAATAAGAGACACTTATATCCGTTTCAATCCCGCCGCCCAACAGAATGGTTGAAATTTCAAACAGACCTGCCCGAACAGGATTTCAATGCACCCGTAGATAAAGAAGCCCTGACCAAAATTCTAAGCAATCTGTTCAATAATGCAGTAAAATATGCCACATCATCTATCCATGTATCTTTAATACCACCATGCGGAATGAAAGAACCGGGATACTTCTCCATTATGGTCAGCAATGACGGGCATCCCATCCCCCACGATATGCAAGAAAAAATTTTCCAGCCTTTTGTGCAAATCAAACAAACCTCCGGTGGGCAACGCACAGCCGGTACCGGCATCGGCCTGCCTTTGGCACGTTCCTTGGCAGAATTACATAAAGGAAAACTTTACTTAAAGGATAGTGAAGAAATCTGTTTCTGTGTCGAGCTTCCTGTCGATCAAGAAAAAGCCATACAATTACAAAAAGATTCCACTATCAGCCAGACCGGCAATATGCAAACAGTCATCCGGCAACACAGCACTAACATCTGTATTCTTGTAGTAGAGGATGACCCCGAGATGCAGAACTTATTTGCGCACAACTGGAAACTGTATATTGCGTTATACGTGCATCTAATGGCAAGGAAGCCTTGCAAGTGCTATCAGAAAAGACAATCAGTCTGATTGTCAGTGATGTGATGATGCCCGAAATGGATGGTTTCGAATTATGCCATACATTAAAGACCGATATCGAACATAGCCATATTCCTATCATTCTGCTCACAGCAAAAGTTACCATGCAATCCAAGATAGAAGGAATAGAACTGGGAGCCGACGACTATATAGAAAAACCTTTTTCTACGGAGTATTTATTGGCACGCATAGCGAACTTATTAAGCAATCAGGACAAATTGCGCCATGCTTTTACTTCATCACCTTTTGTGAACGCCAAAACCATTGCACTGAGCAAAGCAGATGAGAACTTTTTAGACAAACTAATAGAAGTAATTCAAAAGAACATTTCGGAACCCGATTTTAATGTGGATATATTAGCCGAGAAAATGAATATGAGCCGTTCCAGCCTGCATCGAAAAATAAAGGGAATCGCTCAAATTACCCCCAATGAGTTTATTCAACTGGAACGGTTGAAAATGGCAGCCCAACTGATTCAATCCGGAGAATACAGAATCAATGAAGTATGCTATATTGTCGGTTTCAACTCTTCTTCCTATTTTGCCAAATGTTTTCAGAAACAATTTGGAGTACTGCCAAAAGATTTTTACAAGAACGGCTCCTGACACTGTAAGATAATTTATATATGCGTATAAAATAGTCCTTTTAAATTTGGCATAATGCCATGAATCCATTACATTTGTTCCATATCACAAATGATAGAATTATGCAAGATATAACAAACGGACGTTGCGGTTGGTGCGGAACAGACGAATTGTATGTGAAATACCATGATCAGGAGTGGGGAAAGTTAGTAACCGATGACAAGACGCTGTTTGAGTTTCTTGTATTGGAAAGTGCCCAAGCAGGACTAAGCTGGATAACGATTCTTAGAAAAAGAGAGGGGTATCGTAAAGCCTTCTGTAATTTTGATGCCGAGTTGGTGGCACAAATGACCGATGAAGACGTTGAGCGGCTAATGCAATTTGAGGGCATTGTAAAAAACCGTCTGAAAATCAAATCGACAATCACGAATGCGAAACTATTCCTTGCCGTACAAAAGGAATTCGGCAGTTTTTATAATTATACCCTGTCATTCTTTCCCGACAAAAAGCCGATTATCAACACATTCCGGTCATTGAGCGAGATTCCGGTATCCTCCCCCGAATCCGATGCCATGAGTAAAGATATGAAAAAACGAGGTTTCAAGTTCTTCGGAACTACGATTTGCTACGCCCATTTGCAAGCTTCAGGTTTTATCAACGATCATTTGACAGACTGTATTTGCCGGAAAGTTCCACAACAGAATTATTAACTCTGTTAACACTATCATCACCTTTTATCGGAAACCTCAATATGTCTTTTCCTCCTTTTCTTTTCGAGAAAAATAGCAACGATATGACAGCCGGGATTGAATTCAAGACTATAAGGGTATCTGTAATTCAATAGTTTCATGCATATATCTTGACTGAGCCGAAAAGAAAGAGATGTTCTGTTCCCAGATTGCATAACAAGACATTTTTTGGCTTTGTGAGAGCAGTTGCTCTCACCTTTTGGGGCATCTCTCACCTCATCTCTCACCCTTTAAACGCTTTATTCATCGGGGGAAAGTGGATAAAGATGAGAGCATGAGAGATAAAATGTGTTTTTTGCATTGATAGGAGTAGTCCCGAAAGTTAACGGCATAACTTTCGGAAACAATGGAAGAAACTTCCTAAACTTATGCTGTCAGTTTGTAAAAACCTCCCGTCGTGAAAGGGAAAATGTTCCGAGGAAAGACAACCTGTTTTATACGAATGTTCATGCGGCACTTCATGAACGTTCACGTAGGACTATATATACGTCCGCGTGAGGTTACACATATATATGTGGGAATCATCAATTTGTTCATGTACAAAAACACAAGTTCCTATGCAAAAAAGATAAGGATGTTTTTTAAAAACATAAGTTCATTTTAAAAAAAGAACAAGACCTTTTTAAAAAACGAAACTTATGATTATTTACCAATTTTGCAAGCTAAAATAACTTCTCTGCCAATCATCAAGATACACCTTCACCGGAAATCAAACTTCAGCCTGACAGGCACACTTAATTGTAACCGGCATTTTGCCCGAACTCTTCTTTATTGATAATGGCATCCAGTTGAGTCTGAGGAATAGGACGTAGCAAATGATGCTCTTTTATATTCACTTTCGCATCCGGATTGTATGCTTTTACTCTTTCCAGCAGCTTACCGGTACGCTTCAAATCGAACCAACGTTGCTGCTCTCCTCCCAACTCACGGGCCGTTCATCCAAAATAAAATCCAATGTCAACTGTTCCGGCTTTATCTCCATGGCGGCTTCCTTGCGGGAATAGCTGCTCTTCTCCTTACCTCATGATATAAGATGTTCCAGAGGCATTATCGTTCAAGAATAATTCAGCTCGGCAGCTATCAGATACAACTCAGCAAGACGAATGACCACACCATGTCTCACACTTCCCGTATAATTCACTGACTCACGAGACGGATCAAGGAATTTTTTGAAAGTCACATTCTGAACCCTATTCTTGACAGAGCCATCGGCATTGTAAACAAAATCCTTGTCTATGGTGATATAATCGTGTTTAGCTTCCTCTGCATCGGACACACTATATTTAGTAAAGAAAATAGCCGTATCTCCCGGTGAGATATAAGTACTGTTCGTATTGTTACAAATCCATGCCTGCTGGAACACATCATCATAACGGGCATCCATCTTTTCATCGAACAGGTTCAGATAATACAGCGTAGGCATATATCTGTTGAAACTGCGACCATATTCTATGGAGCGCGTAACAGGTTTCTTACCGTCTTTATCGAGTACCTGATCATAACACATCACCCACAACAGATGTGAAGGGTTATTACCCGGTGTCCTCCAAATGATGGGGTTCCCGTCAGGACCTTCTTCAATGGAAGTTCCGAATATCTCACTCTTTGTGTACATACAAACAAACACATTCTCTTTTACATCATTACATTTATAAATATCACAAAGGTCCGAATAATCTTCTGCCAAGCTATAACCATAATTGTTAATGACATTACGAGCATATTTCAACGCTTCCTCATAATTTTTATTATACAGATAAACGCGTGCCAGAAACGCTTCTGCCGCACCTTTGGTAGCACGCCCGTAATCGGAAGTGGAAACCGGTAATTTAGCCACCGCCTCTTTTAAATCGGCTATAATCTGAGTATAAAAATCCTCTTCGGACGAACGGTAAACGTAACCTGACGGCTCGGTACATTCTTCTGTCGTTAAATAAACACCTCCCCATGTCTCTACAATATGCCATAGATAAAGAGCCCGCAAGAAATAGGCTTCCCCCATACGGATATCTTTAACCGAAGCTGAAAGTTCAGAGCTAGGCAAACGGTTCAAGGCAGTGTTACAAGTATTCAATGCCGAATACAAACGTTCCCACTCTTTAGTTATCGCATTGCTGGAACCTTGTAATGACGAGTTATAATCGGAAAGCTCAGCTTCGGCACAACCATTTCCCCGGGTAAATATATCCGTTCCCAACTCTGTCATTGATGTGGCATATTCCTGTCCATACCAAAAACGCAACGGTGTGTAACATGAGTTAATCAGAGCTTCCGCACCCGATTCGGTTTTATAAAAAGTATCAGCGGTCAATCCGCTGGGATTTTCCTCTGTCAGGAAATCATTACATGAGCTCAAGGTTGCCGCCATACAGCTGAGCAAACACCATTTATATAATTTATTCATACCTGTTCGCTTGTTTAGAAATCAACATTAATACCAAATACTGCTTGTTTTGTCATCGGATAGCTCAAGGAGCCTCCTCGTTCGGGATCATAATTGTCTAAATGACTGAAAGTAAAGAAATTCTTTAATGAACAATAGATACGGATATTAGAAGCATGAATCTTCCCGATCCATGATTTAGGCAACTGATATCCCAAAGTGATTTCTTTAATCTTCAAATACGAACCATCCACGTATCCCAATGCATCTAATTTGGAAGAATCCGAATAACTTTTTTCCGGACGGGGAAATTCGTTAGTAGGATTCTCCGGAGTCCAATAGTTTACTTTAATACCCGGATCTCCCTGAATACGGTATGAGCCGTAACCGTTGGCTTCCGAATGTAACATTTGCCCTTGTCTCCAATACATGAAAACGCGCAAATCAAAGTTCTTGTATTTGAATGTATTGTTCAACCCCATTACGAAATCGGGAGTTTCCGAGCCCAAGATGATACGGTCATTATCATTGTCTATTGAACCATCCTTATTCTGGTCCTTTATTTTTATACGTCCCGGCTTCTCACCATACTTAGCTGCTTCCGCGGCCTCGTCAAGCTGCCAAATACCGATTTTCTCCAATCCATAATGTGTCTTGATGGAATGCCCTACAAACCAACCGTTACTGATATCACGGTCAGTTCCATCTGCCAGCTCAGTAATTTTCTCTCTGTTCAAAGTAAATGTATAATCGGTATTCCAAGAGAAATCCTTTTTGATTGAAATTTTGGGTATTAATAACTAATTCCACACCTTTATTCTCAGTTTTTCCTACATTATCCCATGCCAAAGAATATCCGGTAGAACTAGGTACTTTCTTCTGCATCAACAAATCTGATGTCTTTTGTTGATAAATATCCAATGAACCACTGATACGGTTATTGAAGAAACCGAAGTCAATACCGATATTAGCCGTTGCTGTTTTTTCCCAGCCCAGATTATAATTCGGTGTCAAAGCTGGATAGTAGCCATAGGCTCCGTTTTCCGTATTATTTATGAGATAAGCATACATGGTCTTTCCCAATCCTCCCTGAGTCTGATAGGCAGAAACAGCACTGTTTCCCGAAATACCATAACTCAGCCGAAGTTTCAAATTGGAAAGTTGTTCTACGTTCTTCAAAAAATTCTCTTCATTCATACGCCAAGCCAAAGCCACAGATGGGAAGACCCCCCACTGATGATCTTTTGCCAATACAGATGAACCATCCTGACGCAAAGTCACAGTCATCAGGTATTTCTCATTGAATTTGTAGTTGATACGCCCAAAGAAAGATGCCATAGTGGTTTGTACATAACTGCTGGATATCTGCTGACTATCCTGCAAACCACCCAAATTATAAAACAACATAGTGGATGAAATAAGGTTATGCCCCGCACCCTTATATTCCTCGGCCACATTTTTATATAATGCGTTACCAGCCATCAGACTCAGATTATGTTTTCCTAATGTGAACGAATAAGCCAATGTATTTTCCCACGACCAATTGACGTCACTATGATTGGTAGCATCCGCCAACGAATAATTTCCCGCTCCGTCTAACGTATATGTATCAGCAAAATGTCCTGTACGGATATCTTTCTTGTCAAAGCCAAAAGTAGAAGTCAGTGTCAAGTCCTTGATAATGTTCCAGGTAGCTCCTACATTCCCCACCAAATGGCTGGTCAGCCGGTTATTTTTATAGGCTCCGGGAACTTCTTCGGCTATGGGGCTAATGGTCTGCCCATCATTAAAAGGAAGCACATTGATAGAACCATCTTCATTATATACATCTCCATAGGGAGCGTAATAAATAGAACGGTTGAAAGGATCACGTCGGATATTCTGATCCAAATAGGTATATACCACATTGGCATTCAATTTCAAGTTATCAGTGAGCTTATGCGATAAGGATAAGGTTGCATTATAACGGTCCATATCATCCATCTTCACCAAACCGTCTTCGGACATATATTCAAAAGCCAGATTGAATGTTGTTTTCTCCGTACCATTTGAAATATTGACAGAATGGGACATCTGGTACCCGTTTGCATCAGCATATCCACCCAGTCTACATTTTGATTGGATTTTACCGCATCATAAGCAGAACCAAAAATTTTGGCATCATCTTCAGGACCTCCCCACTGGCCGTCCGTACGATAAGCCTCTCTCTTGAAGTCGGCCCATTCGGACAAATTCATTCTATCGGGATAAGCAGCTACGGAATTGATGGAATAATAACCGTTATATGAAACCTTGGTCTTGCCTACAGCCCCTTTCTTTGTAGTGATCAAGATAACTCCGTTAGCACCGCGAGAACCATAAATAGCGGTGGAGGAGCATCCTTCAGAATTTCCATGGATTCTATGACATTGGGATTGATATCAATATCTGTCCCATAGGGCACTCCGTCTACAATAATCAGCGGAGCATTCGAAGCGTTCAATGACCGATTACCGCGAATGGAAAAGGACAAGCCCGAACCTGTCTGACCACTTGATTTAGTCATATCCAGTCCAGCCACTTTCCCTTGCAGGCTTTCCAAAGCATTCGTCGTAGGAACAGCAATAATGTCCGCTTGCTTGATGGAGGTCATAGAACCGGTCAAGTCCCGTTTCTTTACAGTACCATAACCAATGACTACCACTTCATCCAATTCTTCCGTATCTTCTTTCAAAATTACCTTTACCGGAGTTCCCGGCTTAATGACAGCCTCTTGTGAAAGCATACCGATATAACTGATTTCCAATTTTTTCGTGTCCGCAGGGACCGACAAGGAGAAATTCCCCTCGAAATCGGTAATGGTTCCTATAGATGACTTCCCCGCCACTTTCACATTAGCACCGATGACAGGCTCACCGGTACTGTCTAGAACTGTACCTGTTACGGTAACATTTTGTGCATAAACATTCCCGACACTCATCACCAGGAATGAAAGCACAAACAAAATAAACCTACTTTGTTTCATGTTCTTCATTGTTTTCATTTATAGTATCATTTAAAGTTTTTAGCACTGCAAAGATGAATAAAAACAAAAACCGGATATTGCATTATTCAGTCTAAGATTTATAAAATCCGGTTTGAGAATAACAAAAACAGAGTTATCCGAATATAAATCGATTTAGGCTAACAGGAGGGAATCTGAAAATCCCGGCATTCTGTCTTTTTGCCATTCTAAACATAATGAAGAATCCGAATACACACACTATTTTGCGTTAACAGATTCTTCATTACGTTCAAAAGACCAAAGTAAAAAGGGTAATGCAATATAGCTTTTTGAAGCTTTCTTATTTTTCCTATTCTATTTCACTTATAGAAAAAAGTATTTCTACGCTCCATCCGCACATTTTCTCCAGTTAGCTGACATGATGATTCCAAACGGATATCAGAAGATGACGCACCTATTTTAAATGTATATTGACCACCGGCTATAGTCCATCCATTATTTGCATAATAAGCCATTTGCTGAAGAGAAACCTTAAAACTTATTATTTTCGATTCGCCGGGGTTCAAATTCACACGGGCAAACCCTTTTAGCTGTATAGGTTTGAGAAATTCCGAGGAAGTAGGAGACAGATAAAGTTGCACAACTTCAGTACCTGCACATTTTCCTGTATTTTTCACCTTACAACTAACCTCAATCAAATCATCAGTTGTTTGTGCAGTAGACGGAACTTTTATATCACTATATTCAAAGGAAGTATATGAAAGCCCAAAACCAAACGGATAAGCTATTCTTTCTTGGAATTCACCATTGTTATAACAATAAGTTCTTTATCTTCAGTCTTAGGATAGCTAACGCATAATTTTCCGGACGGATTGACATTGCCTAACAAAATATCAACAACAGCATTTCCTCCTTCTTCGCCCGGATACCACGCTTGCAGAATAGCTGAACAACCTGCTTCTACTTCGTCAATCACTTGTGGACGTCCACCAAACATAAACCAGAACAACCGGTTTACCTGTAGCAATCAGTTCTTTTAAAAACTGTTCCTGATCTCCCGGCAAACAGATACCTTTACGTTGCCGAGCCTCTCCGCATAAGGTAGGATTCTCTCCTAATGCAGCAATAATCACATCACTTTCCGAAGCTACATTTATGGCAGCCTGCCAGTTAGTAGAATCGATGATTCCATTAACATCATATTCAAGCGTTCAGTTCTAGGATCTCCTTCACGGATAATGGAAGTCTCATTTTTTGCACTCCAATCACATCCGCGTTCATAGTCCACAGTGAATCTACCATTCGCCTTGTGCTTAAAAGCATCATATACAGAAACAATTTTAGGACTGTCAGGGTCTATTTTTCCTCCCCACCAGAATGCCTGCATAGACTGATATGTATAATCTCCTAACATACACCAATATGTATTTGCGTTCGGCCCTACCAAAGCTATTTTCCTATATTTGCCAGAGAGGGGCAATACATTGTTATTTTTTAACAAGACAATGGATTGACATGCCAAGTCATAAGAAGTTTTACGATATTCGGGGCAATCCAAATCCAAATTTCCTGTTGCATAAAGCTTCCGGTCTGTAGATAATAAGCCCAGACGTGCTTTCAACATTAATGCACGTTTTACCGCAATCTCAAAATATTTCTCATTAACCAAACTGTCTCCTATTAATTCGGGCAGATATTTATAACAATTATTTGATGGCAATTCAATGTCATTACCTGCGGTTAGAGCCTCAACAGCCCGTTGTTTCAAGATATCAGGATTTCCTTTTTGACTAGCATATCCTACTGCCCCATAGTCACTGACCACTACTCCGTCAAATCCAAGATATCCACGTAATATTTTATTCAGAAGAGTATCGCTGGATACGGCTTGTTCACTACGGAACCGGCCATAGGATGTCATCAAGAC
>ENA-OQIM01000045-OQIM01000045.1-human-gut-metagenome-genome-assembly--contig:-NODE-45-length-33660-cov-3.386485_pt1 | contig 33660 bp, 39 predicted proteins | sample MGYA00242579_ERZ504744 | MGnify/ENA primary metagenome ERZ504744 (study PRJEB26092, sample SAMD00036441) | human gut metagenome | host: Homo sapiens | study: EMG produced TPA metagenomics assembly of...
GATCTCTATTGTTCTGATCGTTCTCCGTCAGCAACTTTTATAGATTATCACATCTGATCACTTGTGTCAAGAAGTTTTTTTATTCTTTTCAGAAGCCAGATCAGCTCCGATGTTATATTTTCCTGCCGCTCTTTCAGCGACGTTGATTATCTTACCATAGCTGTATACAGTATGTCAACAGCTTTTTGTCTTTTTTTCATTTTTATTAAAACTAATTTTATTCCATAGATTTTCTTGTATTTTCACGCTATAATATGATATGAAAATTTAAGATGATTCTAAATCGCATAATAGTGAACGATTTCAAAATCATCCCTATAGTGATAACACATTTTATATAAGAAAGGAAATCCATCATGGAAAAAATAGCAAGTTTTACAATTAATCATTTAAAACTGTTACCCGGTGTTTATGTTTCTCGTAAAGATGCCGTTGGTTCTGAGACTTTAACAACATTTGATCTTCGTATGACAGCTCCAAATCGTGAGCCTGTTATGAATACCGCAGAGATGCATGCGATCGAGCATCTTGCCGCTACTTATTTAAGAAATAACAAAGAATGGCAGGATAAGATCATCTATTTTGGCCCAATGGGCTGTCGTACTGGATTCTATCTTATTTTAGCTGGCGATCTTACTTCAAAGGATATATTACCTCTTATTATAAGTACTTTTGAATTTATTCGTGATTTTAAAGGTGATGTTCCTGGAGCCAGTGCTAAGGATTGTGGTAACTATCTTGATATGAATCTTTCGATGGCAAATTATCTTGCAGATCACTATCTTAAAAACGCTTTATACGTTGCAGATGATAAAAATCTGAATTATCCTGAGTAAATCTGTACATAATATAAAGGTATCAATTGTCGTACTCACAGAATTCTTTCCAAGTGATTCTGTGAGTACTTATTATAAGGAGGCTTTTATATTATGGAAAACCAGAATAAAGTGTATCAGGAAGTTGCTGAAGAATGCAGTCAGTACTGTCCTTGTGGCTGTGACCATTCCGTAAAGAACGTCAGTACCGGAGATGACACAAAAGCACCTAGCTGTTTAAACTGTAAACACTTTTCTGTGTCTGAGCAGCACTGTCAGCTTGATCTGTACGATCAGATTGTTACAAATTTATAATCACACCTATATCATATTTATATAAGATGTGAAATTTTTCTAAAAAAGAAGTCGTTTTCTACGACTTCTTTTTTCATTTTATACTTGCAATATTTGAAAAGAGGTCTATTATAATAATGAGTTTATTTTTAGGAGGAAATTGTTATGTCATTACAACAAATCATAGCGATCATCATCTTTTTATGTACGATGGGCGCTATCATCACAGGGAAGGTCCACAACACGGTTGCCTCATTAACCGGTGCTGCCTGTCTGGTCCTCACCCACATTCTTTCGATTGAAGATTGTATTGACGCAGTCGATGTTGAAACAATCTGTATTCTAGTCGGAATGATGCTTTTGGTTGCTGTTATCAAGAATTCTGGTATTTTCGAATACATAGCGATCAAAGCTGCAAAAATCGCAAAAGGTCGTCCATGGCCAATCATGTGATCTTTATTTTGATCACCGCCGTATGTTCTGGAATGCTTGATAACGTTACCACAGTCTTGCTAGTAGGACCAATGACTCTGGCAATCACAAATATCTTGAAAGTTGATCCCGTACCATATATCATCACACAGATCATGCTTCCAATATCGGTGGTACCGCTACACTGATCGGTGACCCACCTAACATTATGATCGGTAGTGCAGCCAAATTAAGTTTCGTAGATTTTATTTTAAATACAGGGGTGGCCACTGTATTTGTTATCATTGTTGGTCTGATCTGTATGTATTTTATATACGGAAGAAAGTTATTTGTTACAGACGAATCAATTGCAAAGGTTATGCAGTTAGATGAAAACAAAGCGATCAAGGACCGAAAACTTATGCATGAAAGTGTTATCGTTATCATCCTAGTCGCATTATGCTTTATTTTCCATGACCAGTTAGGCGTACAGTCTTGTACTGTTGCTATTGCTGCAGCATGTATCATGCTTTTGATCGGCGGTCAGGAACCTGAAGAAATCATTGCAGACGTTGAATGGCCTACCATTCTTTTCTTTATTGGATTATTTATTGTTGTCGGTGGAATGAAAAAAGTAGGTGTCATCACAATGCTTGCAAATGGATTGATTTCTATCACTCATGGTAATATGGTGGTTACAATGATGGTAATCTTATGGGTTTCCGCTATTGTATCTTCTTTCCTCGACAACATCCCATTTGTTGCAACATTAATCCCTATGATTCTTACGATGCAGTCCGAGGGAATGGATGTCGCTCCAATCTGGTGGGCATTGTCACTCGGTGCTTGTTTAGGTGGAAATGGAACACTGATCGGTGCTTCTGCAAACGTTGTTTTGTCTGGTATCAGTAAAAATAACGGACATCCAATTACATTCGGTCAATATTTTAAGATCGGATTCCCAATGATGATCTTATCGATCATCGTATGTTCCGTATTTCTTTTGATTCGATTTGCTTAATAAAAAATTATGGATTATAATATTTAGGAGAGGAGCGTGATCTTATGAATCAAAATACCGTAACCGGAGATTATATTAATATCAATCTGCGTCAGTTAGGCGCTACTTCTATCAAGGAGTTTAACAGCATCATGCACATTGCTGAATTCGATCTTGGTGATGGATTAATTGTTTCTTATGTTTTTAATATTACACGACATAATAAATACTTTTTACAACGTATGCAGCCATATGCAATGGTCCATGGTAAATTCGCCAGTGATCAGGAAATTATCGATTTTATTACAGCAGACTTAAAGCGTTTTGAAAATGCAAAGAATAGTCACAATTTTAATACTTTCCTTTTAATTTCCCATCTTGGTCATCATATTACAGAAAATATCGAACAGCTGTTTTTAAATTATAACGTTGATGCAGATAAATTAGAGTCCATTGAGGATTCTCTGGAAGAATCTCTTGTTGAAATTCAATCCTTATTTGAGAAATCTGATAAACTTGATCTGCCAGAAGATTAATATTTATAAAAATTGCCCTTGAAATGAAATGGTTTCAAGGGCTTTCTTACTTTCTCGAATTTATACATAACAAAAAGCCCACAGTTTTATACATCTTCTGTACACTTTCCTGTGAGCTTTTAATCTTCTATTGAATATCAACGACAATCTTCTTGTCACCTTTGTCAACCGAAGCCTTGACAACAGTTCTGATCGCCTTTGCAATCCTTCCCTGTTTTCCAATTACTTTCCCCATATCACCTTCGGCAACATGAAGTTCTAATACGACTGCATCGGCAGTTTCTTTCTCTGTAACTGTCACTTTATCTGGCTGATCAACGAGGGCTTTTGCAATCACTTCTAATAAATGTTTCATGCACTGCCTCCTGTCTTAAATCTGACTATTTTTCGATTCCTGCAGCTTTTAATAATTTAGCTACTGTATCTGTAGGCTGAGCACCTGTTGCTAACCATTTCTTAGCAGCTTCTTCGTCAAATTTGATCACGCTAGGATCCTGATTTGGATCATATGTTCCGATTTCTTCAATAAATCTACCATCTCTAGGGGATCTAGCATCTGCTACTACTACTCTATAAAAAGGTGCTTTCTTCTGTCCCATTCTTTTTAATCTCATTTTTACTGCCATTTTGTTTTTACCTCCAAAAATCTTTCTTTGTAATTTAAATTAATTATTATTTTCTATAACTAAGGCCTAAAAAGGTAATTTAAATCCACCTCTTTTACCACCTTTGCCACCAAACATACCTGACATCTGCTTCATCATCTGTTTCTGATTCTGAACCTGTTTGCATAAGCGGTTAACTTCCGCGATTGGAACTCCTGCTCCTGCTGCGATTCTTCTCTTTCTTGAAGCATTGATGATCTTAGGATTAGCACGTTCTTCTTTAGTCATGGAATAAATGATCGCCGCTGTCTTATCCATCATACCATCATCAATATCAAGTCCCTGCATCTTGTTTCCGACACCAGGATCATAGATAACAGATTGGATAATCCACCCATCTTCTTCATCTGATCCATCTGATCAAGAAAATCGTTAAAATCAAACTCAGCCTTCTTCATCTTCTCAGTCATACGAAGTGCGTCTTCCTCATTGATCGTCTGCTCTGCTTTCTCGATCAGTGACAATACATCTCCCATACCAAGGATTCGGCTTGTCATTCGGTCTGGATAGAACTGCTGAAGATCTTCCAGTTTTTCTCCCATACCTACATATAAAATCGGCTTTCCTGTTACAGAACGAATAGAAAGTGCTGCACCACCTCGGGTGTCACCATCCATCTTCGTGATGATAATTCCATCGACGCCGACTTTCTCATTAAATTCTTTTGCCACATTGACAGCATCCTGTCCTGTCATGGCATCAACGACGAGAATACTCTGGAATACATCCACATTCTCTTTGATCTCAACCAGCTCTGTCATCATATTCTCATCAATATGAAGACGTCCTGCTGTATCTAGGATCACGATATTGTTTCCATTCTTCTGTGCGTGTTCTACGGAAGCCTTTGCAATATCCACTGGATTCTGCTTATCTCCCATTGTAAATACTGGTACTCCGACCTTCTCTCCATTGACCTGAAGCTGTTTGATCGCCGCTGGGCGATATACATCACAGGCTACCAATAATGGTCGTTTTCCTTTCCTCTTATACTGTCCGGCAAGTTTTGCACATGTTGTTGTCTTACCAGCACCTTGAAGACCTGCCATCAAAATAATCGTAATTTCATTACCTGGACGAAGCTGAATCTCTGTCATCGTTGATCCCATTAATGCTTCCATCTCTTCTTTTACGATCTTGATCACCATCTGTCCCGGATTCAAACCATTCAGAACATCTTGTCCTACAGCTCTTTCCTGTACAGATTTGATAAATGTCTTTACAACTTTGAAGTTAACATCAGCTTCAAGTAAAGCTCTTTTAACTTCTCTCATTGCCGCTTTTACATCATCTTCTGTTAAACGGCCCTTACTTCTTAAGTTCTTAAATACACCCTGAAGTTTCTCGGATAAACTTTCAAATGCCATTGATTCACCTCATCTAAGTTATAAATCTTCTAAAACCTGATTACATACAGATTCTATTTGTCTGATATCTTCTTCCATCTGCTCTTTATCTTCTTTAAGAAGCCTTCTGGATAAGGTATGGATCTCTTTGATCTTCTCCTTGGCCGTCAAAAACTTCGCTACCAGATGAAGTCTTGCTTCATAATCTGCCAAGATCTTATCACATCTTCGGATCATATCATGCACCGCCTGTCTGGTAATTCCAAACTCAGCTGCGATCTCTGTGGCTGTCATATCATTCAAAATATGTTCACCATATATCTCCTTCTGATGTGCTGTCAGCAATTCGCCGTAAAAATCATATAATAAATTCTGTTCTACGATTCGTTCCATCTGATACTCCTGTAAAGCAATTTTCCTTTACCAGATGTTAGTTTAGCGAATTTCACTGCCTTTGTCAAGTATTTTTACTTGCACAATGCAAATTTTACTTGAAAAACTCTGGCTTTTCTGTAAAATGAAAAGAGCATTCTATTATTATAAATCAAAAAGAAAGGTTATACAATGATTCAGGCAAATAATGTAACTTTACGTTTAGGAAAACGTGCTTTATTCGAAGATGTAAATATTAAATTCACAGAAGGTAACTGCTATGGACTGATCGGTGCCAATGGAGCAGGTAAATCCACTTTCTTAAAAATTCTTTCCGGAGAGATCGAACCTTCAAAAGGAGATGTATCCATTACTTCTGGACAGCGTCTTTCTGTTTTGAAACAGGATCACTACCAGTATGATGATCATATCGTCCTTGATACGGTTATGATGGGTAACCAAAGATTATACGAGATCATGAAAGAAAAAGAAGCTTTATATGCGAAGGAAGACTTCACAGACGAAGACGGCATCCGTGCTAGTGAATTAGAAGGCGAATTTGCTGATATGAATGGATGGGAAGCAGAATCTGATGCTGCTACCTTATTAAATGGTCTTGGAATTCCTAGCGATATCCATTATACAAAGATGGCTGACTTAAACGGTTCTCAGAAAGTCAAAGTCTTACTTGCACAGGCTTTATTCGGAAATCCAGATATCCTGCTGCTTGACGAGCCTACCAACCACTTAGACTTAGACGCTATTTACTGGTTAGAAGAATTCCTGATCAACTTTGACAACACGGTCATCGTTGTATCCCATGACCGTTATTTCTTAAATAAGGTATGTACTCATATCGCAGATATCGATTATGCGAAAATTCAGTTATTCTCTGGAAACTATGATTTCTGGTATGAATCCAGCCAGCTTCTTACAAAACAGATGAAGGAAGCCAACAAGAAAAAAGAAGAAAAGATGAAGGAATTACAGGACTTTATCGCAAGATTCAGTGCCAATGCTTCCAAATCCAAACAGGCTACTTCAAGAAAGAAAGCTTTAGATAAGATCCAGCTAGATGAGTTAAAACCATCCAGCCGTAAATACCCATATATCAACTTCAAGCCAAACCGCGAAATCGGAAATGATGCTTTAGTTGTTGAAAATCTTACAAAGACGATCGATGGCGTAAAAGTCTTAGATAATATTTCTTTCTTAATGAAACCAACGGATAAGATTGCTTTCGTAGGTCCTAATACATTGGCTGCTACAACATTATTTAAGATCTTATCCGGAGAAATGGAACCTGATTCTGGTTCTTACAAATGGGGAGTGACTACAACGCAGTCTTATTTCCCAAAAGATAATACAAAAGATTTCAGTCAGGATGAAACGATCGTTGAATGGCTGACTCAGTATTCTGAAGATAAAGATGCAACATTTGTCCGTGGATTCCTTGGACGTATGTTATTCTCTGGAGAAGATGCATTAAAGAAAGTTGGTGTTTTATCTGGAGGAGAGAAAGTTCGTTGTATGCTATCTAAATTAATGATCAGCGGAGCCAACATCTTACTTCTTGATGAGCCTACCAACCACTTAGATATGGAATCTATCACTGCTTTAAATGAAGCATTAAAAGATTTCACTGGTGCATTATTGTTTACTTCTCAGGATCATCAGTTTGTACAGACAACAGCTAATCGTATCATGGAAATCACTCCGAATGGTCTGATTGACAAAGAATGTACTTACGACGAATATCTGGAAAATGACGAAGCTGCCAGAAAACGTCAGATTGTTGAGATTGAAGAAGACGACGAATAATTTCATAGTTCTAAAACAAAACACAGAGATTTTATCACCAATCTCTGTGTTTTTATTCTTATTTAATTTTCCTGATCGTAAGTATCTAAGAACGAATGTTTTACTCCATCTTTCTTATATGCAATGATCGTCTTTAAATTGACATTTTCTACACTCTTGAAAATATTGGACTCTACATACGGATTGATCTCTTTCATCTTCGCGATCAACTGTTTTGTCTCCATTCTCTTGGATTTCGTAACACCGTCTGGATTACATGTTGTACAAGTATCTGTAAACTTACATGCACACTGGATAAAATGTAATCCATTGTAATCTCTCCAATGCTTTATATCATCCTCTCGGATCAGATACATCGGACGGATTAGTTCCATTCCTTCAAAGTTTGTACTGTGAAGTTTTGGCATCATCGTCTGTACCTGTGCTCCATAAAGCATTCCCATAAGGATCGTCTCAATGACATCATCATAGTGATGTCCCAACGCAATCTTATTGCATCCAAGCTCTTTAGCCTTGCTGTATAAATATCCACGACGCATTCTTGCACACAGATAACATGGCGATTTCTCAATCTCATAAACAGCATCGAAAATATCAGATTCAAAGACTGTGATCGGAATATCTAATAATTTGGCATTATTCTCTATGATTTGTCGATTCATTTCATTATATCCTGGATCCATGACTAAAAATACAAGATCAAAATGGAATTTGTTATGGCGTTTTAATTCCTGAAATAATTTCGCCATCAACATGGAATCTTTTCCCCCAGAGATACAGATGGCGATCTTATCATTCTCCTGCACTAGATCATATGTCTTGATTGCTTTTACAAACTTGGAGAATATCTGTTTGTGAAACTTCTTACGGATGCTCTTTTCAATCTCCTGTGTTCTTGTCAGTTCTTTTTTCTTGCCTTTTCCTTCGGCTTCTTTGTTATTTTGTTCTGTTTTCTGATCGTTTTCCTGTTCTTCTTTCATCAAGGATAACAACCATCCTGTGTATCCGCCTTCCAAACTAAGGACATTGATTCCTTCTTCCGCTAATTTTTCTGCTGCCTCCTTGCTGAAATTCCCTTGGTACAATATAAAATAACTTTCTTACCCTGATCAATATATTCCTTTGCCTGTGTTCCAAGCTCATCTTCACCTGCTGCCACAACAGCTCCAGGGATCATTCCATAAGATGTGTTTGATTCATCTCTCATATCAAGAAGCTGATAACTCCCTTTTTCTAACTGTTTTAATTCTTTATATGAAATATTAATATTGCTCATGCTTTCAACCTTTCTTTCGTATCCTACTATATTTGTAGGGTTCCGTTTATTTATTATAGAGAGAAAGCTTTCAAAATACAAGAGCAAATCTTTATTTTGCATCAGTTGTTGTATACATTGTTAATCATAAATCCATAACCACTCCATTCGATTGGAATGTATGTCTGTTTTTTATTTTGTATCGCATAAATACCTATCTGCCCGAAATCTGAGAATAAGATCCCTTTGCTGACTTTGCTTTTTGGTATTGTTCTGTTACATTGACATTGCCCATCAAACGCTTCTTCAAATTATACTCTGACTGTTTCAGATTCAGATAAGACAAAAATCCAGCCGGAATATCTTCCAAATGATCTGCGATATCTTTCCAATCTTTTGTGTAATCATAAGAGTACACATCAATCGCTAAAATCTGATCCGTATACGCATCCATAATAAGATTCACTATTTCATCCTCCGACGATTCTGGTGATAATGTAATATACCATACCAGAAGATTTTTGACATTTGAAATATTAGATACGGAACCTTCATCGATCATATCATCCTTTTTCTTGATATAAGTGTATAATTTTTTATATGTAATCTTCCAGTCTTCATCTACCCGATAAGCAATTTTCATTTTTTTTAATAATAGATTCGTCTGTTTTTTTGCAGTTTTTTCTACATCTCTTCCATCCACAGTTCTTGATGAAGGTCTTACTGCAACACTCAAAATATGATTATTGATGATCTTTAATTTTTCCAGAGTTGTCTGAGTAGCCTCTACCGAAATCTCTACTGGATTTAAGGATAGATCCTCACTCTGCCCAAACGTTTTTTGTCCACCAGAGCTGCCTGAATATTTGGTAAAAAGTAAAACAAGACCACAAGTAATAAAGCCGCCACAACAAGAAGAGCATTCCTAATTTGTTTTTTCATAAGCTCCTCCTCCAATTGTTATGATCACAGTTGTTCCTTTCCCTTGCTGACTGATAAATCGCATCTCTCCTTGATGGATCCTCACGATTTCTTTACATATAGCAAGCCCTAAACCTACTCCACCTTGTTTTCTTGACCTTGACTTATCTATCCGGTAAAACGCTTCCGTGATCTTACTTATCTCATCCTTTGGCATTCCGCATCCAGTATCCGAAATATAAATCTTGGCTCCTTCTTGTGTTGCTCGATCCTCAACCGTTAATATTCCACCCGAATTCATTGATTTTAATGCATTATCGATCAAATTTAATATTAATGATTTCAATAAATCCGGCTCTATCTTACAAATTGCTTTTTTTAAATTTAAATTCACAAGAATATCTTGTTCTTTTAAACGATACTGCATGGATGTAACTGCTTCTTGAATCATTGGCTCTAAATCTTGTTTTTTCATCTGAAACTGTTGATTTTTCAAAACAAGAAGTTTCATTAATTTTAATGATAAATTCTGTAATCGTTTTCCTTCTGAATAAATATACCCACAGGCTTCTTTTTGCTCTTCTTTCGAAAGAGCTTCCATCCGCATCAGATCTGCATACCCTATGATCGATGTAAGTGGTGTCTTCATTTCATGAGCAAAACTTCCCATAAATTCTTCCTGGTTTTTTAACAATTGATCCAATTTCATTAACTTTTCTATCAATTGTTCTGTCATATAATTAAAACTGGCTGAAAGTTCTCCAATTTCATCTTCTGTATGCACTGGAACCCTGACAGAATAATCACCATCTGCAATCTGCTTCGAAACCTGCGACAATTTCTGTAATGGTCTTGTAAGGATCATTGCCAGAAAATAGGATACTACAATCTCAATTCCTATTACTAATACAAAAATCTTACGAAAACTTACCAACTGCTGATGCCTTGTCGCATATACTTCTGAAATATCATATGCTCCCTGAAAAACCATAGTTTCCTTTCCATAAGAAATCTTACTAGTAATCTGATAATATACTTTATTTTTATTTTGGAATACTACCGCTTTTCCCTGTTTCGTTGAAAAACCATTGCTTCTCCTAAAATTATCATTTTTACGATTGTAATAAAGTGGCTGCTTCCATTGAACCTCTCCATGTTGTTCCTTTAATAATCGAACTGAGCTGTCTCTTAACAAGCCCTGCCAGTTTAATCGCTTCAATACACTCGCAAATGTTTGATTCTGATACGTATCATCCATCTCATTAATTTCTTTTAACATTCTTAAGATCATTTCGTAAGAATTCCTTGCTGCTCTTTTTTCTTGTTTGATAGATACTTGATATGAATATTGAATCAGCAACATTCCTCCAAATCCAAATGAAAATGAAACGATCAACATTGTTATGATCATTAATTTCCAACGAAATTTCATCTTGGTACCTCCAGACGGTATCCCATCTTGGCACAGTGATCAAAAAATCTTCCCAGCCAACTTTCTTTCGAACTCTCTGCACATGAAGATCTACCGTCCTGCTCCCCGCAATGTAATCTCCACCCCAAACACGTTCATAAATTATTTCCCTGAATAATACATTTCCAGGATTCCTTGCAAACAGCAATAATGTATCATATTCCTTCTTTGTCAAGTTAATTTCTTTTCCTTCTTTTTTTACGCACATTTGCATCTGTGTCGATTTCTAAACCTAATATATTGATGATACGATCTAATTTGTGATATCGTCTTAATACAACCTCAATCCTTGCCAATAATTCCATAATCTCAAATGGTTTTACAATATAGTCTTCTGCTCCATATCGCAGACCATTTACTCTGTCATTAAGATCTCCTTTTGCTGTCAGGAAAATGACTGGTATCTCTAATGGTTTTACGTATTCTAAAATTTCAAACCCATCAGCCGGGCAGCATGATATCTAGTAAGATCAAATCTGGATAATTCTTTTCCAGCATATCAATTGCTTCTAACCCATCATAAGCACATTCACTATGATAGCCGGCTTTCTTTAAACTTAGTGCGATCAGATTTGAAATCGGCTTTTCATCTTCTACGACCATGATGTTCACCATAATTGTTCTCCTTATTGTTTTATTGATTTTCCTTATTGTTTTTGTATGCTGCCCAAAACCTTTTTTTATTTTACGAATTCTTTGCATCATACTTGCATCATATTTTTATCATTTTTTACAAACTGATTTCAATAAAAAGAGCAAAAACAAATCATCTCTGTCTGTCTTTGCCCTTTTTCTTTATTATTTTATCTTCAATTCCTTGTCCTATACATACTGAATATTCATCACACTTGTACCAACTGCATAACTTACCATATTCAGTACACTCTTCACAACGGTTGTACACGCATGTACGATATATCTGATATCTTCTTCTACTGTATGTGCAAGCTTCATATAAGAATTATGAATACTTCTAATATATGATGTCAATTCTTCCACAGAATCATATGCCGCAACATGCTCCTTGATCTGTGCTGCTTCTTCTGTCTGAAGAAATGCTCTCATTCCAAACTTCAGATCACGTTCATAATAGCAATGATCCTTTACATTGCCTGGATAATGATCATTATGTGGGAATGTAAAATAATCTGCAATGTAATGAATGATCACACCAAGACCTGCACAACGTCGCATATTCATTCCCTTATCTTTATCGTAATTGGCAATAAATTTTGAAATCTTACGTTCAATATCATCAAATGTAATATCAAACTTATGAGGTGTCGTCACAAATGATGGTCTGCAGTCTGGCCAGATACTTCCTACATAAAACGGTAATCTATAATCGAATACATTGTCAAGTTCCATAGAATTCATAATCTGCCCTGCTAATGAAATATGTGATTTCTTTCTCATATAAATGATACTCCTTATAATTAGAACCATATCCGGATCATATATTCCTTCCAGATATCGTCGTCATCTGCTTTGTTACACCCTTTGACTCAAATTATATAATTTTATCTGTCAATATGCAACCAAATGATGAATTCTTTATATTTTTTTTAATATTTAGCCTGTAATTTATTTAATCTTCCATGTATTTCCGTAATAAATCTAATATTTTGCCGCTATTAAATCCTTTTCTCGCAAAATATCCGTAATATTTCTGAAAATTCTCCTTAGTGACGGAACCCTTTTGCCGGATCCTCTTCTTAACCTGTTCTTCCAAGATATCATCTTCTTCGTATTCATATTCCTCAAAGACCCTCTCTAATGTCTCCGCAGTGATTCCTTTCTTCCGAGGTCCATCTTAATCTGAATCTTACTCTTACTTCCTGACTTGTATTCCATGTAGCGGCGTACATATTCTTCATCATTGATATATCCAAATGACTCCACATACGCAACTGCCCCTTCCGTAATAAATTCTGGAAATTCTGCTCTCATAAGACGTTCTTTTAATTCCTTTTTTGTACGATCCTGATATTTTAACAATGACATAGCTTTTAACTTCGCCCGATGCAACAGTAATTTGTTTAATTCTTCAAATTCTTCCTGTCCGATCTCGTCTTGTTCATGGAATCCCAATCGTCTTATCTCATTATAGTAAAGCAGGCAGTACTTTTCTTCATCGAAGAAAAGCCTGACCTGCTTTGTTCCTACTTTATCTAGTTTCGTAATGATCATTATTCTTCAGAAACCTGAGTCTCTGCCTTAGGATCGTTGTTGCATTCTCAGCATCTTCCTCTAACAGTCCATAGTGAACACGGATTGCATGTTCCACTGTCTCTGCAATATCCGGGTGATCTTCTAAGTACTTCTTACTGTTCTCTCTACCCTGTCCGATCTTCTCTCCGTTGTATGCATACCATGCACCACTCTTATGAATGATATCTGCATCTGCTGCAAGATCTAAAATATCTCCATACTTGGAAATTCCTTTTCCAAACATAATATCAAATTCTGCTTGTTTAAACGGAGGAGCCACCTTATTCTTCACTACTTTGATCCTTGTTCTGTTACCGATCATCTCTCCTGCCTGTTTTAATGTCTCTGTTCTTCTGACATCTAAACGGATAGATGAATAGAACTTAAGTGCACGTCCACCAGTTGTTGTCTCTGGGTTTCCAAACATGACTCCAACTTTCTCACGCAACTGATTGATAAAGATAACTGTGCAGTTAAACTTACTTACAACACCTGTTAACTTACGAAGTGCCTGTGACATCAATCTTGCCTGAAGACCTACGTGAGAATCTCCCATATCTCCATCAATCTCTGCCTTCGGTACTAATGCAGCTACAGAATCGACGATAATGATGTCGATCGCTCCAGATCTTACCATTGTCTCTGTGATTTCAAGTCCCTGCTCTCCTGTATCTGGCTGAGAGATATAAAGGTTATCAATGTCAACCCCGATATTCTTTGCATAGACCGGATCAAGGGCATGCTCTGCATCAATAAATCCTGCAATCCCGCCTCTCTTCTGGACTTCAGCTACCATATGAAGTGCTACTGTTGTCTTACCACTAGATTCAGGTCCATAAATCTCGATGATACGTCCCTTAGGTACTCCACCTACTCCTAATGCGATATCAAGCTGATAGAACCTGTTGGTGTTACTTCAATCGTACGGTCTGCTGGTACTCTCCAAGTTTCATGACAGATCCCTTACCATAGTCTTTCTCGATCTTAACCAATGCGGCATCCAATGCCTTTAATTTTTCTTCCTGTTTCATATATGTTTACTCCTTTTAATTTCAAATATTTATCTTATATTCTTCTATCTTTTAATTTCCTGTTTAGAGTATAGCATATCCTTACACTAAAAAACAAGTGTTCGAACGAATATTTGTTCGATTTTTATTCGTGATCCTTTTTCTTATGATGATTCTCATAGAAACTCTTCAACCAATGCATGTCTTACCATAGTTAACGCTCTGCATACAGCTGTTTCTCTGACTTTCTGTCTGTTACCGTTTAACTGGTATTTGTTTACTTTCGTCTTTCCATTAACACTGACACCGATGTAAACAAGTCCTGCCTTCTTCTCAGGTGTTTCACCGCCCGGTCCAGCAAGACCTGTGATTCCAACACCGACATTTGAACCAGCCTGTCGTGCAACACCTTCCGCCATCTGTCTGGCCGTATCTTCTGAAACTGCTCCAACGGTATTTAGAGTTTCTTCTTTTACTCCAAGATATTTCATCTTAGCTTCATTTGCATATGTAATAAAACTTTCATTTAAGACATCCGATGCTCCTGCAACATTAACTAACCTTGCTGTAAACATTCCTGCTGTACAGGATTCTGCTGCTGCGATCGTATAATGATGTTTACTTAACATATCAACCACAACATCTTCTAATGTTTCATCTTCTTTTGTCGTAAAAATCTTATGACCAAATCTTCTGTATAATTCTTCTGTTATTGGTGTAACAAGCTTCTTTGCTTCATCTTCACTTACCGCTTTTGCTGTCACTCGAAGATGAACTTCTCCTAATTTGGCATATGGGGCAACTGTAGGATTCGTCTGCTTTTCGATCAAATCTTCAATCTCTGCTGCAACGCGGCTTTCTCCCATACAATCAATCTTCACAACATCAGAGTATAATACCTCTGAACTTAATTCTTTTATGATCGGTTCTACCTGATCATGGAACATTGGAAGCAGTTCATTTGGAGGTCCTGGGAGTAAAACTACTTTCTTCCCTTCTTTTGCATGAATGACCATTCCCGGTGCTGTTCCATTTTCGTTATATAAAACAGTACAGTCTTCTGGCACTAATGCCTGTTTTAAATTATTCTCTGTCATGTTACGATGACTTCTCGCAAAATATTCTTTCAAGCGTCTTAGTGCTTCTTCATCTTCTACAAGCTCCTGTCCACATGCTTTCGTTGCAATTTCCTTTGTAAGATCGTCTTTCGTTGGTCCAAGTCCACCAGATAAGATCAAAATATCAGATCTTTCAAGTCCCTGTCTGATCACATTTTCTAATCTTTCTGGATTGTCGCCTACTGTCGTCTCAAAAAAAACGCTTATCCCCAATGAGGCTAAGCGTTCTGATAAGTAGGCAGCATTGGTATTCACGATGTTTCCTAATAAAATCTCTGTTCCTACGCAAATAATTTCTGCTGTCATAATTGTTGTTCCTTTCTGGATCTAATTTCCTTCAGATAATACCTGTTTATTCTTCACCAAATAATCAACTAAAGAAATAATTGTCAGGGCTGTTGCAATGACGATCAAAATATTCTCGATCATCACAGCTGTGCTTGTTCCAAGATCAATGATCAGCATAATGATCATAAACATCTGAAAGTTTGTCTTAAATTTTCCCCAGTAGCTGGCTGCGATAACGATTCCATTATCAGAGGCGATCAGGCGGAATCCACTAATGATAAATTCTCTTGCAATAATAATGATCGCTACGATAGATGATAAACGGTGCATTCCAACTAATGCGATCATTGCAGAACAAACTAATAATTTGTCTGCCAATGGATCCATAAATTTTCCGAAGTTTGTTACCAGATTGTATTTTCTTGCAATATGTCCATCTAAAAAGTCTGTAAGACTCGCTAGAATAAATACAACAACTGCGATCCACTTGCTATAATCCCCTGCACAATCTGTCAGCAAGAAAAATAAGAATACCGGGATCATAAGTGTTCTTAAAATTGTTAACTTATTTGGTAAATTCATAATCTACTTCTCCTATCACATCATATTCTCTACCTTGGGTAATTTTAACATAAACAAAGTCTCCTGTCATCAATTCTTCTGGAGAATTTATAAAAACACATCCATCTACCTTTGGTGCATCCATATAAGAACGTCCAACGTAGATATCATCTTCAAATAAATATCCTTCTACCATGACTTTGATCGTTTTACCGACTAACTGCTGGGTATGTTCATAGGAAATCTCCTGCTGAAGACTCATCAGTTCATCTCTTCGTTCTTCTTTGACTTCTTCATCGATCTGATCCTCAAATGTTGCTGCCAGTGTATCTTCTTCCGGTGAATAAGTAAAGACTCCTAAACGATCAAATTGACATTCTTCTACAAAATTCATTAATCCTTCATGATCTTCTTGGCTTTCTCCTGGAAATCCAGTGATCAGTGTTGTACGGATCGTGATATCAGGAATCTCTTTACGAAGTTTCTTGATCACTGCTACAAGATCTTCTCTTGATGTTCTTCTTCCCATTCTCTGTAAGATACGATTCTCACTATGCTGAATCGGCATGTCAATGTAATTGCAGACTTTCTCTTCTGTCTTGATCACTTTGATCAGCTCATCTGTGATCTCTTCTGGGTAGCAGTATAACAGGCGGATCCATTCAATCCCTTCGATCTTACAAAGTTCATGAAGTAATAACGGAAGCTGTTTTTCTCCTGTCAGGTCTTTGCCATACAGTGTTGTTTCCTGAGCTACCAGTACTAATTCTTTCACTCCTTCAGATGCTAAACGCTTTGCCTCATTCAACAGTTCTTGCATTGGAACACTTCTGAAACGTCCGCGGATCTTTGGAATGATACAATAACTGCATCGCTTGTCACAACCTTCAGCAATTTTTAAATATGCCATGTGATTTCCTGTTGTTACAACACGTTCTACTTCAGAATTATCTGGAAGATAATCAATACTTTCGTAATGTTCAAAATGTTCCCCTGTATTTTCTTCTAATGCGGTATTCACTGCTTCTACAATAGAATCATAACTTGTTGTTCCAAGAACCGCATCAATCTCTGGAATCTCTTTTAAGATCTCGTCTTTATAACGTTCTGCGAGGCATCCAGCAACAACCAATGCCTTCAGATTCTGTTCTTTGTACTGTGCCATCTCTAAGATCGTATTGATACTTCTTCTTTGGCATCATGGATGAAACAGCATGTATTAATTACAATAACATCTGCCTGTGTCTCATCATCGGTCAAAGTGTATCCATGCTTGGTCAAAAGGCCAAGCATAACTTCACTGTCTACTAAGTTTTTATCACATCCAAGCGAAATAAATAATATCTTCATTTCTCTTACTCTCCAAACAATTTCTTAGATTCTACACAGTTTTTCATTAACATTGCGATCGTCATTGGTCCAACTCCACCTGGAACTGGTGTGATCGCAGATGTCTTTGGTGCAACTTTGTCATAATCTACGTCACCACAAAGTTTGTTATTTTCATTTCTGTGGATTCCAACATCAATGACAACTGCTCCATCTTTTACATAAGAATCATCAATAAATTTTGGTTTACCAATTGCTACAACCAAGATATCTGCACGTTTGCAGACTTCTTTTAAGTCTTTTGTATGAGAATGGCAGACAGTCACTGTTCCGTTCTCACGTAATAATAACATTGCCATAGGTTTTCCTACAATGTTACTTCTTCCGACTACCACACATTCTTTCCCATCAATTTCGACACCAGAACGTTTTAATAACTGGATCACTCCGGCTGGTGTGCATGGTAAGAATCCTTTTTCTCCGATCACCATATTTCCAACACTGACTGGATGGAATCCGTCAACATCTTTCTTAGGATCGATCGCTAATAATACTTCATCTTCATCCAAATGTTTTGGAAGTGGAAGCTGTACTAGGATTCCGTTGATCTTAGGATCCTTATTGCATTTATCAACGATCGCCATTAATTCTTCCTGTGTTGTCTCTTCTGGAAGCTCATAGCTTACAGACTCGATTCCTACATACTCGCAGGCACGTTTTTTTATTGCGTACGTAAACACTTGATGCAGGATCTGCTCCTACCTGAATAACAGCAAGCGCAATATCTTTTCCCTCTGCTTTCAGCTGCGCTACTTCTTCTTTTACTTCATCTTTGATTTCCTGAGAAATCTTCTTTCCATCAATAATCTGCATTGTATTTCCTCGTCATTTCTTTTAAGTATATATTGGCTTTATTTTTGTTGATTAGAATAATCCTGTGATAACTCCATCGTCATTTACATCGATTCCTTCTGCTGCTGGTTTCTTTGGAAGTCCAGGCATTGTCATGACATCACCTGTCAAGGCTACTAAGAATCCTGCACCTGCATTGACATAGATCTCACGGATCGTAATATCAAATCCTTCTGGGCGTCCAAGTTTCTTAGGATCATCAGATAAAGAATACTGGTTCTTCGCCATACAGATTGGAAGATTTCCATACCCAAGTTCAGTCAGTCTCTTCTTCTGACGTGCTGCAGCTGCTGTGTATACAACTTTATCTGCTCCATAAATCTTAGTTGCGATCGTTTCGATCTTTTCTTCTATCGTTGTATCATCATATGTATATAATGGTTTGTAATTGCTTTCTTTATTATCTAATGTACGAAGGATTGCTTTGGCAAGTTCGATTCCACCTTCTCCACCTTTTTCCCATACCTGAGATAATGCAAAATCACAATCTCTTTCTTCGCAGAAATTCTTGATAAATGTAAGTTCTGCCTCTGTATCTGTTGCAAACTGGTTTAATGTTACAACAACAGGAACTCCAAACAATTTTAAGTTCTCGATATGTTTTTCAAGATTTACGATACCTTGCTTAACGCATCGATATTTTCTTCTGCCAGATTGTCTTTTGGAACTCCACCATTGTATTTTAAAGCACGTACAGTTGCTACTAATACAACTGCATCTGGATGAAGATCAGCCATCTGACACTTAATATCCATAAATTTCTCTGCACCAAGGTCAGCACCGAATCCTGCTTCTGTAATTGCGATATCTGCTAATTTTAACGCTAATTTTGTAGCCTGTACGCTATTACATCCATGTGCGATATTGGCAAATGGTCCACCATGTACGAATGCTGGTGTATGCTCTAATGTCTGGATCATATTTGGTTTAATAGCATCTTTTAATAATGCCGCCATAGCTCCAACTGCATTCAAGTCTTTGGCTGTGACTGGTTCACGGTCCATGTTGTATGCAACGATGATCTTTCCTAAACGTTCTTTTAAATCTGCCATATCATTTGCAAGGCAAAGAATTGCCATGATCTCAGATGCTACTGTGATGACAAAATGATCCTCACGGACAACACCATCCACACGACGTCCAAGTCCGATGACTGTATTTCTTAATGCACGGTCATTCATATCAATACATCTCTTCCATACAACATCTCTTGTATCGATATTTAATTTGTTTCCCTGCTGAATGTGATTATCAAGCATTGCTGCTAATAAGTTGTTTGCAGATGTGATCGCATGAAAATCCCCTGTAAAATGAAGGTTTAAATCTTCCATTGGTACAACCTGTGCATATCCACCACCGGCTGCTCCACCTTTGATACCAAAACATGGTCCAAGAGATGGCTCACGAAGAGCACAGATTGTTTTCTTTCCAAGTTTGTTTAACGCCTGGGATACTCCGACACTTGTTGTTGTCTTTCCTTCACCTGCTGGAGTTGGGTTGATCGCTGTCACAAGAACAAGTTTCCCATCTTCGTTATTCTTAACTTCATCCATGAAATGAGAATCAAATTTGGCCTTGTATTTTCCATATAATTCAAGGTCGTCTTCTTTGATTCCGATATTCGCTGCAACTTCTTTGATCGGTAATAATGTGGCTTCCTGTGCAATTTCAATATCTGTTTTCATAATAGTTTCCTTTCTATAGATAATCTTCTTTGTATTGTTCAAATTGTTCTTCACTCATAAGAACTTTCCTTGGCTTGGTTCCTTCTTCTTCTCCGACGATTCCCGCTTCGCATAACTGATCCATTAGTCTTGCTGCACGGTTAAATCCAATCTTAAAGACTCTTTGAAGACTTGCGATCGAAGCCTTGTCTTTGTCAATAATAAACTCAGCTGCTTTTTCAAAATATTCATCCCTTTCCTGCGATGTTGCTGCTTTGACCGCAGCTGTCTGAATCTTTTCCTGAATGTCTGCACCATAGCTGTCTTCGGCATTATTTTCTTCCTTTAAGAATTCTACAACCTTGCTGACTTCTTCATCACTGACAAATGCACCTTGTACACGGATTGGTTTCTGATATCCAGATGGATAGAACAGCATATCACCTTTTCCTAATAACTTTTCTGCACCATTCATATCGATAATTGTTCTTGAATCGACTCCTGATGATACTGAAAATGCAATTCTTGAAGGTACATTCGCTTTGATCAGGCCTGTAATGACGTTAACAGATGGTCTCTGTGTTGCGATCACCAGATGAATTCCTGCTGCCCTGGCAAGCTGTGACAGGCGCACGATCGCATCTTCTACTTCACCCGGTGCAACATCATAAGGTCCGCAAGCTCATCTACAATGATAACGATCTGCGGAAGTTTCTTAAAATCTTCCCCTTCCATACCATTCTTGATCGATTCCTCGACCTTCTCATTATATCCAGTTAAGTTTCTTACATTCACTTCTGCAAACTTCTTATATCGCTCTCCCATCTCCATCACAGCCCAGTTTAACGCACTGGATGCCTGCTTCGGATCTGTAACGACCGGAATCAGCAAGTGTGGAATTCCCTGATATGCACTTAATTCTACGACCTTTGGATCGATCATGATCAGTTTCACTTCATCTGGCGTTGCCTTGTATAAAATACTCATGATCAATGTATTAATACAAACTGACTTACCAGAACCTGTTGCTCCTGCGATCAAAAGATGCGGCATCTTGGCAATATCTGACACGATCACCTGTCCAGCAAGGTTCTTTCCTACTGCAAATGCAATCTTTGATCTTGCCTGTGCAAATTCCTGATTCTCGATCAGTTCCCTGAACATTACCATCTGGTTTGTCTTATTCGGAACTTCGATTCCAATTGCTGATTTACCTGGAATCGGTGCTTCAATTCGAATATCTGCTGCTGCAAGATTTAACTTAATATCATCCGCAAGATTTACGATCTTGCTGACTTTCACACCTTGTTCTGGATGTAATTCAAACTGTGTAACGGATGGTCCACAGCTAATATTGGTAATTGTAACATGAACTCCGAAATCTTCCAATGTTTTTTGCAGTTTTTGTGCAGTCTGACGAAGTTCTTCTTTGTTATTTCCCGCTGTTTTCTTTCCTTTCTCCAATAAAGATACTGGTGGAAACTTATAATCTCCTTCTTTAGTCCGAACCTGCGGAAGAATCTCCACTGGTTTCGATGGTGTATTCTTATCCTTATTCACAAGAGATTTCTTCGATGCATTCGGCTGTACTGGTTCAAATATTTCTTTTGGTTCTTTGTCTATTTCTTCTTGAACGATCAGATCATCAAAATCCTTCTGTATCGGTGTTTGTTTTGTTTTCTCTTCTGGTTCCATAGGCGGCATTGGAGATGCCTGTGATGGTTTCGGTCTTCCAGATCGCAAATCCGGAATATGCATCGATCGTTTCTTTCTCGGTGCTGTTTCTTTATCCTCTTTGGACACCTCTTTTGCTTTTCGTTTCTTCTTCGCTAGTCGTTCTTCTATATCTTCTTCATATCCTTCTACTGTAAAGAAATCAACTGCTTCTTAAGGAAAGAAAGTAAAGATCTCTCTGTTACAAGGATCAATGAGATTACAGAAATCAATAAAACAACCAAAACACTTCCTGCCCCTCCCAGTTCCTTATAAAGGATTGAACAGATCAATGCACCCAGATACCCGCCTCCTCTGTGGGTTCTTCCACTAAATACAAAGGCTGAATAAGCATCTCTTACTTCTATATTATATATCATCTGAAAAATTGTGGATACCATACATAACAGCAGGATTGCAAAACATGTCTTCTTCACTGCAAGACTGCTGTAATCATTGGAGATCAATAAAATTGCCAGAATAAAGCTTACCGCCGGAATGATGTAATGAGTCGTTCCAAACGCTCCAAAGAAAAATGTACTGATGCTGTTTCCTATGTATCCGCATATTCCAAAATTACTTAAAAATAAAAAAATGAAAAGAGCAAAAACAACTAATACTGCAATCTCTTTATAAAACGGTGCAAAATCTTTTTGTCTTGTGCGTGTCCGTTTCTTTGCAGAAGATGTCTTCCTCTTTCTTGTCTTCTTTGCTGCCATAGAAATTGTTACCTCTCTTTGTATACATTTTGTATACATAATCTGCGTATTTTCTTATTTTACAATTAATTATCAAAATACGCAAGTCCCACCGTGAAAAAGGGAAATGTATTTATCTCCCATACATTTCCCTTTTCTTTTAACATCTTAATATTGTGCAGTTTCTGGAGGTACAAAATCTTCCGCTTCTTTTACAAATTTCTTAACCTGAATTTGTGCTTTCACAACAGGTATATTAGTTCCGGCTCCTGCAACACATCCACCTGGACATCCCATTCCTTCGATCAGATAGCCCTTTTTCTTCCCTGCTTTCGCCTGTAGAAGCATCTTCTTACACTCTGCGAGTCCTTCCACATGATCGATCTTTACTTCTGTTCCAGGATAGTATTCATCAATACATGCCTTGATCGCTCCAGCTACTCCGCTCGCAACCGCATACCCACGTCCTGCTCCAAAGGCATCATTTAACTCTTCTTCTTTTTCATATGTGTTAAAATCAATTTCTTTCGCATCAAACATTCCAGCCAGTTCTTCAAATGTGATCACAAAATCGACCTCACTTCGCACTGTCCGTCTGGATGCTTCTAACTTTTTGGCAACACATGGCCCTACAAAAACAATTTTTGCATTTGGAGATGTAATCCTTGCCGCTCTTGCCGTTGCTACCATTGGTGTTAGTGCATTAGAAATTTCATCGATCACCTCTGGAAAATATTTCTTTCCAAGCATAGACCATGATGGGCAGCATGATGTCAGCAAGAATGGCAGTTTCCCTGTAGCCACACTTTGAACATAATGCTTTGCCTCTTCTAAGGCCCCTGCATCTGCTCCAACTGCAACTTCCCACACATCTGCAAACCCAATATCAAGAAGTGCAGCTTTTATCTTATTTGGCGTTGCTTTTGGTCCAAATTGTCCGACAAATGCAGGTGCTAAGATCGCGATCACTTCCGCACCTTCATTCATTGCCTTGATCAACTGGTAAATCTGAGATTTATCTGCAATTGCTCCAAACGGACAATTTACCATACACATACCACAAGAAACACATTTATCTGGATTGATCTTAGCTCTTCCTGCATAATCTGTTTCGATTGCTCCAACCCCACAGGCATTTGCACAAGGACGTTTTCTTTCATAAATCGCACCATATGGACAGACCTTTTTACATTGTCCACATTTGATACATTTTTCCTGGTCGATATAAGAATATCCATCCTTAAAACTAATTGCCTTCTTCGGACAAACTTCCATACACGGATGGGCCATACATCCCTGGCACTGCTCTCCTACAATAAATGCCTTCTCCTTACATTCATTGCATGCAGATGGAATCACCTGAAGAAGTGGCGGCTCATAATACTTCTCTGAAATATTGCTCTCATCAATTTCTTTCGTAATTCTTGTTGGTTTATCCGCTGGATTTAATGACATTCCCATGGCAAGCCTCAGTCTCTCACCTACGATCGCTCGTTCTCTGTAAATGCTATCTCGATATTTTGCAACTTCTCCAGGTACGATCTCATATGGAAGATCTTCAAGATCCTGTAAGTTTCTTTGTTCGTAACCAAACTTTGCGATCTCTTTGAAAATTCTTCTTCTCACATTCCGAACTGGTGTCTGTATTCCTCTCATGATATTCCCTCCTCTAATGATGCCTTAAGATAGTTTGTGTTTTTTTTAACATATTTGTTATTCTTATCATATACCAAAACAGGAATATTATAAAGGTATTATCTGTTTTTTATTCAAGTTTTCTATTTATTTTCAGACTGATTAATTATTTCAATCAATCTGTCTGTTGCTTCTTTTATTCCACCCATCTCATCAATCAATCCTTCTTTTACTGCCTCCTCCCCTGAAAGGATCATACCAACATCTTTTACCTGCTGTCCAATATGAAGCATCAATCTTCAACTCTTTCCTTTTTCATTTTACAATGATCACTAATAAATGTCGTAATCCGATCTTGAATCTTTTCAATATTACGATAACTTTGAATAACTCCGATAAATGTTCCAGAACTTCTCACTGGATGAATCATCATTGTTGCGCTTTTCACAATAAAAGAATGATCTGCTGCCACAGCAAGCGGTACTCCGATCGAATGACTTCCTCCAAGAACAAGCGATACGGTTGGTTTGCTTAGAGATGCGATAAGCTCTGCGATCGCAAGTCCACATTCTACATCTCCACCGATCGTATTGATCAAATTAAGATTCCTTTTATACTTTCATCCTGCTCAACCTTTGCTAAAGCCGGTATCATATGTTCATATTTTGTTGTCTTTGCATTTTGTGCAGATAACTGATGCCCTTCGATCTCACCAATGATAGTCATCGTAAAAATCCCATTTTCCTGCAACTGTCCAAATTTTTCTATTTCTTGTCTCTCATTATCTTTCATACCAAAATCTTACCTTCCTGTATCATATTTTTTATCTTTATTATTTAGAACGATGCTCTGCAATTTGCACTAAAAAAAGAAGGAAGCATCTTCTTACTTCCTTCTTTAGTATGAAATCTAATTCAATTTCTATTCATCAATTTCAAAAGAGATTAACAGATCTTCCTGATTTACCTGTTCTCCTTCTTTGACATAGATCTTATCAACCTTACCATTAACCGTAGAAACAACAGTTGTCTCCATCTTCATAGCTTCAACTGTCATCAGCGGCATATTCACTGTGACTCATCACCTTCATTGACAAGAACTTTACCAACTGTTCCTGGAATTGTGGATCCAAGATGTGCAGGATTAGATTTATCTGCTTTAACTCTTCGGTCTGTCTTAACCTCTAAATTCTTATCAAGAACTTTGATCTCACGGATAGATCCATTTACTTCAAAGTCTAACAGTCGGTATCCATCTTCATCAGGCTCTGTCATATCGATAAATTTGATGATCAGATATTTACCTTCATCTAATTTCAGTGTTGTCTCTTCACCTTTTCTTAATCCATAGAAATATACGTGACTTTCAAGTCCTGTTACATCATTGTAAGCCTCAAAATGTCTACAGTAATCTTCATATACTTTTGGATATAACGCATAGCTTAATGTCTTCTGGCTTAAGATATCTGGATCTTCCATATTCTCTGTATAGAAGTTTTCTTTTAATCCCTTTGCGATATAATCAAAATCTTCATCTGGTAATAAACTTCCTGGACGCACATCGATCGGTTTCTTATCTTTTAATACGATCTTCTGTAATTCTTCTGGGAATCCACCTTCTGGCTGTCCGATCATACCTTCAAAATATTCTACAACAGAATCTGGATAAGATAAATCTTTACCAACTTCTAAGATATTCTCTTTTGTTAATCCATTCTTGAACATAAAGATCGCAAAGTCTCCAACAACTTTAGATGATGGTGTTACTTTAACGATATTTCCAAGCAGCTGGTTCGCATCTTTATATAAACCTTTGATCTCTTCAAAGTCTTCCGCTGCACCCATTTCTTTTACCTGTGCTAACAGATTAGAGTACTGTCCACCTGGAATCTCATATTTGTAAATCTCTGTATTTGGTGCATCCATTCCGCTCTCAAACTGTTTGTAGATTGGGCGGATTCTTGCATAGTACTGACTTAATTCTGTTAATTCATCTGGATTAAGTCCTGTATCTCGCTCTGTTCCTTTTAATGCTTCTACTAATGAATTCATACATGGGTTACTTGTCATAGAACTCATAGAACCGATCGCACAGTCAGCAATATCTAGTCCTGCTTCAGATGCCATTAATAATGTGCTGACACCATTTCCAGTAGAATCATGTGTATGAAGATTAACTGGAATATTTAATTCTTCTTTTAATGCACTAATAAGTTTCTTCGCTGCATATGGTTTTACAAGACCTGCCATATCTTTGATCGTAAAGATATGAACACCTAAGCTTTCTAATTCTTTGGCTTTCTTTACATAGTAATCTAATGTATATTTTGTCTCGTTTGGATCTGTGATATCTCCTGTGTAGCAGATCGTTCCTTCTACGATCTTACCTGTCTTTAATGCTGTCTCGATCGGCATCTTCATATTCTCAACCCAGTTTAAGCTGTCAAAAATACGGAACACATCTACACCTTTTTGTGATGCTTCTTCGATGAATTTCTTAACAACATTATCTGGATAGTTGCTGTATCCTACAGCATTAGATGCTCGAAGTAACATCTGGATCAATGTATTTGGCATATGTTGTCTTAATAATTTTAATCTCTTCCATGGAGACTCTTTTAAGAAACGATAAGCTGTATCATAAGTAGCCCCACCCCATGCCTCTACAGAGAATGCATTCTCCATAAATGCGTTTGTCGCATCAGATGCTCCGATCAAATCTTTTGTTCTCATACGTGTTGCCATTAAAGACTGCTGTGCATCACGCATTGTTGTATCTGTGATCAGTAATCTCTTCTCATTTAACAGGCTCTGTGTGAAGTCTTTAGCTCCCATCTCTAAGAACTTGTCTCTGGAACCATAAATCTTCTTCTCCGTATCATACTTTGGAAGAGTTCTTGCTTCAAAATCTGGTTTGTCAAGAACGGCTTTCTGCACATTCACCATCTTATTTCCTAAAAATTCAAGGATCTTTGTTGCTCTGTCCTGACTTTCTGGAAGTAAGAATAATTCTGGCGTTTCTTCAATAAATGTTGTATAGCATCTTCCCTCACGGAATGTCTCATTATTTAATACATTAATCAAGAATGGGATATTTGTCTTAACTCCACGAATACGAATCTCTTTTAATACACGGATAGATTTGTCAACCGCTCTTCCAAATGTACGATCATGAGAGATCGCTTTTACCAATAAGCTGTCATAGTATGGTGTAATCTCTGCTCCTGCATATGCGTTACCACCATCTAATCGAATACCGTTACCAGCTCCAGAACGATATACCGTGATCTTACCTGTGTCTGGCAGGAAGTTATTCATTGGATCTTCTGTTGTGATACGTGTCTGAATAGAGTATCCATTACATGTCACTTCCTCCTGAGATCCAATACCGATCTCTTCAGAATCTAAAGAATATCCTTCTGCTACAAGAACCTGTGTCTGTACGATATCGATTCCTGTTACCATCTCTGTGATCGTATGTTCTACCTGTACACGAGGGTTCATCTCGATAAAGTATGCATTATTATCTGCATCTACCAGAAACTCTAATGTCCCAGCATTCTTATATCCTACATGTTTTGCAAGACGGATAGATGCTTCAAAAATCTGCTGTCTTACTTCTTCTGGCACGCTGAATGCTGGTGCATATTCTACAACCTTCTGATGTCTTCTCTGTACAGAGCAGTCACGGTCATATAAATGAACAACATGTCCATACTGATCACCAATGATCTGAACCTCGATATGTTTTGGACTCTTTAAGTATTTTTCAACGAAAATCTGATCGTCTCCAAATGCTTTCTTGGATTCATCTCTTGCTTCTGCATATTCTTTTGGCATCTCTTCGGCTGAATGAACGATACGCATTCCACGTCCTCCACCACCATTGGAAGCCTTTAACATTACAGGATATCCAACTTGGTTCGCAATCTTAGTCACTTCTTCCAGTCCGTGAACCGCATGGTCTACACCAGGAATGATTGGAACATCAGCTTCAATTGCCATCTGTTTGGAAGAAATCTTATCTCCCATCTTACGCATTAAGCTTGAGGATGGTCCGATAAATGTGATTCCATTCTTCTCACAGGCATCTACAAAGTCAGGATTCTCTGATAAAAATCCATAACCTGGATGAATTGCATCTACGTTCTTCTCTTTTGCAATACGAATGATCGTATTGATGTCAAGATAGGCATCGATTGGTCCTTTGTCCGGATTCACTGATAAGATTCATCAGCTTTAGAACGGAATAAGGCATAACGGTCTTACTTTTGAAAAGACACCAACCGTTGTAATTCCAAGTTCATTTAAAGCTCGGAAAACTCGGATCGCAATCTCACCACGGTTTGCAACCAATACTTTTTTAAACTTCTTTAATTCCATGGTCATAACTCCTTTTCGAGGTTTATCATTTTAAAAAAAATGTATTTTTAAAACTGATTATATCGCAAAACTTGTTTTTTTACAATACTTGTACGAAAAAAGAATCCTGATTTATAAAAATCAGGATTCTTTGATAAAGATCTTATTCTTCTGTTTTTTCTTCTTCGTTAGCTAATGCTTTCATACTTAAGCTGATCTTCTTGTCATCTTTCTTGAAGTCAACTACTTTAGCTTCGATTTCCTGTCCAACGCTTAATACGTCAGATGGTTTGTCGATATGTTCTTTTGCGATCTGAGAAACGTGAAGAAGTGCATCGATTCCTGATTCTAACTCAACGAATGCTCCGAAATCTGTCATACGTGCAACTTTACCTGTTACAACACTTCCTACTTTGTATTTCTCTTCTGCTTTTAACCATGGATTCTCTTCTGGGAATTTTAAGCTTAATGCAATCTTTTCTCCCTGAATATCCTTGATCAGAACTGTTACTTTATCTCCAATATTGAAGACCTTCTTAGGGTTTTCAACACGTCCCCAAGACATTTCAGAAATGTGAAGAAGTCCGTCTGCTCCACCTAAATCGATGAATGCACCGAAGTCTGTTACATTCTTAACAACTCCTTCTACTTTCATTCCTGCTTCGATCTTCTCGAATAATTCTTTCTGTTTTTCTTTCTTAGCAGCTACTAATAACTGTTTGCGATCTCCGATGACTCTTCTCTTACGAGGGTTGAACTCGCTGATAACGAATTCGATTTCCTGTCCTTCGTATTTCTTTAAGTCTCTTTCATAAGAATCAGAAACTAAGCTTGCAGGGATGAATACACGTGCTTCTTCGATCAGTACGCTTAATCCACCATCTAAAACCTGAGCTACAGGTGCTTTTAAGACTTCTTTATTCTCGAAAGCTTCTTCTAAACGTTTGTTTCCTTTTTCAGCTGCTAATCTCTTATAAGTAAGAAGAACCTGTCCTTCTCCATCATTCACTTTTAATACCTTAGTCTCCATAGTATCACCAACTTTAGCAACAGTTGTTAAATCTACGTTGCTGAATCATTAGAGTATTCACTTCTTGTTAAGATACCATCTGCTTTGTATCCGATGTTTAAGATGATCTCATCTGGTTTCACATCGATAACTGTACCTTTCACTACCTCTCCGTTGTGAATTGTCACAAAACTTTCCTCTAATAATTCTTCAAAACTCTTTTCTGTCATGCTAGCATGAACCTCCTTGATAATTTTCTGTGGGGTTGAGGCCCCCGCTGTAATACCTACCTTACCAGTCGATTCAAAAAGTTTCAAATCCAGGTCTCTAAGTGTCTGCACAAAAAAGGTGTTCTCACACTCTTTCTTACTAATCTCATATAACTTCTGGCTGTTGGAGCTTTGCTTATCTCCGATCACAACCATTGCATCTACACCCTTAGCGATAGACTTTGCTTCCAGTTGACGCTCTTCCGTGGCATTACATATTGTATTACATACTTCTATATCATAACCCTTTTTATTCAGAATTTCAACTAAATCTTGAAATTTCTTGTAATTAAATGTCGTTTGTGATACAAGAGTCGTCGGCTTGTTAAGATCGATCCCTTCAAACTGCTCTGCATCTGAGATAATATGCACTTCTCCAGTACACCATCCTTTGATTCCCTGAACTTCTGGGTGCTGCTCACTTCCAACGATGATCACCTGATCACCATCGTTGCCCGCTTTCTCTACGATCTTGTGGATCTTTCTGACAAATGGACATGTTGCATCAACTAATTCCAATCCTTTTTCATGGATCAGATCATAAATTTCTCTCGCAACTCCATGGGAACGTATGATAACCGTTCCTTCTTCCAAAGCTTCTAATTCTTCTCTGGAATTGATCACTTTCACGCCCTTTTTCTTCAGATCATTCACAACCTCTGAATTGTGAATGATCGGCCCGTATGTGTATACATTTTTCTTTCCTGCTTCTTTATATACAGTGTCAACAGCACGCTTCACGCCAAAACAAAACCCTGCTGTTTTTGCTAAAATAACTTCCATCTTTATCCTCACTGCTTGTAAATAAACTTTTTATTATTTTACTTTTTCAAATTCTGCAACGATCGCATCAACAACTTCTTCGATCGTCATATCAGAAGAATCAACCAGCACTGCATCTTCTGCCTGTTTTAGCGGTGCGATCTCACGTTCCATATCCTGACGGTCACGGATAATGATATCTTCCTCAATCTTATCGAAATCAGCCTCTACTCCTTTTTCTACCAATCTTTGTAGCGGCGCTCGGCTCTTACTTTAGATGATGCAGTTAAATAAATCTTTAAATCGGCATTTGGCAGTACGTTTGTTCCGATATCTCTTCCATCCATTAAGATATTAGCCGTCTTGGCAAGATCTCTCTGAAGATCTAATAGTGTTGCTCTTACCATTTTATATGCAGATGTCTTCGAAGCCATATTTCCAACTTCCTCGGTACGGATCATTCCATTTACATTTTCCCCGTTTAATAACACCTGCTGCACTCCATCTTCATAGTTGATACTTACATGAATATCTGGACATGCTTTGTTGATCGCCTCTTCATCCTTTGGATCGATCTCATGTCTGATGAAATAAAGAGCCATCGCACGGTACATTGCTCCTGTATCCACATAAATAAATTCTAATTTCTTTGCAATTTGTTTTTGCAATCGTGCTTTTTCCTGCTCCTGCTGGTCCATCAATCGCAATACTATACATTATCTTTTCCTCCTGATCTGCTTCCTAATATATTAATTCATTCCTGCAAGATATCCTGTTGACCATGCGATCTGAAGGTTAAACCCACCTGTGACCGCATCAAGATCTAATACTTCCCCTGCAAAATATAATCCTTTGATCTTCTTTGATTCCATCGTCCCCGGATCGATCTCTTTGACGTTAACTCCGCCTTGTGTAATGATCGCTTCTTTAAATCCACGCACTCCTGTAATTGTAAGTTCTAAATGCTTTAATAAAGAAACAAATCGTTCTCTTTCCTTCTTTGTGATCTCATTAACCTTCTTATGCTCTGGAATTCCTGATAACTCTATCATAACAGGAATCAGCTTCTTCGGCAAAAGATGATCTAAGGAATTTACAAAATCTTTGTTTAATGTCTTATTAAAATCCTTTAATACTCTGTGATCTAACTGTTCTTTGTTAAGTGCTGGTTTCAGATCAATGATAAATTTTAATTCTTTGCCCTGATATTTTCCAATATAACTACTTGCACTTAAAACAACTGGTCCACTGATTCCAAAGTGTGTAAAGAGCATTTCTCCAAAATCATCGTAAATCTTCTTGCCATCTGCAGTCATTGTCACTGCGACATTTCTTAAAGATAATCCCATCAACTGTTTACAATAATCTTCTTTGATCTCAAACGGAACAAGTGCAGGCGTAAGTTTTGTCACTTTATGTCCTGCTTTTCTTGCAAAATCATATCCATCTCCAGTCGATCCGGTTGCCTGATAGGACATACCTCCTGTTGCAACAACGACTTTATCTGCCTTCACTGTGTCTCCAGATGCCAGTCTTACTCCTGTTACAATTCCATCTTCGATCAGAATCTTTTTGACAGTTGTATTGAAATATATGTCAACATTTTCTTTTCTAAGACCTCTTTGTAATGCTGCGATAACATCTGAAGAATGATCAGATACAGGGAATACTCGATTTCCTCGTTCCACTTTCAGAGGGCATCCAAGTTCTTCCAAGAATTCCATCATTGCATCATTGGTAAAAGAGTAGAAACCACTGTATAAAAATTCCTTGTTGGTCACAACATGATCTAACAGCTCTTCGATCTCACAGGCATTTGTCACATTACAGCGTCCTTTTCCTGTGATAAAAATCTTCTTTCCTAATTTTTCATTTTTTTCATATAAGGAAACATCGTTTCCACATTTTGCTGCCTGATATGCAGCCATCATGCCGGCAGCTCCGCCACCGATAATGATCACTTTCATAGATTACTTCCGTTGCTGAAAACTTATAAAAAGTTATAAACCTTTATGTTTCATTCCTACTTCAACGAGTATGCTTTTGTAACGAATCAATTCATGTACTACTCACAAGTTCCTGTACTCTCCATAGGCGTTAATTCCTGACTAACGTATCAGTACATATCTGTAATCACTTGAATATATTATGCTACAGATCGTTTCAGAACATCCTCTCCATATTTTTTAAGATTCAAAGCTGCCTGAAGATCTCTGTCAATTACATTTCCACATTCACATTTGTAAATACGTTCTGATAACTTCAGATCTTTTTTGATCTTTCCACAACAACTGCATAATTTAGAACTTGGAAAAAATCGATCTGCAATGATCACCTGAATATTGTTCCACTTAGATTTATATTCCATCTGCCGCCTAAATTCATAAAATCCCTGTTGTTGAACTGCTTTGGATAAATGTCTGTTTTTCATCATTCCCTTTACATTTAAATCTTCGATACAGATAAAACTTGGTTCTCGTTTTACGATCTCTGATGTTATATGATGTAAATGATCATGACGGATATTGGTCAGTCTATGATTTAATATTAATAAAAGTTTTTCCTTTTTGATCACATTCTTCGTTTTACAGTATTCCTTTCCTTGTTTATTGTTCTCGTATGAACGAGAGATGCTACGCTGTAATCTGCGTTTTTGTTTCTCTAGTTTCTTAACTTTTTTCGTTTTATTGATGTTCTTATATTTATTACCGTCAGAACATATCGCTAGATCTTTGATCCCTAAATCGATCCCTATCCCATCATTGGACGGAACCGTAACACAGTCTTCATATTCAATGCCTACTGTGATCCACCAGTTGATCCCATCATATCTAATACGGGGATTACTATAGTTACAATCCGTAGGTATCCGATTCTTTTCCGCAAGTCTGATCCAGTTTATCTTTTGCTTATTCTTCTTTTTGGAAGCAGCAAAACCCTCAATTTTTACATGCGTATCTGAAAATTGGATCTTTACATTATCTTGATAAAAAGATGGTATAGAAAATTTTCGGCTTTTGAATTTCGGAAACTTTGAACATCCTTTGAAAAATCTCTTATATGCATGACAAGCATCTTTGATCGCTTGTTTTGTTACATTATTTGAAACTTCATTTAACCAGGAATATTCCTCTGTTTCTTTAATTGTGTAAATTCTTTTCTCAGATCACTATCCGATAGGAACTTACCACCATTTTTATAGTTTTCTTTTTC
>ENA-OQIM01000046-OQIM01000046.1-human-gut-metagenome-genome-assembly--contig:-NODE-46-length-33376-cov-4.910824_pt1 | contig 33376 bp, 36 predicted proteins | sample MGYA00242579_ERZ504744 | MGnify/ENA primary metagenome ERZ504744 (study PRJEB26092, sample SAMD00036441) | human gut metagenome | host: Homo sapiens | study: EMG produced TPA metagenomics assembly of...
AAATCGCTTATCCGCCCAATTTCCTACGAGAACTCGCTCTGAAGTTTTTGTTTCAGACAAAAGTCTTTGAAGCTCAGACACTCGTCCAATTGGGCTGCGGAATTTGTTCAAAATATGGCAAAATTCCAATGCTGCGTTTTCGGTTGCTTATTTATTTTTTATCATATACCTAAAGTCTATAGAGTGGACAATTCACAAGATTGAAAATTTAAGTGGTGTGTATGGAGAACAGCATTGATTGTAAAATAGGGGATTTTCAGACAGAAGGTAATGTTATTATGCTTCATAAACATCTCGATAAATCGGTGTTCGTAAGTTTCTTTCTGACTCATACATGCAACACTATCAACAAATCAAAATTGTATAAAAAAAGAAGCATCAAATATTCTTGACAGTATTACTAGGAAATGATATTATACGAATAATTCCTACTGGAAAACTATGAAAAAGAAAAAACTATAAGAGAGGATGTGTAACAAAATGAGCATTAACACAGCAGATTTTGCCGCACTAGCAGTTACAATTGTTTTGTTTGCGGTTATCTATTATTTAGATTATAAGAAAGGCGTAGATTCGGACTTTTAACATTATTAGGAACAGTTTTTGGAATCGCAGTTGGTCTGGGATTTGGAAATCATTTTACATATGTTGAGATTTTCGGACGTATCTATACCAATGTATTGACAGCACTTGTTGTACCAATGCTGTTATTTAGTATCATCGCAAGTATCACAAATCTAAGTGAATCCATTCATTTAAAGAAAATCGGTGGAAAGTCAATCTTTTATCTGATCTTAAATACAGCGATTGCAAGTACGATTACAGTGATTGCAGCAGTCATCTTAAAAGTCGGTGATGGATTTGCTTACAAAGTAGCTGATGGATATCAGAAAGTTGAAGTTCCATCTGTTGTTGATACGATCGTAAACTTATTCCCAAGCAACTTCGCAACAAACTGGAGTGAAGGACAGATCATTCCGATCGTCGTATTTGCAATTATCATTGCATTATCTTACAATGCAATTTCCAAAGAAAATGAATCCGTAAAACCATTTAAAGCATTTATTGATGCAGGGAATCAGGTGATCGGACAGGCAATTGACTGGATCATTGGATTTACACCATATGCAGTATTATCTTTCTTGGCAAGAGCCGTTGGAAGAAGCAGTGTCACGGAATTGCTGCCATTATTAAGTACATTAGTATTATCTTATATCTTATGTGCAGTTCAGGCATTTGGAGTAGAAGGATTATTAATTAAATTTGTAGCAAAATTAAGTCCTGTTAAATTCTTTAAAGGAATCGCACCAGCTCAGTATGTAGCATTTACGACACAAAGCAGTGTTGGTACGATCCCGGTTACATTAAGACAGTTAAAAGAAGCACTTGGAGTTGATGGAGATGTAGCATCATTTACGGCAGGTCTTGGAGCCAATGTTGGAATGCCAGCATGTGCAGGAATCTGGCCAGCATTAACAGCGGTATTTAGTGTTCATATGTTAGGATATCATTACGGAATTGCACAGTATGCATTTCTGATCCTGATTACATTAGTAGTATCTGTTGGAACAGTCGGGGTTCCAGGAACAGCGACGATCACATCAACAGCTGTATTTGCAGCACTTGGCTTACCAATCGAATTAGTTGTCGTATTTGCACCAATCTCAACGATCGTTGACATGGCAAGAACAATGACAAATGTAACAGGAGCAGCAACAGCAGCCGTTATCACAGCAGCAACAGAAGGTCTGGTTGATGAAGAAGTTTACAATTCAGATCAGGCAAAACATGTTGCAGTAAACAACTAGGATAGAAGAAATTCTATATATAATCACTGTATGAAAAGACACTTGATCGTAACGTATATTTTATGTATGTTATGAGCAGGTGTTTTTTCATTTCATGTAATCAATATAAGTTGAGACGACTAAAATTTCGTGCTATCATAATCAATATAGATAAGAGCACGAAGTTTTTTCATATTATAGAAAATTGATTCAAGGAGGTGATCGTATGGGAAATTATCTAAATCCAGGGAATGAAAAGTTCAGAAGAATGATTCAGTCTGAAATTTATGTAGATAAGACAGGGATGATAAAATATACGAATTCCGTACTAGATACAGCACAAAACTATGTCTGTGTCAGCCGTCCAAGAAGATTTGGGAAGTCAATGGCTGCGAATATGCTGACAGCTTATTACAGCCGCGGTTGTAATTCAAAAAGAATTATTTGGAAAGTTTTGAAATTGCAAAAGATAAAGATTTTGAAAAATATCTGAATCAATATAATACCATATTCTTAAATATGCAGGAATTTCTAAGTCGAAGTCATAATGTAGAAGAATTGATCGATCGTGTGAAGAAGCTTGTGATCAGAGATTTGAAAATGGAATATCCAGAAGTTGATTATTTTGACGATACAGATTTGATTGAGTGTATGCAGGATATTTATGCACAAATGCAGTACCATTTGTTGTGATCATTGATGAATGGGATTGCATTTTTAGGGAATATAAACAAGATAAAGAAGCACAGGAAAAATATTTAGATTTTCTACGGGACTTATTAAAAGATAAGGCATGTATTTATCTATCTTACATGACAGGAATTTTACCGATTAAGAAATATGGAACACATTCGGCACTGAATATGTTTGATGAATTTTCCATGATCGCCCCGGGACCTTTAGCATGTTATGTCGGGTTTACAGAACAAGAAGTCAAAAAGCTCTGTGAACAATACGGAATGGATATGGAAGAAGTTAAGAACTGGTATGATGGATATTCATTTGACGGAGTACTGTCTGTGTATAGTCCAAGATCGGTTGTAAATAGTATGAGATTTCGAAAGATATCAAATTACTGGAATCAGACAGAGACTTTTGAAGCATTACAGATGTATATTGATATGAATTTTGAGCATCTAAAAGATGATGTTTTAAGTATGATCGCTGGAGAAAGCGTGGCGGTGAATACCGAAAGTTTTACGAATGATATGGCAACGTTTCGTACAGAAGATGATGTACTGACATTATTGATCCATCTTGGATATCTTGCATATGATGATAAAACAAAAACAGTCAAGATACCAAATAGTGAAATTCGGGCAGAATATGTAAATACAGTTTCAGTATCAGACTGGGGATCTGTTTCAAAAGCACTAAAAGATTCTGCAGATACATTAAGTGCAATCTGGCAAGGCAGAGAAGAACAGGTATCGAAAGCCATTGAACAGGCACATTTTGAGACATCACATATCCAGTATAATGATGAAAATGCATTGAGTTATACGATTTCACTCGCATTATATGCAGCAAGGAATTTTTATACCATTCACAGAGAACTGGCAGGTGGAAAAGGATTTGCAGATTTGGTCTTTATTCCGAAAAAACAATTTGCAGAGAAACCGGCATTGGTAGTTGAATTGAAATGGGATAAGAGTGCGGAAAGTGCGATCAAGCAGATCAAAGATAAGAAGTATTTTGAAAGTTTGGAAGAATATCAGGATAATCTGTTGTTGATTGGTATTAATTATGATAAGAAAACAAAAGAACACGTGTGCAAAATAGAGAAATATTAAAAAACAGGTAAAAGGAATCAGGTGTAATAATATGGGCAGATTTGTTAATCCAGATAATAGTGCGTTTCAAGCAGCACTAAATTCCAAAATTTATATAGATAAAACAGGATTGATCGCATGTATGAATGAAGTTCTGGATTCTACAGATGCGTATATTTGTAATAGCCGCCCAAGGCGTTTTGGAAAATCATATGCAGCGAATATGCTTGCGGCATATTACAGCAAAGGAGCCGAATCAGAAAAGATGTTTTCTGATCTTGAGATAGGACAATCAGAAGATTTTAAGAAACATTTGAATAAATATGATGTGATTCATATTGATGTACAATGGTTTTTGATAAACTGCGAAGATGCGGATAATGTTGTGCCATATATCACAAGAGTTGTGCTGGATGAATTGCGTGAAGTTTATCCAGAGATTTTACGTCAAGAAGTGGTATCTTTGCCAGATGCTCTTTCTCTGGTTAAGGATAAGACAGGACAGAAATTTATCATTATCATTGATGAATGGGATGTGCTGATCAGAGATGAATCAGCAAATAAAAAAGTGCAGGACGAATATATCCGATTCCTAAGAGGTATGTTTAAGGGAACAGAACCAACAAAATATATTCAACTTGCTTATCTTACAGGCATCTTGCCGATCAAGAAAGAAAAAACACAATCAGCACTTAACAATTTCCGAGAATATTCCATGTTGAATGCAGGATGTTTAGCTTCTTACATCGGTTTTACAGAAGATGAAGTAAAAGCACTTTGTGAGACATATAAGAAGGATTTTACAGAAGTCAAACGTTGGTATGATGGATATCAGTTAGGAAAATATCATGTCTATAATCCCAATGCAGTTGTAAACTTGATGGCGGATGGAACTTCCAAAGTTATTGGTCAGGAACAGCTTCTTATGATTCGATTGTTCCATTGATCAATATGGATTTTGATGGATTGAAGACCGCAATTATTGAAATGGTGTCGGGAGCATCTGTTGAAGTAGATGTTGGGTCATTCCAAAATGACGTTGAGAATATTGTAAATAAAGATGACGTTTTAACATATTTGATTCATATGGGATACTTAGCATATTCAAGTGTTAATAGGATGGCATTTGTACCGAATGAAGAGATAAGACAAGAACTGATTCGTGCAACAAAAAGAAAAGAATGGAATGAAATGCTGAAATTTCAGCAAGAATCAGAGGATTTACTGGATGCAACTTTGGATATGGATGGAGAAATAGTTGCAGCTCAGATTGAGAAGATCCATGAGGAATATGTTTCAGCAATTCAATATAACAATGAAAATTCACTCAGCAGTGTATTGGCATTAGCTTATTTGAGTGCAATGCAGTATTATTTTAAACCGGTCAGGGAATTTCCTACAGGACGTGGGTTCGCAGATTTTGTGTTTATTCCAAAAACAGAATATCGAAATGATTATCCGGCACTTGTTGTGGAATTGAAGTGGAATAAGAGTGCTGTTAGTGCATTGCAACAGATTAAGGATAAAAAATATCCAGATTCTATTCAAAAATATGCAGGTAATATTTTGCTTGTGGGAATTAATTATAGTAAAAAAGAAAAGAAGCATGAATGTATGATTGAAGAATACTTGAAAAAATAAGAAACAATAAAATCATGAGAACAACAAACCAAAAAATCGTGTTCTCATGGATTTTATATTTTACAGATATTTTTACGAAATCCCAGAGGCAGAAGCGACCCGCCGCAGGCGGAGAATCCTGTAAAGCAGGATTCTTTCTTGAAATCATATTATGCTCCTTTTTTCTTTATACAATCTTAATACAAGAGAACATATCCTTACACTATCTTTTTATCATAAAAGATATAATAATGATAAGATCAAAAAGTCATAAAATAATTTGAAAAAGAGGTAAAGATCATATATGCCATGGAAGATTTATAAAAAAAGACATTTAACATCATTTCAGGTGATCATATTAGGGTTCGCAGGAGTGATCCTTTTTGGAGCATTGATCCTGATGCTGCCAATTTCATCGGTTCAGGGAATCATAACACCATTTCATAAAGCATTATTTACGTCAACTTCTGCAGTATGTGTGACAGGGCTTGCAGTCGTGGATACTGGAAGTTACTGGTCTGCTTTTGGACAGACAGTGATCATGTTTCTGATACAGATCGGAGGTCTGGGAGTTATAACAACAGCAACAGCCGTATTTATATTATCAGGAAGAAAAATATCGATTATGCAGCGAAGCACGATGCAAAATGCGATCTCTGCACCAAAAGTAGGAGGGATCGTTCGATTGATGAGTTTTATTTTAAAAGGAACTTTATTGATCGAATTGATCGGTGCGTTATTCATGATGCCTGTTTTCTGTCATGATTTTGGATTACGGGGAATCTGGATGTCGATCTTTCATTCTGTATCAGCCTTTTGTAATGCAGGATTTGATCTTCTTGGAACAAAATGGCATCCATTTGTATCATTGACATCATATGCGGTAAATCCAGTGATCAACATTGTGATCATGTTACTGATCATCATTGGTGGAATTGGATTTTTTACATGGGAAGACATTTATCTCCATAAATTTCATTTTAAGCATTACCATATGCAGAGTAAGGTTATTCTAACTACAACATTATGTCTGATCTTGTTACCAGCTGTTTTCTTTTTCTTTCAGGATTATGGAAATCTATCAGGGATTCACCGGTTGCTTGCATCATTGTTTCAAGCTGTGACACCGAGAACTGCAGGATTTAATACGACAGATCTTTCGATGCTGACAGGAGCATCAAAGGCAATGATGATTTTATTGATGTTGATCGGAGGTTCACCAAGTTCTACAGCAGGAGGTATGAAAACAACAACATTTGCTCTGTTACTTTTAAATGTACTGGCGACCTTTCAAAGTTGTGATGATGTGACAGCATTTGGAAGAAGAATCGATGCTAGTGTGATAAAAAATGCAACAACGATCGCAATGATGTATTTTATCTTGTTTTTTGCAGGCGGAATGACGATCAGTGTGTATGAGGGACTGCCGCTTTCAAGCTGTCTGTTTGAAGCAGCATCTGCAGTTGGAACCGTAGGTTTGACATTAGGAATCACACCAAAACTTCATATTTTGTCACAGATCATTTTGATCATACTGATGTATCTGGGACGTGTTGGCGGTTTGACGCTGATCTATGCAGTATTTTCAGATAAAAATAAACGAAAAGCAAGACTACCACTTGATAAGATCATAGTGGGATAAAAGAAAGAGGGAATTGATGATGAAGAATATTTTATTGATCGGACTTGGACGTTTTGGAAAACATATAGCGATACAGTCAAGTCAGCTTGGACATGAGATCATGGCAGTTGATCTGGATGAGGAAAGAGTGAATGATGCACTTCCATATGTTACGAATGCACAGATCGGGGACAGTACGAATGAGGAATTTTTAAAATCTCTGGGGATTGCAAATTATGATATATGTTTTGTTACGATCGGTGGGAATTTCCAAAATTCGTTGGAAACTACTTGTCTGTTAAAAGAACTTGGAGCAAAATGGTTATTTCCAGAGCCGAACGAGATGTACAGGAAAAGTTCCTTTTACGAAATGGAGCCGACAAGGTAGTTTATCCAGAAAAAATGGTGGCAAAATGGGCAACGATCCGTTATACCGATGATCATATTCTTGATTATATGGAAGTCGATGCCTCACATGCGATCTTTGAGGTAGAGGTTCCGAAGGAATGGATCGGAAAGACAGTGGGAAAACTTGATATTAGAAAAAAATATGATATTAACATTATGGCAGTAAAAGATGATGGAAAAGTAAGTATGGCGATATCTGCGGATACCTGTTTTAAGGAAGATGTTACATTATTGGTATTAGGAGAATATAAAGCGATCAAAAAGTGTTTTTGTATCTGATGTCATGAAAAAGAGGTGAGAGCTTATGTCAGATTTCATTTTAGCATTGGCGGTAATACTGATGTTTGCATTTGTGTTATTCTTTTTGAAAAAAGTAAATTATTTTCTTGGAGAAAATCGGAAAGTAATTGACAGGGAGCAAGATGATGACGATGATTGATGTGTTTATGGATTATTATTGACGATCGTGATATAATGCATCCGATAAGGAAAGGGGGCCAAGATGAGCACAGGAGAATTTGTAGAGCTGAACAAAGAAAACGAACACATTCTTGTTTGTCTTTCTTCTTCACCATCGAATGAAAAGATCATACGTACAGCAGCAAAAATGGCAAGAGATATGCGGGCACGTTTTACGGCATTGTATGTACAGACAGGAAAAAGAGAAAGAGAATCGGACAAAAGAAGACTGGAAGCTCATGTACAATTTGCAAAGGAATCTGGTGCGGAAATCGTAATGACACATGGGGAAAATGTTCCGGTACAGATCGCGGAATATGCACATTTATCAAATGTCACAAAAATCGTGATCGGACAAAGTAGTGCAAAGAGAAATCACTTTTTCAGCAAACAGACATTAACAGAGAAGTTGATCGAGGCTGTTCCTGATATTGATATCCACATTATTCCAGATGCGATGAACTTAGATAATTATCGAAAACCGCATGGAGCGGTTTATGTAGGAAAGCCTACGATGAAAGACAGTTTATTAACATTATTTATATTTGCAGTTTGTACGTTGATCGGTCTATTCATCCAGAAACTTCAATTTACAGATACAAACATCGTTACAATTTATATTTTGGGTGTTTTATTAACGTCAATCCTTACAGATGGATATTTATACAGCATTGGAGGTTCTGTCTTAAGTGTATTTTTGTTCTGCTTTTTCCTTACGGAACCAAGAATGTCATTTCAGACGTATGCAGTTGGATATCCGATAACTTTTGTGATCATGTTAATATCTTCTGTCATTACTGGAACACTTGCAGCAAAATTAAAAACACATGCAAGGCTTTCAGCACAATCTGCATTTCGTACACAGATTTTATTTGAGACAGACCGGTTACTTCAAAAAGCAAAAAACGATACGGATATTTTAAGTATTACATGTACACAGCTTATCAAATTATTAGACCGCAGTATTGTAGCATATGTTGTGGAAGGCGATGAATTGTCAGCACCACATATATTTTCGAATAAAAAGAAAGAACAGACAGAAGATTTATTGACAAGCAGGGAGCAGGAGATCGCAAAATGGGTGTATGAAAACAAGCAGCGTGCTGGAGCAACGACCGAACGTTTTAAAGATGCACAGTGTCTATACCTTGCCATTTGTATTGAGGATAATGTGTATGGTGTGATCGCAATACCAGTTGACGAATATACATTAGATTCCTTCGAATATAGTATCTTACTTTCTGTGATCAATGAATGTGCACTTGCCATGGAAAATAAAAAGAATATCATGGAGAAAGAAAAAATCTCCGTTCTTGCCAAAAATGAACAGTTAAGAGCAGATCTGCTTCGTGCGATCTCACATGATCTAAGGACACCACTTTGTTCCATTTCTGGGAATGCAGACATGCTGTTAAATAGTGGAGAACGTCTTGATGATATAACAAAACATCAGATTTATACAGATATTTATGATGATTCAGAATGGCTGATCAATATTGTTGAAAATTTATTATCGATCACAAGATTAAATGATGGAAGATTAAAACTGAAATTTACAGATCAATTATTAGATGAGGTGATCGCGGAATCATTACGGCATATCAGCAGGAAACATGAAGAGTATCAGATCGTTACAGAATGCGATGAATTGATACTTGCACATATGGATGTGCGGCTGATCCTGCAAGTGTTGATCAATCTGGTCGATAATGCAATTAAATATACACCGAAAGGATCTACAATCCGCATTTGTGCCATGAATGAAAATGGAAAAGCAAAGATTCAAGTAGAAGATAACGGCCCTGGAATTTGTGATGAAATGAAGCCGCATATATTTGAAATGTTTTATACAGGGAAAAATACGATCGCAGACAGCCATCGAAGTCTTGGTTTAGGTTTGGCACTTTGCCGTTCGATCATAGAGGTGCATAACGGGAAACTGGTGTTGGAGGACAATACACCACATGGTTGTATTTTTTCTTTCACACTGCCATTAAGTGAGGTTACATTAAATGAATAAAGCATTAATTTTAGTCGTGGAGGATGACCGGCCGATCCGTAATCTGATCGTGACAACATTAAAAACACATGATTATAAATATATTACAGCAGAAAATGGAAGTTCAGCTATTTTAGAGGCATCTTCTCATAAACCAGAGATCATTTTATTAGATCTTGGATTGCCTGATATGGAAGGTGTGGATGTGATCAAAAAAGTAAGAACATGGTCTAACGTACCAATTATCGTTATCAGTGCAAGAAGTGAAGATGTAGATAAAATAGAAGCACTGGATGCAGGAGCAGATGATTATATCACAAAACCATTTTCAGTTGATGAACTGCTTGCAAGGATCAGGGTTACACAGCGCCGATTAGCATTGATCCAGTCAGGCGAGGAACAAGAACAAGCAGTCTTTGTAAATGGAGAGTTAAAGATCGACTATACAGCAGGATCTACATATTTAAAAGATAAAGAACTGCATTTAACACCAATCGAATATAAATTATTATGTTTGCTGTCTCATAATGTTGGAAAAGTACTGACTCACACTTATATCACGCAACAGATCTGGGGCAGTTCACTGGAAAATGATGTTGCATCACTTAGAGTGTTTATGGCAACATTACGGAAGAAATTACAGCCAGATAAAGATGGCATGCAGTATATACAGACACATATAGGTATTGGATATCGGATGCTTAAGATATAGTAAATAAAGAGTGTCTGCATCATTAAGTGATGCAGACACTCTTTTAGATTCCAATATATGAAAACGCCCAAAAGAGGCAAAAAAGAGATTGATTTATTACCTACTATTTAAAAATGTGTTCTGAAGGAATTTTTACGCACAACCTCCGCATGCAGAACATGCAGAAGGAGTTGCAGCGCAGCCTCCCTGGGCGGTTTCTCTTAGTTCAGCTGGCAGTCGTTTACCAACGATATACATTGCGTTTAACATTTCGTCAAACGGGATGAGCTGATGGATTCCAGATAAAGAAATCTCAGCTGCGATGATCGCATTTGCAACACCTGCGGCATTACGGTTCTGGCATGGATATTCCACCAACCCGCCAACAGGGTCACAAACAAGACCTAACATATTCATTAAAACGGTAGAGGCAGCTCCAAGACATTGTTCTGGGTCACCGCCAAGCAGTTCGACAATGGCAGAAGCAGCATCGCAGAAGCAACACCGACTTCCGCCTGACACCCGCCGACAGCACCTGCAACCGTTGCATTTCTCATAGCAAGATATCCGATCGCACTGGCATTAAACAGTGCCTGAATGATCTGTTCATCATCTAATTTATAAACTTCCTGAAGTCCAAGTAAAAGTCCAGGAACGATTCCGGCAGACCCTGCGGTTGGGGATGCTACGATCAACCCCATGGATGCATTCGTCTCAAGAGTCGCCATCGCATAGATTATACTTTTTTCTAACAGATCACCACAGATTCCAAATCCAGAATGATACCGGGAAGCAATCTTCTTTGCCTCGCCACCGATCAGTCCACCCATGGAACGAACCGGTTCTTTGATCGGAGTAAAAGCAGCATTTTTCATGATCTCAAGAACTCTTGCCATTGCATCATGAACCGTATCAGCTTCTTTTTCCCCTTCTACGATCTCACGCTGTCTCATCACTTCGGAGATTGGAAGATCATGTTTTTTACATAAATCAAGCAATTCATTTGCGTTTTTAAAATCCATAATATTTCAGTCTCCTTTCTACAGCTGAATGATCATAACATCTGAGACATTTGGGCTTTTCCTAATCTCCTCTGCGATGTTTTCAGGAAGAAGCCATCGATTCAACGATAGAATAAGCTGTATTTCCTTTAGATTCTCTGAAAAGACGCATAAAAGCGATATTAACACCCTGATCACTCAGACATTTTGTGATATAAGTAACAACGCCAGGTTTATCTTTCTGGATCACGATCAAGGTACTGTATTCCCCGGTAAAATCAACTTCTACATCATTGATACGGCAGATCCTGGCTTTTCCACCGCCTAAAGATTCCCCACGGATCAAGATGTGATCTCCGTTTTCATTTGTCATTAAGATATCCACTGTATTTGGATGGATATCAGTTTCTATTTCATTTGGTACAAAAGAGAAATCAAGTCCAATGTCTTTTGCAATCTCGAAAGAATCGCGGATTCTCATATCGTCGGTTCCAAATCCCATGATCCCACCTAATAGGGCACGATCCGTTCCGTGTCCATGATAGGTTTTTGCAAAAGATCCATAGAGTGTAAACTGAACTTTTTTCAGTGTACTATTTAACATTTTTCTTGCGAGAAATGCAATCCTTGCAGCCCCAGCTGTGTGGGAGCTTGAAGGGCCGATCATATTTGGTCCCATAACATCAAATGCACTGATAAAAGACATAAATTAAGCCTCCACTGTATCTTCTTTTAAAATAAATTTCTTGTAAATAGAATCTACAACGATTCCGATCGCATTATCTCCGGAAATGTTACATGCAGTTCCGAAAGAATCCTGTGTGATATAAAGTGCGACCATTAAAGCACAGATCGGTCCGTTTGTATCTCCTGCTGTTGTACCAAATACCATGTAAAGGAAAGGCAATGCAGTCATGATAGATCCACCTGGAGCTCCAGGAGAAGCGACCATTGTAACACCAAGTGTCATAATAAATGGAATAACAGTTGCAAGGCTGATCGGTAACTGATTCATCAAACATACAGCAGTTGCACATGCTGTGATCGTGATCATAGAACCTGCCATGTGGATATTGGCACAAAGAGGCACTACAAAGTTACGGATCTGAGCACTGACACCGTCATTCTTTGCACATTCCAGATTAACAGGAATTGTAGCAGCAGAAGACTGAGTTCCTAAAGCTGTAGTATAACCAGGAACCTGATTTTTAATAAGAGAGAGAGGATTCTTTTTGCTGACAGAACCTGCAATTATAAACTGGATCGTGATACATACAAAGTGCATGATGATCACTACAAGGAATACTTTCCATAAGATTCCAAGGATTGCAAATGTTTTCCCTGATTTCGTCATATCAGTAAATGTACCACAGATATACAATGGCAATAAAGGAATGATCGTTTTGTGAAGGACTTTATCGATGATCGTTGAGAAATCACTCATTCCGTTGTAAAGGCTGTTTCCAATCTCTTTACCTTTCATTGTGGATAAGCATAATCCTAAAATGAAAGCAAGAACAACAGCAGATAATGTATCAAACAGCGGTGTGATCGTCAGTGAAAAATAAGGTTTCAGTGACGCATCAGCAGTCGCAGCAATCTGATCTAATGCCCCAGAAGTCATAAAGTGTGGGAACAGATTGGATGATACAAGGTAAGAAGCTGTACCAGCAAGTAAAGTTGAACCATAAGCAAGAGCAACGGTAATTAAAAGCAGCTGTCCAGCACCCTGTGACAGATCAGCGATTCCCATAGTTACATAAGCAAGGATCATCAGTGGAATGATGAATTTTAAGTAGGTACTGAAGAATCCAGACAGTGTTACAACAAAGCGGCAGAATCCAGTTGGAAGGAACTGTCCAAACAGGATACCAATAATGATGGCAATAATGAGTTTTGGTACCAGACCAAGTTTAAATTTTTTCTTTTCCATTTTTAATTACTCCTCTAAAAGCATAATCACATATCATCGTAGTTTGTTTAATGTGCACAAAAAATGTTTGACGTCTTTATGTTTGTATTGTATCATCCACATATAGATGAATCAAATTCATAGATTTAATGATAACATTGAAAATTATTCATAATAGTACAAAGGAGAAAAAATGGAATTCCGTCAGATACAGACATTTATGCAGATAGCACAAGTGAAGAACTTCTCGAAAACCGCAGAATTACTAGGTTATTCGCAATCTGCTGTAACAGTACAGATCCGTCAGTTAGAGACAGAATTAGGAGTGCGGTTATTTGACCGTACAGGAAAAAAAGTGATACTCACACCGAAAGGAAAAGAATTTTTAATACATGCAAATAAGATCATTGATGAAATGCACAAGGCAAAAGATGCAATGAATGATACTGCAGAGTTAAAAAATCCATTACATATCGGAACGATTGAATCACTCTGCACTGTCAAATTGCAGGAAATCGTACAGCGGTTTCGGAAAGAACATCCACAGGTTAGAATTCAGATCACGATTGGTTCTCCAGAACGCCTGATCCAGAAGATGGAACACAATGAACTCGATGTCATTTATATTCTGGACACACCAAGATGGAATAAAAACTGGGTGAAAGTCATGGAAAAAGCGGAGCCTGTGATCTTTGTGTCTGCACCAAATTATAAGTTAGCAGGGAAAAAGAATATAGAGGTTGAGGAAATCTTAAATGCACCGTTTTATCTAACAGAACGAAATGCAAACTACAGACAGGCATTAGAACAGGAATTAGCTCTGCATAAACAGACATTATCGCCAGTACTTGAATGCAGTGATACCGCGTTTATCAAGAAGATGCTAAAGACAGGAAAAGGGCTTTCTTATCTCCCATTATTTGTTGTAGAAAAGGATATTGAAGAAGGAAAGATCGCAAAATTAGATGTGAAAGATATTGATATTACAATGTATCGACAAGTGTTTTATCATGCAAATAAATATATGACAAAAGAAATGGAGAAATTTGTGGAATATTGTCAGGGATAATGCGAAAAAATGGATAAAAATACATGAAAAAATATCTCTGAAACCGATCCTCGATTGACGGTTATTTACATCCTAAGGTATAATAAAAAAGGGTGTAAATAAAGATCAAATAAGAACGAAAAACGGTTGGGGAACTGCTTTTTCGTGGAGGTTATTATGGGAGATAATCCACAAAATGAGAATCATAAATATTTAGGGAAATTTGCAATTTTATTTCTGATATCTGTGCTATTAATCGCCGTGTATACATTAATCTTACAGAAGAATTACAGCGAGAGTACATTAAAAGCAGAAGTACAAAGAGACAGTGATTGTTCAGATGCGATCCATAAAGTTATAACAGATAAATTGACCAAAGAAGATTTTGAGAATATAAACGCGAAATCTGATATGAAAACGGATCGGTATCAGAAATTACAAAAGAATCTGAATCAATTACGAAGTTTAAATTCTACAAGATATTTGTATACAGCAAAACGGAATAAAGATGGAAATCTGATCTATTTGGTAGATGGGCTTGATCTGGGCGCATCTGATTTCGCATACCCTGGGACATCCATTGAAAAAGAGATGATTCCATATATTAATCAGGCACTTTCAGGGAAAACGATATATTCCCAGAAGATCATAGATACAACATGGGGACATATTTTTACGGCATGTTATCCGATCAAAGATCCAGATGGGACAGAATATGTTATCGATCATTGATAATATTCTGGAACTGGCAAGGATTGAGAACAACCAGCGGCATCGATGGAAGTGGACTTGGTATGGGAATCGTGAAAAAACTGGTTGATATGATGAGTGGTTCGATCGCAGTAGATAGTAAGCTGGGCGAAGGAACGACATTTACCGTAAGGATTCCATGCAGAATTGCCCAGAAAGAAGAAGCAATGCCGAAACGAGCGGAAGAACAGATAGATAAGGAAAATCTTTGTGGGAAACGAATTTTATTAGCAGAAGATAATGAATTATACGCAGAGATTGCGATGGAACTTCTCAGCGAAGAAAGTCTTGAGATCGAGCATGCAGAAAATGGAGTGATCTGCGTTGAGATGTTAGAGAAAGCATCAAATGATTACTATGATATGATCTTGATGGATATCCAGATGCTGGTGATGAATGGGTATGATGCAACGAAACCGATTGATATGAATCGGTTGTTGCCGATTATTGGAAGATTATGAATGTGAGGTAAAATTTGTAGAAAAATAGTGTATAATAATAAGTGACATATAAAAGCTTAAAAATCGGAGGATTTAAAGTGCAGGAATATTTTATTAGAGAAATTAATATAGACAAATTATATCATTTGTCAAATATAAAAATAGAATTAAGTTCTGATAAACGGCAGAATCTTCTCCTGACAGGGAAGAATGGTTCAGGAAAAACTTCGTTGTTGCTGAAGATAGAAAAATTTTTGAAAGCGATTAATGATGAACGATTGAGTCAAATTTTTGAAGAATATCCTATGTGGATAAGAGAAGCTAAAAAACAAGCTTTGTCTGCATCTAGCGAGAATGAGAAATACAAAATAGATCAAGATGTTAAACTGTGGACAGGATATTTACAGAGATATAGTGATGGTGTTCAGGTAAACTTAAACCAGTATGATGGACTAGAGATGTTGTATGATCAAGGCAAATTTATAACAGCATATTTTCCATCTGAAAGAAAAGCACAATTTATGCGTCCTAATGGTGTAGAGAATATTACGCTAGAAAATACGTATGGCATTGATAAATCTGCAGGTAATATTTTGCTAAAATACATGGTCCATCTAAAAACTCAGCAGGCATACGCAAGAAATGAAGGCGATCAAACGACAGCAGATAAAATTCAGCAATGGTTTGACCGATTTGATTCAGCATTGCAGATTTTGTTAGATGAAGAATCAATCCATATAGAATATGATTACAAGAAATATGATTTTAAAATCCGGCAAAATGGACGAGAACCATTCAGTTTTAATGAATTATCAGATGGATATTCATCCGTGATCTATATAGTATCTGATCTGATTTTAAGAATGGATAAAAATTGGCTGTTAGAAGATAAAATCAGCGAATATGATTATCAGGGGATTGTACTGATTGATGAATTGGAAACACATTTGCATATTGAATTACAGAAAAAAATCTTTCCATTTTTAACAAAATTTTTCCCTAGAATTCAATTTATTGTGACAACACACTCCCCATATATTTTGAATTCAATCTCAAATGCAAAGGCATATGATCTTGAACGACAGGTAGAGTTAGATAATTTATCAGGATTTTCGTCTGATGATCTTGCAGAGGGATATTTTGAGGCAGATGCTTATTCAGATGAATTAAAAAACAGCCTGAATCGATATGAAGAACTTTGTCTTAGAAATGATTTGACAGAAGATGAACGTGCCGAACGAGCGGAAATAAGAATAAAGTTTAAGAATATATCTACAGAACTTTCAGGGGTTGCCAAGGAAAGATTTGAGGATATTGAACGGAGAAGAAAAGCCAATGATTAAAATTGAAAGAAAGGAAACAGAGAAAACAAAACAGGCGATTGCAGATTTGCAAAAAGCCAGTGAAAATGAAAGTTCCTATAATATTGAAAGTGTAAATCAGGCATTAAAAGAAATATTTCATGGAAAATGTTATATTTGCGAAAATAAAGCAGTAACTTCTTATCAGATTGAACATCTGGTTCCACACCGTGGAGATAAAACTTTAAAATATGATTGGAAAAACTTATTTTGGAGCTGTGCACACTGTAATAATATCAAATCAGATAAGTATGAACCAATTCTAGATTGTACAAAAGAACCAGTAGAAAAAATGATAGCATTTCGTAAAAGGGGTTATTTTGGAACGGATGAAAAATTAGAATTTACATCCGTTGGGGAAGAACGAGAAGATGTAAAGAATACAATTGCTTTATTAGAAGCTGCATACTATGGAACAACACCTCAAAAGAAGATAGAAGCACAGATCATAAGAAAAACATTACGACAAAATCTTTCAAATTTTAAAGAGTATGTTAGAGAATACCAGGAGACAGAAGACAAGGAAGAGAAAGAAGATATAGGATATCTTCTGAAAAAAGAGCTTAGAGATAGTGCGGCGTTTGCTGCATTTAAAAGATGGCTGATTTGGGATAATGAAATGTTTTCTGAGATAGAACAATTTATTCCCGAAAATTGAGAGCAATTTAATTTTGGGGATACAATAAAGAAAGGCATACAAACATAATAATCAATGTTTGTGTGCCTTTCTTTGCATCTTAAATCTTCATCTGTCTTTCCAAGAATCTTATCACGCTGTTTTCCAAATGCCTTTGTGATGATACCAACAACAGTACCAGCCAAAACAGCAGCAATGATCGTACCGATACCAGCACTTCCAAGGTTATGTAAAACAGCAAGACAAGTAACCGCTGATACAAGAACCATCGTACAGTCAAATCCAATAACATAGAAAAATGATTGTCAAATGCGAAAATATTATGGCTTAAAAAATTTTCAAAAAAATTAGCACTCAACACTTGACAGTGCTAATAATAGGTGTTATAGTACAACTAGAGCAAGAGGGAAGGGCTTAAGAGAGAAGCCAAAGAACCGAAGGCCCTGTAAGATACAACAAGTCATATTCAGAACGAATCTGAATGTGCTTCACATAAAAGGCAAGTGTCAGGAATTACCCTGACATGCCCAAACATTATTATAAAGAAAAAGGAGAGATGACTTATGATGATGATGCCTAGTATTTTTGGAGGAAACTTATTTAACGATGACTGGATGGATTTTTCTTTCCCAGATATTGATAAAGAACTGTATGGTAAACACGCAAAGAACTTAATGAAGACTGATGTGAAGGAAAAAGACGGAAACTACGAAGTAGCGATCGACCTTCCAGGATTTAAGAAAGATGAGATTACAGCTGAACTGAAAGACGGATATTTAACGATTAGTGCAGCAAAAGGATTAGATAAAGACGAGAAAGATAAAGAAGGTAAATATATCCGTCGTGAACGTTACGCAGGAAACATGAGCAGAAGCTTCTATGTTGGCAAAGATATCACAGAGAAAGATATCCACGGTAAATACGAGAATGGTATTCTGATGCTGGATATTCCGAAGAAAGCTCCGGAGAAGAAAGTAGAAGAAAAGAAATTCGTTACGATTGAAGGATAAAAGAACTTTCCCCGGGATGATCAGATTCCCGGGGAATCTTTCTATCTATTGAGAATGAAAGGAAAAGAAGGTGAAACGAAATGGCAGCAAAACGTGATTTATATGAAGTTCTTGGAATCAGTAAAACTGCAGATGAAAAAACGATCAAGAAAGCATATCGGAAACTGGCAAAGAAATATCATCCAGATATGAATCCTGGAGATAAAACAGCAGAACAGAAATTCAAAGAAGCGACCGATGCTTATAATATATTAAGTGATCCAGAGAAGAGAAAATTATATGATCAATATGGTCATGCTGCCTTTGACGGAACCGGAGCAGAATCTGAGTTCTATAAGAATTACCAAAACTATGGTGGTGCTCATGGAGGATATCAGGAATTCCACTTTGAAGGTGGAGATGGCGATGATATCTTTGGTGACATCTTTGGAAGTATGTTCGGTGGCGGAAGAAACAACAAAGGATTCCATCGAAGCAGTTTCCATCAAGGAGGTTTTGGCTCTTCTGATGGATTTGGAGGTGGTGGATTCGGAAGTGGATCCTTCAGACAGAAAGGTTCCGACGCACACGCAGATATCTCTATTAGTTTTGATGAAGCGGTTACGGGCTGCGATAAAGTCATTCATTTGCAAGATCAAAATGGTGCGATGCAGTCATTACAGGTTCATATACCAGCCGGAATTGATACAGGAAAAAGTGTCCGCTTAAGAGGAAAAGGAAATCCAGGAATCGGAGGCGGTGAAGCAGGTGATTTATTCCTGAAAGTAACAGTCGGTGAGAAACAAGGATTTGAGCGAAAAGGAAATGATGTGTATACAACAATCAATGTTCCATTTAGCACAGCCGTTTGTGGAGGTGAAGCAGTGATCAAGACATTATATGGAAATGTTATCTGTAAGATCAAAGAAGGAACTCAGTCAGGATCTAAGATCAGACTGCGTGGAAAAGGAATGCCGCTTATGAAGAATCCATCTCAGAAGGGAGATCAATACGCAGTTGTTCAGATTCAGGTTCCAAGAAATGTCTCCCAGCAGGCAAAAAACAAATTAAAAGAATTCGAAGCACTTTGTGGTCAAAGAGGAAATGCCTCTTATTAAACATGAAACTTCTTGATAATAGATAAAAAAGGTTGTTATTTGGAGACAATGATATGCTTCCTTCTAAGTGACAAGTTTTTATTATTTCACTTGTCTACCTAGAAGGGAGCATATCACAAAAGCAGATAACAGCCTTTTTGCCTTTATAAATTGTGTCAAATAAGGTACAATAAAACCATATATGAAAGAAGGTGGGACGAGATGGACGTATCAGAGAAAATGAAATATAAATTAGCAAATGCAATGAAAGAGTTGTTGGTGCATACGCCAGTAGATAAGATTACAGTGAAACAGATCGTAGATCAGTGCGATGTAACTCGTCCAACCTTTTATCGGCATTTTAAGGATAAATATGATCTGATCAATTGGTATTTTGATGTATTGGCTCAGATGTCGTTTAAACAGATGGGTATCAGTCTGACATTAAGAGAAGGGTTGCTCAAGAAATTTGAATTCATCAAAGGTGAAGGACAATTTTTCGCAGCAGCTTTTTCGAGCGAGAGTCAGAACTGTCTGATGGAGTATGATTATCAGTGCATTTATCAATTCTATTGTGATATCATTCACAAACAGGGAGTTGATAAAATTCCAGAAGAATTAGAATTCTTGTTGAGAATGTATTGCCGAGGTTCAATTGCCATGACTGTAGAATGGGCGACAACAGGAATGAAGATGTCGCCGGAACAGCTCGCAGATCAGCTGATCGATGCGATGCCTCCAAAGCTATATGATCTGTTCAAAGATATATAAAGATAACAAAATGTTACACTTTTGATGAAGTGTAACATTTTTTACATTTTGCCAAATGTGTAACTTGTATTTGTGAAAAAACAATTTTATACTGAAGATAGTTAAAAAAATGTCAATATAAAAGGAGTGTACAAAATGGTAAATCGTATCGTATTAAATGAAACATCTTATCACGGAGCAGGAGCAATTCAGGAGATCGCAACAGAAGCAACAAAACGTGGATTCAAAAAAGCATTTGTTTGTTCTGATCCAGACCTTGTAAAATTCGGAGTTACAAAGAAGGTAACAGATGTATTAGATAATGCAGGACTTGCATATGAAGTATATTCACAGATCAAACCAAATCCAACAATCGAAAACGTACAGACAGGAGTTACAGCATTTAAGGCAGCAGGAGCTGATTACCTGATCGCTATCGGTGGTGGATCTTCTATGGATACAGCAAAAGCTGTTGGAATCATCATCAACAACCCAGAATTTGAAGATGTGAGAAGCTTAGAGGGAGTTGCAGATACTAAGAAACCTTGCGTACCAATCATCGCAGTTCCAACAACAGCCGGAACAGCTGCAGAAGTAACGATCAACTACGTTATCACAGACGTTGAAAAGAAACGTAAATTCGTATGCGTAGACCCTCATGATATTCCAGTGATCGCAGTGATTGACCCAGAAATGATGTCTTCTATGCCAAAAGGATTAACAGCAGCAACAGGTATGGATGCATTAACACATGCCATCGAAGGATACACAACAAAAGCAGCTTGGGAAATGACAGATATGTTCCATATCAAAGCCATTGAACTGATCTCTGACAGCTTAAGAGGAGCTGTTGAGAATACACCAGAAGGAAGAGAAGGAATGGCAATGGGACAGTACATTGCAGGAATGGGATTCTCAAATGTAGGACTTGGAATCGTACATTCTATGGCTCATGCATTAGGTGCAGTTTATGATACACCTCATGGAGTAGCGAATGCGATCTTACTTCCAACAGTTATGGAATACAATGCAGATGCAACAGGAGATAAATACAAATATATCGCAAAAGCAATGGGTGTAAAAGGTGTCGAAGATATGACACAGGAAGAATACAGAAGAGCAGCCGTTGATGCGGTTAAAAAATTATCAGCAGATGTCGGAATACCAGCAGACTTAAAAGAAATCGTGAAAGAAGAAGATATCCAGTTCTTAGCAGAATCTGCTTATGCAGACGCATGTGCACCTGGAAACCCTAAGGATGCAAGTGTTGAGGATATTATTGGATTGTATAAATCTTTACTGTAATATTTAAAAATGCGATAGAGTATAAAGTATAAAATGTAAGGTAGCAGATTCCAATTTCGTCGGAAAAGGAATCTGCTACCTTTTTTATTTTCACAAGAGTGAGTTTTTTCAATACAAGAAATAATAATTTTTATTGTGGTTTTGGAATAACAGTTTGTAATAAAACAGCCACAATAAACACTAAAATTTCTGTTACTGGAAATGAGATCCAAATCCCATTTATCCCAAACATATGATTAAACAGCCACATCAAAGGCACCAATAAAATTCCCTGCCGTAAGATGTGGATCAACATACTAGATTGGATCTTCTCAATTGCCTGCTGATAAGTAGCGATCATAATAGAAAATCCACAGAAAACTAAACCGATCGACAGGATCCGCATGGCTGGAACTCCGATTTTGATCATTGATTCAGAAGCTGCAAACAGGAACAAAATCTGTTTTGGTAAAAACAGAAGCAGGCATGTTCCATCGATCATCATAACAGTTGCCGCCTGTGTGCCAAAATGAAAAGCTTCTTTTAAACGTTCTGGCTGTTTGGCACTGTAGTTGAATCTCATGACAGGCAAACATCCTTGGATCAAGCCATTTACTGTCATGAAGATCATCTGTTGTACTTTGAAATAGGCGCCAAAAAAGGCAACAACAGTATCTGAATAAGCTGTTAAAAACAGATTGGTAAATGTCAGCATAAAAGATCCAAGAGCATTCATAACAAATGAAGGAAATCCATAGGAAAACAGATTCTTTAACATATGAGAATCAACATGGAATCCTTTGATCTTGATACGAACTTTCTGTTTTGTAAAAACAAGCAGAAGAAAAGCAATCACCATAGATAAAGCATATCCAAGGACAGTAGCCAGTGCAGCACCACGGATTCCCATCTTAGGGAATGGTCCGATTCCAAAGATCAGTAATGGATCGAAAACAAAGTTAAAGATAACTCCTGCGATCTGAAACCACATAGGAGTGATCATATTTCCAGTACCCTGAAAGACCTTTTGGATGGCGATATGTACCATGTTTGGAACCTGCATAAAAGCACAGACGGACATATACTGCATCGCATAGTCAAAAATAGCTGGATTGTTTGTGAATGCTGAAAAGTACGGTTTCATGATCAATAGTGCAAGGATATTGATACAGATACCGACGATCAAGCTACCAACAATCCAAGTGTTGTTGCACAGTCAGCAAGGTCTTGTTCTTTCTCTCCAAGATAACCTGCGATCAAAACGTTGATACCGACTCCAATCCAGATGGACAGGGAGATCATAAGGGTTGTGATCGGGAAGGAAAGAGAAACTGCCGCAAGTGCATTTTCATTGATATTAGCCACGAACATGCTGTCAACAAGGTTGTAAGAATATTGCAGAAACATGGAACACATCGGAGGAAGGGACATCTGCAATATCAGCTTTTTGATGGGAAGATACCCCATCTTGTTTTCATTTGCCATAAAAAACTCCTTTTTGTGTAGTTAAATAAAACGTCACCCCTTGAAAAATCCGACATTTTACAGTAATATTATTCTTAGTATCATTGTACACAAAAACTGTGTATATAACCATAGAAAAGGAGACATTTGCAATGGCAAAAGATAAGAAATTAGTAGAAGCGATCACTGCGATGGAAGATGATTTTGCACAGTGGTATACAGATGTTGTTAAGAAAGCAGAATTAGCAGATTATTCAAGCGTTCGTGGATGTATGATCTTACGTCCGAATGGATATGCGATCTGGGAGAATATCCAGAAAGTTTTAGACGCCAAATTTAAAGAAACAGGTGTGGAGAATGTTGCAATGCCAATGTTTATTCCAGAAAGCCTTTTAAAGAAAGAAGAAGACCATGTTGAAGGATTTGCACCAGAAGTTGCATGGGTAACTCATGGTGGAGATAAAGAATTACAGGAACGTCTTTGTGTAAGACCTACATCTGAGACATTATTCTGTGATTTCTATTCAAAGATCATCCAGTCTCACAGAGATTTACCTAAATTATATAATCAGTGGGTATCTGTTGTACGTTGGGAAAAAACAACAAGACCATTTTTAAGAACTTCAGAGTTCTTCTGGCAGGAAGGACATACAGCACATGCGACAGAAGAAGAAGCTGAAGCAAGAACGGTACAGATGTTAAATATGTATGCAGATTTCTGTGAGCAGTATCTGGCAATTCCAGTTGTAAAAGGACAGAAGACAGAGAAAGAGAAATTCGCAGGTGCACATTCCACATATACGATTGAAGCATTAATGCACGATGGAAAAGCATTACAGTCTGGAACAAGCCATAACTTTGGTGATGGATTTGCGAAAGCATTTGATATTCAGTATACAGATAAAGATAATAAACTTCAGTATGTACATCAGACATCATGGGGAATGTCTACACGTATCATCGGAGCGATCATCATGGTTCACGGAGATGATTCAGGTCTTGTACTACCACCAAGAATCGCACCAGTACAGACAATGATCGTACCGATCATGCAGAAGAAAGAAGGAGTGCTTGATAAAGCAGAAGAGATCAGAAAGAGACTTGCTTCTTCTTACAAAGTAAAAGTTGATGATTCTGATAAGAGCCCAGGATGGAAATTCAGTGAACAGGAAGTACGCGGAATTCCTACAAGAATCGAGATCGGACCAAAAGATATCGAGAAGAATCAGGCGGTGATCGTTCGTCGTGATACAAGAGAGAAGATCATTGTATCTTTAGATGAGATCGAGACAAAACTTGGTGAAGTATTAGAACAGATGCAGAACGATATGCTTGAGAGAGCAAAGAAACATCTGGAAGAACATACAGTAGAGGCTAGAAACTGGGATGAATTCAAAGCCCACATCGAGAAACAGGATGGTTTCGTAAAAGCAATGTGGTGTGGAGAAACAGAATGCGAAGAAGCGATCAAAGACGAGACAACAGCTACAACAAGATGTATGCCATTTGAGCAGGAACATTTAAGTGACGTATGTGTTCACTGTGGAAAACCTGCGAAGAAGATGGTTTACTTTGGAAAAGCTTACTAAGAGTATAATGATAACAATTGCCGGGGATTATGAAGATACATTTCCGGCAATTCTTCCGTTTGCGAGATACATTTGTAAGAATAGTAAATGAATATGAGAAGCAGATATAAGAACAAAGAAAAGGAGAGGTGATAGGATGAAGATCAAGATGCCCGCACAGGCAGCAAAGGTAATACAGACATTAGAACAACATGGATTTGAGGCATATATCGTTGGGGGTTGCGTCAGAGATTCCATACTAGGAAGAACGCCGGGTGACTGGGATATCACAACATCAGCTTCACCTCAGGAAGTCAAAGAAATCTTCGATCATACGGTAGATACAGGAATCGAACATGGAACAGTTACGGTTCTTATGAATCATGAACCATACGAAGTAACAACCTATCGTGTCGATGGAAAATACGAAGATCATAGACGTCCCAATGAAGTGCATTTTACAAAGTCATTAAGAGAAGATCTGTTACGAAGAGATTTCACGATCAATGCGATGGCATATAATGACAGTGAAGGGATCATTGATATGTATGATGGTATGACAGACCTTAAAAATCAAACGATCCGCTGTGTCGGGGAAGCAAAGAAACGATTTGATGAAGATGCATTGAGAATTTTAAGAGCTCTAAGATTTCAGGCTCAATTAGGATTTCAAATCGAAGAAAAAACCGAAGAAGCAATTAAAAATCAGGCAAAATTTCTAAAAGATATCAGTGCTGAGCGAATTCAGGTAGAGCTTGAAAAACTGATCACATCGGCACATCCAGAAGTATTGGTCAATGCATATAAACTAGGTGTGACGAAGATCATTTTTCCAGAATTTGATATTATGATGGAAACACCGCAGAATAATCCGCATCACAAATACAATGTTGGAATTCATACGATCGAAGCAATGAAACAGATCAAAGCAGAACATATTTACCGGTGGACAATGCTGCTTCATGATGTGGGAAAACCAACGGCGAGAGTTGAAGGTCCAGATAAAGATCATTTTAAAATGCATCCGGTGATCGGAGAAGAGATGGCAAGGAAGATCCTCCGAAGATTAAAGTTTGACAACCAGACGATCAAGCAGGTAACGACTCTTGTCAGATGGCATGACCGTAGATTTGCTTCTATAGAAGAAGTCAATAAGAAAACAGTCAGACGATGGGTCAGCCAGTTAACCCCAGAGTTGTTTACAAGACTGATGGAGGTCCAGAAAGCAGATATCAGTGCACAAAGTGATTATCAGAGAGATAAGAAAGAACAGGTATTACAAGAAACAAAGAAATTATTCGAAGAAATCATCGAAGAGAAAAACTGCCTTTCCATCAAAGAATTAAAGATCAATGGAAAAGACTTGATGGATATGGGAGTTCCACAGGGAAAAGAAATCGGTCAAATTTTATCTTGGCTGTTAGATCAGGTATTAGAAGATCCACAGTTAAATGAACGCGAAACATTAACGCGGATGGCAGAAGAAAAGAGGGATGAGAAATGATCCTGTTATGGATATTGGTCTTAATTATTGTATACATCAAGATGATCGATCCGGGAAAGAAAAGAAAACATCCGGTATTAAATGTAAAATACTATGCACACAGAGGATTTCATGGAGAAGAAGGAATTCCAGAAAATTCCATGGCAGCTTTCAAGAAAGCAAAGGGATCAGGCTATGGAATAGAATTAGATGTTCAGCTGACCAAAGACGGTGTAATGGTAGTTCACCATGACTATGATCTTAAGAGAACATGTGGAGTAAATAAAAAATCGCTGATCTTACTTATCGTGAATTATGCAGATATCGATTGATGGGAACGAGAGAAAGAATTCCAAGGTTTGTGGAAGTTTTAAGAGAAGTTGATGGCAAAGTACCATTATTAGTAGAATTAAAAATGGAAACATGCAACCGTAAATTATGCAAGAAAGTTGCAAAAGCTTTAGATCAATATAAAGGATTATATTGTATAGAATGTTTTCATCCGTACGCTCTGTATTGGTTTAAGAAAAACCGTCCAGAAGTGATTCGTGGACAGTTAAGTGAGCAGTTTTTAAAAGAAAAAGAAGAAGGGACGTTTACTCGCCAAATCGGTTATTTTATTGTGAAGAATTTATTGACAAATTTTATTACAAAACCAGATTTCATAGCCTATCACTATAAATATAAAGACTGTCTTCCACTCAAGATCTGCCGCAGATTTTACAAGATTCCAATTTACGGATGGACATTTCGTGACAAAAAAGCATATAAAGAGAATGAACCTTATTTTGAAGGATTTATTTTTGAAAAATTTGTGCTATAATCAAATGATAATGATGAAATACTTTTTATAATGATAAAGGAGTTTAGATCAATGAAAAAGAATGTAGTAGTGATCTTTGGAGGAGATTCCTCTGAACATGATGTTTCATGTCTGTCAGCAACAACAGTCATCAAAAACATGGACACTGAAAAATATAATGTAATCTTAGTTGGTATCACAAAAGAAGGAAAATGGCTATTAGTAGATGGTGTTAAAGATATCGAAGATGGAAGCTGGAGAGAAGGAGAAGTGAAAGCATTTATTTCTCCTGATACAACAACTCGTTCTTTAGTGATCCTTGCAGAAGGTACATATAAACTTCAGAAAGTTGATGTGATCTTCCCAGTTCTTCATGGGATGAATGGTGAAGATGGAACCGTTCAGGGACTGTTTGAATTGTCTAAAATTCCATATGTTGGATGTGGTGTATTGGCATCAGCAGTTTCAATGGATAAAGTATACACAAAGATCATCGTCGATCATATTGGAATCGATCAGGCAAAGTTTGTTCATGTCAGAGAAAGCGATTTTGAACATTTAGAAGAAGCAATGGATCGTGTGGAAAAGGAAATTCCATATCCGATCTTCGTAAAACCATCTTGTGCAGGATCTTCTAAGGGAGTTTCCAAAGCAGAGAATAGAAAAGAATTGGAAGCGGCATTATACGAAGCAGTGAAACATGACCGTAATATCCTTTGTGAGGAAACAATTGTCGGAAGAGAAGTGGAATGTGCGGTGTTAGGTGACAGAACACAGGTGAAGAGTACATGTGTTGGAGAGATCCTTGCGGCCGAAGAAGCGGCATTCTATGATTTTGATGCAAAATACAACAATGCAGAGTCTAAAACAGTTGTTGATCCAGAGATGCCAGAAGAATCTAACGCAAGATCAAAGAAGATGCAGAAGCAATCTTTAGAGCTGTTGACGGATTTGGATTATCAAGGGTTGACTTCTTCTTAGAAGAATCAGGAAGAGTTGTATTTAACGAGATCAACACATTGCCAGGATTCACATCGATCAGTATGTATCCAATGTTATGGAAAGCATGCGGACTTGATATTCCTGAGTTACTTGATACATTGATCGATCAGGCAATGACAAGATATCGTTAGGAGGAATTTGATATGAATGCACCAATCGGGGTGTTTGATTCTGGAGTTGGCGGGCTCACTGTTGCAAGAGAGATCATGCGCCAGCTCCCGGAAGAAAGTATGATATATTTTGGGGATACTGCACGTGTACCTTATGGAACGAAGTCCAAAGATACGATCGTGCGCTATTCCAGACAGATCGTCAATTTTCTGTTGAGTAAGGGTGTTAAAGCAGTGGTCATCGCCTGTAATACAGCGAGTGCGCTCGCCTTAGCTGATTTACAGGAACTTTATAATGTGCCGATCATCGGTATGGTACAGCCAGGTGCAATCGCAGCAATGAATGCGACGAAGAATAAGAATATCGGGATCATTGGGACAAATGCAACGATCAAGAGTGGACAGTATGGCCAATATTTAAGGAAACTAGATCCATCTGTAACTGTCGTTACAAAAGCATGTCCATTATTTGTTCCGCTAGTAGAAGAAGGACTGATCGATGACCGTATTACAGAAGATATGGTATCCAGATATTTAAGAGAATTTAAGCAGTATGATATTGATTCCTTGATCCTTGGATGCACGCATTATCCATTGTTGATCAATCCGATCCAGCGATTTGTAGGGGATAAGGTCACACTTGTAAACCCTGCCTATGAAGTTGCGAAGACTTTAAAGCAGATGCTCGCACAGAGAGATATGGCGGCATCAGAAGATCATACTGCGAAGTATGAATATTATGTCAGTGATATGGCTGATCAGTTTTATCATTTGCCGACAAAGTACTTCCATGCCGTGTGGATCAGGTACAGCCGGTAGATATTGAGAATTATTAGGAAGTGAAGATAAGATGACAAAAGATATATTAATTAATATTTCAGGACTTCAGATGGATGTAGATCCAAATGATCCGATCGAGATGATGACGACAGGTGCCTATTACCTGAGAAATGGAAAACATTATATTTTATACGATGAACTTTCTGAAGACAACGAGATCGTAAAAAATGTCATAAAGATCGGACCAAAGAGTGTGGAACTTACAAGAAAAGGAGGACAGTCTTCTCATATGGTCTTTGAAGAGGGAAAAGAAAACCTCTCTTACTACGATACACCATTTGGAAGTCTTTTGATGGGGGTCAATACAAGCAATATTGACTGGATCGAAGAAGAAGAACAGATGCACCTTAAAGTGGATTATGATCTGAGTATGAACTCTGATCACGTCTCAAAATGTAAGATAGATGTGAATATCCGGCCGAATGGAGAATAAACATGGAGCAGAATGAAAAAGGTTTGATGCAGTGGGAGAAGGATTTTTTGATCTCGATCACGATCCTGATCATTGCGACCATCATTGCGCATATTTTTTTCTATCAGACAGCTCACAACATTAATGTGCCAATGATTTATACATTGGCAACTTTTTTATCTCAAGATATACAAAAGGATATGGATGGGGAATTGTTTCTTCACTGTTAAGTGTTATTTTTATTAATTGGAGATTTACGTTTCCATACTTTAAGATTAATTTCATGATTGACGGATATCCGATGACATTTCTTGGAATTTTAGTGATCGCAATCATCACGAATATGACAACAACAAGCTTAAACCGAGAGAAAGAAGCAGCTGTCAAGAGAGAGAAAGAACTTGCAAAATTAAATGAATATAACAAGCAGATCAATGAGCTTCAGATTGAGAAAGAAAAGGAGAAGATGCGCTCAAATTTATTAAGAGCGATCTCACATGATCTTAGGACTCCGCTGACTGGAATGATCGGGGCAAGTTCGACATATTTAGAAGCCAAAGACCAGCTGGATGAAGATGCAAAAGATCAGCTTGTCATGGGAATCAAAGAAGATGCAAACTGGTTGTTAAACATGGTGGAAAACCTGCTTAGTATCACGAGAATCCAGAGCAATGGAAGTGACACACAGCCACATGTAAAGAAAGTACCGGAACCTCTCGAAGAAGTTGTAGCAGAAGCAATCCAGCGTTATCAGAAGCGATATCCAGACAGTGAATTAAAGGTAAAGATCCCAGAAGATTTTTTAATGGTTCCAATGGATCCGACTTGATCGAGCAGGTAATTATGAACCTTTTGGAAAATGCATGGGTACATTCTGGAAGTGATGCACCTATTGAACTTGATATCAAAGAAGAAGGTAACAAAGTTGTATTCTATATCCGTGACCACGGAAATGGTATCGCACCAGAGCGCTTGGATCAATTGTTTGACGGCTGTGCAGGTGCATTAGACCATGAAAGCCGTAAGGGCATGGGTATCGGATTAAGTATCTGTAAATCAATCGTTATGGCACATCAAGGTGATGTCTATGCAAGAAACTATGAGGATGGAGCAGAGTTTAGTTTTAGTCTGCCAATGGATGAAAAAGAATTGACGGAGGAAAAGGAACTATGACAGAGATAAAATTTAATGTATTGATTGCTGAAGATGAAGAAAACATCGGCAATTTTATATCAACGATCTTAAAAACCAATGGCTACAAACCAATCATAGCAACTACAGGAAATCAGGCGATCCAGTGTGCGGAATCATACTGTCCGGATGTAATCTTATTAGACCTTGGACTACCGGATATGGATGGAATCGATGTGATCTCCGAGATCAGAAAATGGGCAGTTACTCCGATCATCGTGATTTCTGCAAGGAACAGAGAATCAGAGAAAGTAAAAGCCTGGATGCCGGAGCAGATGACTATATCACCAAACCATTTGGCAATCAGGAACTGCTTGCTAGAATCCGTACTGCCCTAAGACATAGAAGACAGCCAATGGGAGCAGAGACGAAGACACCAATGTATCATGCAGGTCAGTTAAAGATTGATTTTGATAAGCGAAGAGTCTTTCTTGGAGAAGAAGAAATCCGTCTTACACAGATTGAATATAAACTGGTATCCCTTCTTGCAGAGAATGCAGGAAAGGTTATTACATATGAGTCTATCATCAAAGATATCTGGGGACCTCATGCAGATACGAACAATAGGATTTTGCGAGTAAATATGGCAAATATCCGCCGCAAGATTGAGAAAAATCCAGCAGTTCCAAAGTATGTTTTTACAGAAGTCGGAGTCGGATACCGTATGCTTGAGAACGAATTAAATAGTTAAGATTGTGCTAAAAAAGATACATTCTTTGCATAAAAAATGCTAAAAATATTATTGACAAATAAAAATAAGGCGTTTATAATTCCAACCATAACAAAGGCGTTATGAGATGACACAGATCATTCTTCATAACGCCTTTTCTTTTTATCAAGAAGGATTTCTAAAAGCCTTCAATCAATCATTGAGTAAAGACACGCGCGTTTCTCCTGAATGAAAAAACAAAAACTTTCGAAATGGGAGGACAAAGATATGACAAAAGAAATTATGAACGCAGTAAATACCCAGATCTTTGGGGTATGGTTCCTGATCGGAGCCGCATTGGTATTCTGGATGCAGGCTGGATTTGCAATGGTTGAAGCCGGATTTACAAGAGCTAAGAATGCCGGAAACATTATCATGAAAAACCTGATGGACTTCTGTATTGGTACTTGTGTATTTATTCTGATCGGTTTTAGTTTATTACTCGGGGAAGATATGATCGGATTGATTGGAAAACCTGGATTTGACATTTTTACATCTTATGCAAATTTTGACTGGTCCAGTTTTGTATTCAACTTAGTATTCTGTGCAACAACAGCAACGATCGTATCCGGAGCCATGGCAGAGAGAACAAAATTCTTATCTTACTGTATTTATTCTGCAGTAATCTCTGCACTGATCTATCCAATTGAAGCACATTGGATCTGGGGTGGTGGATGGTTATCTCAGATGGGATTCCATGATTTCGCAGGATCTTGTGCAATTCATATGGTTGGTGGATTATCCGCACTGATCGGAGCAAAATTCTTAGGACCACGTATTGGTAAATTCACAAAAGATAAAGATGGAAATATTACAAAAGTAAATGCATTCCCAGGACACAATATTCCACTTGGAGCATTAGGAGTATTTATCTTATGGCTTGGCTGGTATGGATTCAACGGTGCAGCAGCAACATCTGTTGAACAGTTAGGATCTATCTTCGTAACAACAACAATTTCACCAGCAGTCGCAACAGTTGTTTGTATGGTATTTACATGGGTAAAATATGGAAAACCTGATGTATCAATGTCATTAAATGCATCTCTTGCAGGACTTGTAGCGATCACAGCACCATGTGATGTCACAGATGCTTTTGGAGCAATTGTGATCGGAGCAGTTTCTGGATTACTTGTTTGTTTTGGAGTATGGTTATTAGATTATAAATTAAGAATTGATGACCCAGTTGGAGCCGTAGCAGTTCATTTTATGAACGGTTTATGGGGAACATTAGCAACAGGATTATTTGCAACAAAAACTGCACCAGGAAGTGAATTAAATGGACTTTTCTACGGTGGTGGATTTGGATTATTAAAGATTCAGATCATCGGTATTGTTTGTGTCTGCGCTTGGACAGCCGTGACGATCAGTTTAACATTTACAATTATCAAAGCAACGATCGGTCTTCGTGTAACAGAAGAAGAAGAAATCATCGGTCTGGATGGACCAGAACATGGTTTAACATCAGCATATGCTGGATTCAGTATGATGGATATTTCTAACACAATGATCATGGAAGAAAATGCAAATACTGTTCTTGGAGAAGAAGATTACGAAAGAGCTTCTAAAGTACAGAAAGCAGCAGCTGTACAGGTCAGCAAAGCTCCAGATCTTGTACCTACAGGAATGTATAAAGTTGTTATTATCGCAAAATTAACAAGATACGACAAGTTAAGAAAAGCAATGAACGATGTTGGTGTAACTGGTATGACAGTCACTCAGGTTATGGGCTGCGGTATCCAGAAAGGTGCCGGAGAACGTTACAGAGGTGCTGAAGTCGATGCAACATTACTTCCAAAAGTTAAAGTTGAAGTTATCGTAGGAAATATCCCAGTAGAAAACATCATTGAAGCTGCGAAGAAAGCTCTTTACACAGGTCATATCGGAGATGGTAAGATCTTTGTATACAACGTAGATAAAGTTATTAAAATCCGTACAGGAGAAGAAAATCTTGCAGCATTAGCAGACGTTGAATAAGAAATAAATTTAAATTTTTGTAAGTTGGTCAACTGTAGATTTCGAGTATATGATAAAAATAAATAAACGATTGGAGCGAAGCTAGAGAATTTTACTCACGTTTTTTACAGATCGCTGATCCGCCGGCTTTCCTTGCGTAACTCGCCTTCAAGGTATTCAAACAGTAAACTCTATGAGCTTAGACAACGCACCAAG
>ENA-OQIM01000047-OQIM01000047.1-human-gut-metagenome-genome-assembly--contig:-NODE-47-length-33092-cov-3.563203_pt1 | contig 33092 bp, 30 predicted proteins | sample MGYA00242579_ERZ504744 | MGnify/ENA primary metagenome ERZ504744 (study PRJEB26092, sample SAMD00036441) | human gut metagenome | host: Homo sapiens | study: EMG produced TPA metagenomics assembly of...
CGCCAGATTCTGCAGATTACTTATATATTTGTTGTATCATTTTTGGCATTGATCGCTTATATTGCACATTTTGTTGCGGTAGATAGTAAAAATGTGATCACGAATGCGCATAATCGGAGATTACAGTCTATGGCAGAGAAAGTAGTACGAGGAAAGATCATCAGTAGTGATGGAAAAGTGCTGGCACAGACACTTACTGAAAATGGATCAGAGATCAGAGATTATCCTTATGGCAGAATGTTTGCACATGTTGTAGGATATAACGATAAAGGAAAGTCAGGACTGGAATCTGTATGTAACTTTGATCTGTTAAAATCGGATGCAAACTTGATGACACAGATCACAAGCAGCTTAAAAGGTGAGAAAAGTATAGGGGATAATGTATACACAACATTAAATACCAAAGTTCAGAAAGCAGCATATTATGCCTTGCAGGGACAAAAGGGAGCGGTTGTTGCGATGGATCCAGAGACAGGAAAGATCTACGCAATGGTATCCAAACCAGATTACAGACCAGCTTACGTCAAAGAAAACTGGACAGAATTAAATACAAGCAAGAATTCTTTGTTGTTAAACCGTGCAACACAAGGATTATATCCGCCAGGATCAACATTTAAAGTTGTGACGGCATTAGAATATATGAGAGAACATAAAAACACATATAAGAATTTCAAATACCATTGTACTGGATATACAACGGTTGGAACTTTAAAGATTCATTGTTATGGAGGAGAAGCGCATGGAACGGTGAATCTTGAACAGGCAATCGAGAAATCCTGTAACTGTGCGTTTGTGCATATGTCAGAAGAGATTAACAAAGGAAAACTCGCAAGTCTTGCAGGAGATCTGATGTATAATTCGAAAGTTCCGATCAATCTTCTTGCAAACAGCAGTCGTTTTGTTCTTGATAAGAAATCAGGAACTAATGAGATGGCACACACTTCGATCGGACAAGGTCAGACTTTGATCACACCACTTGAAAATGCGATGGTCATGTCTGCGATCGCCAATGATGGAGTTGTGATGCAGCCATATCTGGTAGAGAATGTCAAAAATATCGACGGTGGAGTGATCAAGGAAACAAAAGCATCAAAACTATCAGAACCTTTAGAGGCATCGGAATGTGAGACATTAAAGAAAATGTTGAGAAAAGTTGTCACAAAGGGAACTGGAACAAGAGCTTATTCTTCACACTATAATGTATATGGAAAGACAGGATCAGCAGAATATAACAGCGCGAAAGATTCCCACGCATGGTTTATCGGATGTGCCGAAAGAGGCGGGAAGAAGATCGTAGTCAGTGTTCTTGTAGAGGGTGGAGACTCTGGAGGACGAGTTGCGGCACCGATCGCAGATAAAGTATTTCATGCATTTTTAGATTGATGTTTTCAAAAGAGTAAAACAGATAGCAGTTGAAATCAGTTCATAATCCATGTATAATATTTGTCAGAGAAAGACACACATACTTAGGCGAATAAGATCGTTTAAGAGACAGGAGGTTGTAACTGGTGACAAAAGCAACGAGCTGTGGTGGTGTCGTAATATTTAGAGGAAAGATTTTGCTGTTATACAAAAGTTATAAGAACCGATATGATGGCTGGGTACTTCCGAAAGGTACTGTTGAGCAAGGAGAGACTCACGAGCAGACAGCACTTCGTGAGGTAAAGGAAGAGACAGACGCGGACGCATCAATTATCAAGTATGTAGGGAAAAGTGAATATTCTTTCTATTCATTTCATGAACAGATCATAAAGAGTGTACACTGGTACTTGATGGAATCCGAGAACTATCACTCAAAACCTCAGAAGGAAGAGTTTTTTGTAGACTCAGGGTATTACAAATTTCACGAGGCTTACCACTTATTGAAATTTCCTAATGAGAAAGAGATCTTAAAACAAGCATATGATGAATATAAAAAGTTGAGATCTGCGAATCGTTGGGGTAAGAAAACAAGATAAATGAAGGAAAATCAGAGATATGATCAGAAGATATTTCTGGTTTTCTTTTTTTTAAAAAACATATACTGCAAAGAAATTATGTATAAATCTAAGTATCTGCCACTAAACTATAACAAACAGGTTTGAGGTGGATGCATGCAGAAATGGAAAGCGATACTGCTCGTTGCAGCAATACTCGTTCAAAGCTTTTATTGTCCAGTCATGGCAAGAGAGGCAAGATTTTTAGAAACAGCAGCACCAGTACTTGATCTTTCAGCAAAATCAGCAGTAGTTATGGAACAGGAAAGCAAGGAAATCTTATTTGCGAAAGATAAGGATAAAGAACTTGCACCAGCTAGTGTAACGAAAATAATGTCCTTGCTGCTTATTTTTGAAGACTTAAAGCAAGGTAAGATTAAACTTACAGATACGGTTACAGTCAGTGAACATGCAGCATCTATGGGCGGCTCTCAGGTGTTTTTGGAAACAGGAGAGAAGCAGCAGGTACAAACATTGATCAAATGTGTTGTGATCTCAAGTGCGAATGATGCAGTTGTTGCATTGGCAGAGCATGTCTGCGGAAGTGAGGAAGCGTTCGTATCAAGGATGAACAAAAAAGCCAGAGAGCTTGGAATGAAACATACGACATTTCAAAATGCCTGCGGGCTTGATGCAAAAGGACATGTGACAAGTGCATATGATATTGCGTTGATGACGAGAGAACTTGCACAAAGATATCCAGAAGTTTTTAAATATACAAAGATCTGGATGAATACGATCATACATAAAACGAAAAAAGGTGAGAAAGAATTTGGTTTAAGTAACACAAACAAACTGATCCGCCAGTACCATGGATGTACAGGAATGAAGACTGGAAGTACAGGGAAAGCAGGATTTTGTCTAAGTGCAACTGCAACAAGAAATAAGATTCATATGATTGCGGTAGTGATGGGGTGTGAAAGCTCTAAAGCAAGGATCAAAGATGCAAGAACTCTTTTGGACTATGGATTTTCAAACTGCCAGCGGATACACAGCGAAACTACAAGAAAAGAAATCGGAAGGATTCCAGTACAAAAGGGTCAGAGATCAGAAGTATCTTGCCAAGAAAAGGTGACTGCTGATCTGATCGATATTAAAACACAGAAGGGAAAGATCGTGAAAAAGATCAAGATAGATTCTGTGAAAGCACCAGTGAAGAAAGGACAGAAGATTGGTGAGATTCAATATAGCAAAGGTAATATTATGATCCATAAAGAAAAGATCCTGGCACAAGAAACAATAAATAAGGCAGATTTTTTGACACAGATTAAAAAAATTTCCACTCAATATTTCTTGATTTTAAGCCATTTTTTGTAATAAGTCCACAAAATTTCTTCACGATGGAAAATGAAAGAATTAAATTTTCCCTTGACGCTCTATATAATGAACTCATGAAGCAAAGAAACACAGATTCAAAGGAGGATTATAATGAGCGAATCTTGGTTAAATCTTGAAGGAAAAACAGTCATCGTAACTGGTGGAGCATCTGGAATCGGAAAAGCAGTTGCACAGGGATTCTTAAATGCAGGATCTAACGTAGTCATTTCTGATATGGCACCTGAAGCACCAGAGATGGACGAAGCAGCAGGAAAATTACTGTATGTGAAAACAGATGTTACAAAAGTAGCAGATGTTGAAGCAATGGTAGAAAAAGCCAAAGAAACATTCGGAACGATCGACGTATTAGTAAACAATGCCGGAATTAACATCCCTCGTTTGTTAGTAGATCCAAAAGATCCAAAAGGACAGTATGAATTAGATGAAGCAGTATGGGATAAAGTTTGCAACGTAAACTTAAAAGGTGTATTCTTCTGTGCACAGGCTGTTGGACGTGTGCTTGTTGAAAAAGGTGAAGGAGTTATCATTAACATGTCTTCTGAAAGTGGTCTGGAAGGATCTGAAGGACAGAGCGTTTACGCAGCAACAAAGAACGCTGTAAACTCTTTAACAAGATCTTGGGCAAAAGAACTTGGAAAACAGGGAGTCAGAGTTGTCGGAGTAGCACCTGGAATCATGGAAGCTACAGGACTTCGTACAATTGCTTATGAATCAGCATTAGCATATACAAGAGGAATCACAGTAGATGACTTAAGAGCTGGATATTCTAAAACATCTACAATTCCACTAGGAAGATCTGGTAAATTATCAGAAGTTGCAGATATGTGTGTATATCTTGCAAGTCAGAGAGCTTCTTATGTTCATGGAGTTACAGTGAACGTAGCAGGAGGAAAAACAAGAGGTTAAAAACAATTAACCTGTATCAATAGAAAAGAGGATCAATATGAAACAGCTTTTTAACAATGAAAACAGAACCGCAGTTATTTTAAGGAATATCGAAATGCAATCTGTTTGCAGTGTAGAAAGCCTCGCGGCAAAGCTTGATGTGTCGCAAAAAACGATCCGCAATGACATTAAGGAATTGAATTGCCTGCTTGGAGGATACGCATGTATCAGCAATAACAAAGGAACATGTAAACTGATCGTGTTTGCACCGAAAGGTTTTACAGAAATCCGCAATAAGATTTACAAACAGGAAGACCTTTTTAATTCCAGTCATACAAGAATGGCATATATGTTCTGGCAGCTGATGCATGCCGAGGAACCGTATCTAACGGATGATCTTTCTGAGGAGATGAAGGTTGCCAGAACAACAACGATCGGTGATCTGAACCGATTAAGAAAGGTGATTGAGAAATACGACCTGAAGATCAAAGGGAAAGCCAATACAGGACTGGCTCTTTGTGGCGATGAGTATAAGATTCGCCTGTTCATCTTAGAGAATATCTATGAACAACTGTATTTAAACTTCCCACTTGGACAGATAATTCGTGAAAAACTATATGATTTTCAGGAAAGATTATCAATGGATGCACTGGGATTCGGTTTCTTTTACAGATTCTTCGTTGTGATGATTCAGAGAATGGAAAGTGGACATACGATCAAAAAGCTGGAGCCGAAATATGAAGAACTGTATGGAAGTTCAGCATACATGATCGTGGATGAGTTCCTTAATGAAATTGAACAGGTCAAAGGATATAAGATATCCAAAGAAGAGCGATTGTTTTTAAGTATATCTGTAGCAGGAATGAGAACACCGGCAAATACAGCAGAGATCGAGCAAAAGATCAGTATTTCGGAAGGTGTTGCAGATCTTATCATTGAAATTTTAGATCGGATCAAAGCAGAACTTAATGTAACAGTTGTAGCAAATGAATTATTTGATGATTTTGTCTATCACGTATTTTTTATGATCAACCGGCTAAAATATGGCTTTCATATTTATAATCCGATGGTTGATGATTTCAAGAACAAATACAGTGTAGCCTATAAAATGGCGGAGATTGCAAAAGGTGTTTTGGAAGAACGTGTAGGAATCGAGATGACAGAAGATGAGATGGGATTTCTGGCTGCTTATTTTGGAGTGTTTTTATTAGAGCAGGAACCAGAAAAGAAACGATGCAAGATCGCGATCGTTTGTGGATCTGGAAAGATCATCGGACGTCTGATCGAGAATCAGTTAAAGAAAATCTTTGATGTAGAACCGGAATTTGAAATTTTCTATGGTATCTTCGATGAAAATCGCAAAGATGATTTTGATTATATTGTTACGACGACAGAATTACATATGGATACGAAAACCCCGGTCATTTTTATGGATGAAGTATTCGATAGAGAATATATTCAACGTAAATTTGAAAATATGAGATACCTTTCTGAAGCAGGACGAACAATCCGAAAGGGAATAGATTCTTTGTTTATGAATTTATTAGATGAAACGAGATTTTTTGTTCTGGATCAAGAAAGTTCATATGATGAGAACGTTGATCGGATGGCAAGGGCACTTACCAATCAGGGAGAACTTGATGCAGGATTTGCCCAGAGAGTGAGAGAACGTGAAAAATATTCAACAATGGTTCTTGACCAGAATATTGCGTTTCCACATACAAAGAATATGCTGTCAAAATTAACATTGGCAATGGGTGTGTTTCCAGATATGTTAAAAGATGATAAATACGGAAATATCCGAATCATTATTTTACTGGGAATTCCTGAATCAATGGAAGATGACACAGTACTTGTCCGATTATATGATGATATTTTGTCGATTGGCAAGAAACCGGATGTCATTCCAAAGATCCAGAAAATGGAAAGCTACAGAGAATTTCTTCTCTATATTGCAGAAGAAAATAATATATTTGAGTAAGCGAAAAGGAGGAAGACGATGTCATTTATGGTCATAGCTGTGGCGATGCTTGCAGCATTTTGTCTGCAATTTTTATTTCAGATGGTGCAGATGAAAAGTTTTAATAAATTTTATACAAAACTTCGAAAAAAAGGCCGGGTTGCCATAGGAAAGGCAAAAGGCGGTTTTCATGCAGGTGCGATCGTTATGTTTGCGATCGATCAGGATGGAGTGATCATAGATGGTTGCTTTATGAGAGGATTTACAATGCTTGCACGATTTAAAAACTGGGATTTCTTTAATGGAATTGATGTTGGAACGATTAAAAAAGATGATTGTGCAACGATCGGTGTATCCTTAAGAAGAGCAGTGCTTAATGCTTCCTCAAATTACAACACGATTATGAGTGGAGGCGAAGTCTTAGAAAAGCCGAGTCTGTTTACAAGAATTGGAGACAAGATTTACGGTGTCAATAAGAAAAAAGCCTGAAATGAAAGGAGAATTATATGAATATCATTATTAAAGGTGCATCAGGATTCATGGGATTATTTGATACAGGTGCAGAAACATTTATAAGCTGGGTGTCAGGAATCGTACCAAAGGTATTATTACTGTTAATCCTAATGAATACGATCATCGCCCTGATTGGACAGGAAAGAGTTAATAAATTTGCTAAATTATGTTCAGGAAACGTAATCCTTGCATATGGAGTATTACCATTTATTTCAGCATTTATGTTAGGAAACCCAATGGCATTATCAATGGGTAAATTCCTTCCAGAAAGAATGAAACCAAGCTATTATGCATCAGCTTCTTATCATTGCCATACAAACAGTGGAATTTTCTCTCATATTAACCCAGGTGAAATCTTTATCTACCTTGGAATTGCACAGGGTGTTCAGAAAGCTGGATTTGATATGACAGAATTAGGTCTTCGTTATATGTTAGTTGGTCTTGTTATGAACTTCTTCTCAGGATGGGTAACAGACTTTACAACAAAGATGGTTATGAAACAGCAGGGAATCGAATTAAGTAACGAATTGAAATAAGATGGATTTACGAGTGTAATTAGGAGGAAAAACTATGTCAGAATATAGAGCGATTACGATCACACAGGGAAGCGGTGGATTTGGTGGTCCATTAACAGTAGAACCTAAAGAAGGAAAAGATGTATTATTATATATCACAGGTGGTGGAGCAGAACCTGATATCTTACCTAAAATCGTAGAATTAACAGGATGCCGTCCAGTTAACGGATTTAAGACATCTGTTCCAGAAGAAGAGATCTTCCTTGTGATCATTGACTGTGGTGGAACACTTCGTTGTGGAATTTATCCACAGAAGAGAATTCCAACGATCAATATCAACCCAGTTGGAAAATCTGGACCAATGGCAAAATATATTACAGAAGATATTTATGTATCTGGTGTTAAAAATGATAACATTGCATTGGCAGATGGATCTGCAGCACCTATTTCAGAAGCAGCACCTGCAAAAGAAGAAAAAGACTTCAAATACAGCGCAGATAAGAAAGTATCTGAAACAATGGGAAGCTCATCAAAATCAAGCTTTATCCAGAAAATTGGTATGGGAGCTGGTAAAGTCGTTGCTACTTTCAATAGTGCAGCGAAAGAATCTACAAACACAGTACTTCATACGATCATTCCATTCATGGGATTCGTATCATTGCTGATCGGTATCATTCAGGGATCTGGATTCGGTAACTGGTTTGCTAAATTATTACAGCCATTATGTGGAAATATCATTGGACTTGTAATCTTAGGATTTATTTGTTCTATTCCATTCTTAAGCTGTCTGCTTGGACCTGGAGCTGTAATTGCTCAGATCGTCGGAACATTGATCGGTGTAGAAATTGGTAAAGGAAACATTGAACCAACCTTGCACTTCCAGCATTATTTGCAATCAATACACAGTGTGCTTGTGACTTCGTTCCAGTAGGACTTGGACTTGCAGAAGCAGATCCTGAAACAGTAGAAGTTGGTGTACCAGCTGTACTGTACTCAAGATTTATCACTGGTGTACCTCGAGTTATCGTTGGTTACTTAGCAAGCTTTGGATTATATGCAGCAAAATAAAAATAATTATTAGTGAGAAAGGAAAGTAGTATTATGTATCAGGTAACGATTAAAGGAAAAGGAGCTATGGTAGACGCATTTAGAGAAGAAGGGATCTTCGTTACATTTGGTGATAACGCACCAGATACTCTGAAAGATTTCTGCTATTCCATCGATGTAAATCCAGTAGATGGAGAAGTAACTCCTGGATGTAAACTTGTAATTGACGGTAAAGAATTCAAGATTGTAAAAGTTGGAGAAGTTGCCAACGAGAATCTGAAGAATTTAGGACATGTTACATATAACTTCGGTGGAGAAGACGCTGAGTGTCTTCCAGGAACTATCTGCATGGAAAAGGCCGAGCTTCCAGCACTTGATATCGGAAGCACGATCGCAATCGTAAAATAAGGCTGCTTTCCAGACAGTAATATTATAATGAAAAAAAGAGGATGTCAGAATCTGGACATTCTCTTTTTTGTACAATATTCCTAAAGATGTTGTGCTATGGGTTGTTTTTTTTTGCTATATCTAGTAAAATAGGAAAAAGACATTTACGAATCAGAAGATGGATTGGGAAACAGAGAGAAGGAGTGTTTATGATTCCTTTATGGATATGGATCATAGCAGTGCTGTTGGTTGTGGGGATTGCCGTGGCAGTGCTTTTAAGCAGTTATGAAAATAAGAGATTGACAGTTGAATATTACGAAATAGAGTCAGAAAAGATTCCAGAAGCATTTGATGGATATCGGATCGTGTTTTTAACAGATCTGCATTGTGCACAGTTTGGAGAGAATAATCAGGAATTGATCGAACGAATTGATGAATGCAGACCGGATATGATCCTGGTTGGAGGAGATATGGTAATAAGCCGCGAATCTTCGAATGAGGAAGTGCCGCTTGCACTGATGAAAGAGTTATCTGCAAAGTATCCGATCTATTATGCGGATGGAAACCACGAATTGAAACTTGCAAGGAATGAAGAAATCTTTGGTGTGCGTTATAAAGATTATGTTCATAGTCTGAAAGAGTATAACATACATCACATTTCGAATGAAACGATCGTAATTCAGTCAGAGACTGGATTTATTTCTTTAACTGCGTTTGATCTTGAGAAGAAATATTATCAGAGATTTCATGTACCGCGCATGCCGCTTTCTCATATGGAATCTGTGGTAGGAAGTTCTCCAGGAAACATTTTTCATATTTTATTAGCACATAACCCAAACTATTTAAAAACATATGCAGATTGGGGCAGTGATCTTGTCTTAGCTGGTCATTTCCATGGAGGAATGGTAAGAATTCCGAAATTTGGAGGTGTGATCTCACCGCAATTTCAGATTTTTCCAAAATACGATGCAGGAGAGTTTCATGAGGGAGAGACAACGATGATCTTAAGCCGTGGACTTGGAAACCATTCCATCAAATTAAGATTGTTTAATAAACCAGAGATTTCATGCATTGAATTAAAGAAGAGAGACTGATTTATGGGAATAGATATTAAGGTAAATGCATTTGAAGGACCATTAGATCTTCTGTTGCATCTGATCGAGAAGAATAAAGTGGATATTTATGATATTCCAATCTCTGAGATCACAAGCCAGTATCTTGATTATATCCGCTCTATGGAAGAGGAAGATCTTGATGTGATGAGTGATTTTCTCGTTATGGCAGCCACATTATTAAAGATTAAGGCGAAGATGTTGCTTCCAGTGAAGGAAGAAGAGGAAGAAGAAGGAGATCCGAGAGAAGAACTTGTAAGAAGACTGATTGAATATAAGATTTATAAATATGCCTCTTTACAGTTGAAAGAACGAGAGATGACGGCAGAGAAGAGTTTTTTTAGATCACCAGATATTCCACCGCAAGTACTTGCATACAGAGAAGAGATCGATCCTGTGCAGATGTTATCAGAGGTAACTTTACAGAGGATTTCTGAAGTTTTTCAGTTTGTAATGAGAAAACGACAGGATAAGTTAGATCCGATCCGAAGCGAATTTGGGGAGATCAAGCAGGAAGAGATCAAATTAGAAGATAAGATCACGGAAGTGTATAATTATATTATACAATATAAAGAAGTGAACTTTTATGACCTTCTAAACGAACAGGAGACAAAAGAAGCAGTGATCGTCACATTTCTAGCGGTTCTTGAATTGATGAAGACAGGAAAGATTTACGTTCAACAGGAAAATATCGAAGATGATATTTTCATACGGGCACTGGAGTAATGAATTTATGAAGAATAAACTTGCAGCGATCGAAGGAATTTTATTTTCGATGGGAACAAGTGTGACAAGGCGGCAGCTGATGGAGGCACTTGAGATAGATGATGAACAGTTTGATGAGTTGATCAAACTGTTACAGATAGAATATGACAAAGAAGAGAGAGGAATCCGGTTATTGGAACTGGATGATGCTTATCAGCTTTGTACCAAAACAGAATATTATGGATCATTGATAAGAATTGTGAATCATCCAAAGAAACCAAGGCTTACGGATGTAATGCTTGAGACTTTATCGATCATTGCTTATAAGCAGCCAGTAACGAAACAAGAGATTGAAGCGATCCGAGGTGTGAAATGCGATCATCCGATCAACAAGCTGTTAGAATACCGGCTGATCAAAGAGGCTGGACGGCTGGATGCGATCGGGCGTCCGATCTTGTTTCGTACGACAGAAGAATTTTTGAGATGTTTTGGAGTAAAATCAACAGATGATCTTCCAGTTGTTGGAGAAGAACAGGTGGAAGATTTTAAAATACAGGCTCAGGAAGAAGTGAAATATACACTAGATGAGACTAGTCTGGAAGAAGAGATGGAGGAGATGTAGTATGGGTAAAATGACAGGAAATGAATTTCTGGTAAAGGCATTACAGGAAGAAGGCGTAGAGAAGATCTTTGGATACCCGGGTGCGTGTGTCATTGATATTTTTGATGAAATCTATAAGCAGGATCAAGTAGAACTGATTCTTCCAAGACATGAGCAGGGGTTGATCCATGCGGCAGATGGATATGCAAGAGCTACAGGAAAAGTTGGTGTCTGTCTGGCAACAAGTGGACCAGGTGCCACAAACCTTGTTACAGGAATAGCAACAGCGAATTATGACAGTGTGCCATTGGTGTGTTTTACAGGACAGGTTGCCACAAATCTGATCGGTAATGATACATTTCAGGAGATCGATATTGTCGGAGTTACAAGAAATATCGCGAAATTTGTTATAGTTGTCCGTAAAAGAGAGGATTTGAATCGCCTGATCAAAGAGGCATTTTATATTGCAAGAACAGGAAAACCGGGACCAGTCTTATTAGATCTCCCAAAAGATGTAATGGCAGAATTAGGAAGTGATGAATATCCAGAGGAAGTCAATATCCGTGGATATAAACCAAACACGAAACCACATCATGGACAGATTCTTCGTGCAATGAATATGATCTATGATGCGAAACGTCCATTATTCTTAATTGGTGGAGGTGCGAAGATCGCAGGGGCACAAGAAGAGATGTGCAAATTAATGGAAACATTAAAGGTTCCAGTTGTTACAACGATCATGGGACGAGGGATCGTACCAACAAATCATGAATTATATTATGGAAATATTGGAATGCATGGAAATTATGCAGCAAATCAGGCAGTAAATGATTGTGATCTGTTGATTTCCATTGGAACAAGATTTAATGACCGAATTACAGGAAAACTTGGAACATTTGCATCGGATGCAAGATCATTCATATTGATATTGATACAGCGGCGATTTCTAAGAACGTTACGGTTGATGTGCCATTGGTAGGAGATGCAAAAGAAGCCATCGCATTAATGTTGTCTATTGCAGAAAATGAAGAACCATGTAAAGTAGATGAATGGCTGTCAAGAATGAATGAATGGCATGAACAAAAGCCATTAGTAATGGAAGAAAAAGAAAAATTAGTTCCAAAACAGGTTATTGATGCGATCAATGAGTACTTTGATGAACCAATTGTTACAACAGACGTTGGACAGAATCAGATGTGGACGACACAGTTCTTAGAACTATATGGAAGACGACAGATGCTGACATCTGGTGGACTCGGAACGATGGGTTATGGGCTTCCAGCAGCAATTGGTGCAGCAATTGGTAATCCAGGAAGAGAAGTTGTTTGTGTATCTGGAGATGGTGGATTTCAGATGAATTCCCAGGAGATCGCGACAGCTGTGATTCAGGAACTTCCTATTACAATCTGTATTTTAAATAATGGGTATCTTGGAATGGTGAGACAGTGGCAGGATCTCTTCTATGATAAAGCATATGCAGGTACATGTTTAAGAAGAAGAAAGAGTTGTGAACATCATTGTGATGGAGATTTTTCAAAATGTCCGCCATATACACCAGATTTTGTAAAACTTGCTGAAAGTTATGGAGCACAGGGGATCAGAGTCTTTAAGAAAGAAGAAATTATCCCAGCATTTGAGAAAGCAAAGGCGAAAACAGATGGGCCAACGATCATTGAATTTATCATTGAGAATGAAGAACTTGTTATGCCAATGGTGAAACCAAATGGATCTATCACAGATCTGATCATGGAACGTGGAGAAGAATAGGAGGAATGAAAATGGATAATCAGATGGAAAGAAGATGGCTTTCTTTGTTCGTAGAAAACCGTGCTGGTGTTCTTGCAAGAATTTCCGGACTATTCTCTGGAAAAGCCTACAATATACACAGTCTTACAGTTGGAGAAACAGAAGATCCAACAATGTCTCGTATGACGATCTGTATTGATGCAGATGAAAAGACATTTGAACAGGTCAAGAAACAGTTAAATCGAAGCGTGGAAGTTATTAAAGTTATTGACTATACAGATACATCGATCCGAACAAAGGAAATCATGTTTATCAAAGTGAAAAGTCTTACAGAGAAGCAGATGGCAGAGATCTTCCAGATGGCAGAAGTGTTCCGTTTCCTGATCAAGGATATGGGAAAAGACAGCTTATTAATAGAAGCAATTCGTACAGAGACAAAGAATGATTCTATTTTAAAGGTGTTTAAAGAACGTTATACAAATATTGAAGTAGTCAGAGGTGGTCCGGTAGCGATCGATTGTATCAGTATGCAGGATCGTTAATGATCAGAAGACAATAATATAGAAGAGAAAAGAGAGTTTGGTGTTTTAACGCACACACCAAGCTCTCTTTTTGCGTGTACAGAAATAAGTTTTTAAAAAATATGGGGATTTTCATAGGAATAAAAAGTTTTTTCTTTCAATGAAAAAATACAGGGATGTGTTAAGTTAGACATGTTGAAAGTGAAGTAAATTTAACGAAAAATCAATTTATAAAGAGTGTAAATATATTTATATTGTAAAAATTGTTATTTTTTTCACGAAAAAATCAGGATTATTTCATAGAAAATACAAGAAAGTTATCAATTCGGTGAGAAAGTGTTATAAGTTATGTCGATTGTGTTAAAAAAAATACAATCCGACAAGGACATTGTATACATCGAAAAAACACGTATTTATGCGGTTTTTGGCACTTTGCACAATTTATTGAAAATCTTTTTAAAAAATAGCAATTGAAAATGAGAAAAGATTGTGATAGTATTAACATATCGGCGAGAGAGAAGATCGCCAAAGTATAATAATCAAGAATATGGAGGAAAATTGATATGGCAAAGAAAGTAGTTATCGCAGGAGCATGCCGTACAGCGATTGGTAAAATGGGTGGAGTACTCAGCACAGTACCAGCAGTAGACATGGGATCAATCGTAATCAAAGAAGCATTAAAGAGAGCAGGAGTTCCAGCTGATCAGGTAGACCATGTATACATGGGATGCGTTATCCAGGCAGGATTAGGACAGAACGTTGCTCGTCAGGCTTCCTTAAACGCAGGACTTCCAATTGAAACACCAGCAGTTACAGTTAACGTAGTATGTGGATCAGGATTAAACTGTGTAAACATGGCAGCACAGATGATTCAGGCAGGAGATGCTGATATCGTTGTTGCCGGTGGTATGGAAAGCATGTCAATGGCTCCATTTGCATTACCAAAAGCACGTTTCGGATATCGTATGAATAACGGAACACTGGTAGATACAATGGTTAACGATGCATTAACAGATGCATTCAATCACTATCACATGATGATCACAGCTGAAAACGTAGCAGAACAGTGGGGATTAACTCGTGAAGAATTAGATGAGTTTGCAGCAGCTTCTCAGCAGAAAGCAGTCGCAGCTCAGGAATCAGGAAGATTCAAAGATGAGATCGTTCCTGTAGAAGTAAAACAGAGAAAGAAAACAGTTATCGTAGATACAGACGAAGGACCAAGAGCTGGAACAACAGCTGAATCTTTAGCAGGATTAAGATGCTGCTCTGGAAAAGAAGGTGGAGTTGTTACAGCTGGTAACGCATCAGGAATCAACGATGGTGCAGCAGCAGTCGTAGTAATGAGCGAAGAAAAAGCCAAAGAATTAGGTGTTACACCAATGGCTACATATGTAACAGGAGCTCTTGGTGGTGTAGATCCATCTATCATGGGTGTTGGACCAGTAGCTTCTACAAAGAAAGCTTTAGCAAAAGCAGACTTAACAATTGACGATATGGACTTGATCGAAGCAAACGAAGCTTTCGCAGCACAGTCTGTAGCAGTAGCAAGAGATCTGAAATTCGATATGAGCAAAGTAAACGTAAACGGTGGAGCAATCGCTCTTGGACATCCAGTAGGAGCTTCAGGATGCCGTATCTTCGTTACACTGCTTCATGAAATGCAGAAGAGAGACGCTAAGAAAGGTCTTGCAACACTTTGCATCGGTGGTGGAATGGGTTGCACAACTATCGTTGAAAGAGACTAATTAATTATAGATAATTAGGAAAGGAGAATTCTTAGAATGGAATTCGTTACATATGAACAGGACGGTTTTGTAGGTGTTGTAACAATCAATCGTCCAAAAGCATTAAACGCATTAAACAGTGAAGTATTAAAAGAAATCGAAGCAACTTTTGATGCGATCGACTTAGATGCAACAAGAGCCGTTGTATTAACAGGTGCTGGAGATAAATCTTTCGTTGCCGGTGCTGACATCGGAGAGATGAGTACATTAACAAAAGCAGAAGGAGAAGCTTTCGGTAAGACAGGAAACGATGTATTCCGCAAGATCGAAACATTCCCTATTCCAGTTATCGCAGCAGTCAATGGATTCGCTTTAGGTGGTGGATGTGAGATTTCCATGAGTTGTGATATCAGAATCTGTTCTGAAAACGCAATCTTTGGACAGCCTGAAGTTGGTCTTGGAATCACACCAGGATTCGGTGGTACACAGAGACTTGCTCGTATCGTCGGAGTTGGAAAAGCCAAAGAAATGATCTATACAGCATTTAACATCAAGCTGAAGAAGCTTACAGAATCGGACTTGTGAATGCAGTATATCCACAGGAAGAATTATTAGCAGCAGCTAAGAAATTAGCTAACAAGATCGCATCTAATGCACCAATCGCAGTACGTGCATGTAAGAAAGCAATCAACGAAGGTCTTCAGGTAGATATGGATCAGGCAATCGTTGTTGAAGAAAAAGCTTTTGGAAGCTGTTTTGAAACAGAAGACCAGAAAGCAGGAATGGGTAACTTCTTAGAGAAAGACAAAGCTAAGAAATTAAAAGTTGTTCCTTTCCAGAACAAATAATAATGAAATTTAATATATTTCAGTCTGCGGTATTTGCTGCAGACTGAAAACCACATAGTAAAATAATTTTACAGGAGGAATTATAATGAAAGTTGGAGTAATCGGCGCTGGAACAATGGGTAGCGGAATCGCACAGGCATTTGCACAGACAGAAGGATATGAAGTATGCTTATGTGATATTAATGAAGAATTTGCAGCAAACGGAAAAGCTAAAATCGCAAAAGGTTTAGAAAAACGTGTTGCAAGAGGAAAAATGGAACAGGCAGCTGCAGATGCTATCTTAGCAAAGATCACAACAGGTGTAAAAGATATCTGTACAGACTGCGACTTAATCGTAGAAGCAGCTATTGAAAACATGGAAATCAAAAAACAGACATTCAAAGAATTACAGGATATCTGTAAAGAAGATGCTATCTTTGCTACAAATACATCTTCTTTATCAATCACAGAAATCGGTGCAGGACTTGATCGTCCAATGATCGGTATGCATTTCTTTAACCCAGCTCCTGTTATGAAACTGGTTGAAGTTATCGCTGGTATCAACACACCAAAAGAAGTTGTTGATAAGATCAAAGCAATCGCTGAAGAAATCGGTAAAACACCTGTACAGGTTGAAGAAGGTGCTGGATTCGTAGTTAACAGAATCTTAATCCCTATGATCAACGAAGCAATCGGAATTTATGCTGATGGAGTAGCTTCTGTAGAAGGTATCGACACAGCTATGAAATTAGGAGCAAACCATCCAATGGGACCTTTAGCTTTAGGTGATTTAATTGGATTAGACGTTTGCCTTGCAATCATGGAAGTACTTTACAATGAATTCGGTGATACAAAATATCGTCCACATCCATTATTAAGAAAGATGGTTCGTGGAGGATTATTAGGATGTAAGACTGGTAAAGGATTCTACGATTACAGCAAGTAAGAAAAAGAGCTTTTCTTTTGCATCCGGAGATGGTGAACTCCGGATGCAGAAGTTAACTTTATAGAAATCATGATGGAGGAATAAAGAATGGATTTCACATTAAGTAAGAAACATGAAATGGCAAGAACTCTTTTCAAAGAGTTTGCTGAAAAAGAAGTAAAGCCTCTTGCACAGGACGTGGATGAAAATGAACAGTTTCCAGTTGAAACTGTAGCAAAAATGGCTAAAGCAGGATTCTTAGGTATTCCAGTTCCTAAAGAATATGGTGGACAGGGATGCGATCCATTAACATACGTTATGTGTGTTGAAGAATTATCAAAAGTTTGTGGTACAACAGGTGTTATCGTTTCTGCACATACATCTCTTTGTATCGATCCAATCCAGACTTTTGGTACAGAAGAACAGAAGAAAAAATATATCCCAGATTTAGCATCTGGTAAGAAATTAGGAGCTTTTGGTCTGACAGAACCAGGTGCTGGTACAGATGCACAGGGACAGCAGACAAAAGCCGTATTAGACGGAGACGAATGGGTATTAAACGGATCTAAGTGCTTCATTACAAATGGTAGTTACGCAGACGTTTATATCGTAATCGCAGTAACAGGTGTTGTTGAAAAACGCGGAAGAAAGATGAAAGAAATTTCTGCATTCATCGTAGAAAAAGGAACTCCAGGTTTCACATTTGGAACAAAAGAAAAGAAAATGGGTATCCGCGGATCAGCTACATATGAATTAATTTTTGAAGACTGCCGTATTCCAAAAGAAAATCTGTTAGGAAAACAGGGTAAAGGTTTCGGTATCGCAATGCATACTCTTGATGGAGGACGTATTGGTATCGCTTCTCAGGCTCTTGGACTTGCAGAAGGTGCTTTAGAAAGAACAATCGAATATGTAAAAGAAAGAAAACAGTTCGGACGTTCTATCGGACAGTTCCAGAATACACAGTTCCAGTTAGCTGATATGGCAACAAAAGTAGAAGCTGCAAAACAGTTAGTATACAAAGCTGCTATGGCTAAAGCTACTCAGAAAGTATACAGTGTTGAAGCTGCTATGGCTAAATTATATGCAGCAGAAGTTGCTATGGAAGTAACAACAAAAGCTGTTCAGTTACATGGTGGTTACGGATACATCAGAGAATACGATGTAGAACGTATGATGCGCGATGCTAAGATCACAGAAATCTACGAAGGAACATCTGAAGTTCAGCGTATGGTTATTTCTGGAAACTTATTGAAATAGGGAGGTACTTACCGTGAAGATAGTTGTTTGTGTAAAACAGGTACCAGATACAAAAGGTGGAGTTAAATTCAACCCAGATGGTACATTAGACAGAGGTGCTATGCTTACTATCATGAACCCAGATGACAAAGCTGGATTAGAAGCAGCACTTAGAATTAAAGATGAATATGGAGCTGAAGTTACAGTTCTTACAATGGGACTTCCAAAAGCTGACGAAGTTCTTCGTGAAGCTATGGCAATGGGTGCTGATAAAGGTATCCTTGTAACTGACAGAGTATTAGGAGGAGCTGACACATGGGCAACTTCTACTACATTAGCTGGAGCATTAAGAAATCTTGACTATGATCTGATCATCACAGGACGTCAGGCTATCGATGGTGATACAGCTCAGGTTGGACCACAGATTTCTGAACATCTTGATATTCCAGTTATCTCTTATGCAGAAGACATTAAAATTGACGGTGACAGCGTAGTTGTACAGCGTCAGTATGAAGATAGATACCACATCTTAAAAGCTAAAATGCCTTGCTTAGTTACAGCATTAGCTGAATTAAACGAGCCAAGATATATGACTCCAGGTGGAATTTTTGATGCATATGATGCAGAAGTAACTGTTTGGGGAAGAAAAGACCTTAAAGATGTAGAGGATTCTAACCTTGGTCTTGCTGGATCTCCAACTAAGATCGCAAAAGCATCTGACAAAGTAAGAAAAGGTGCTGGAGAAAAAGTTACACTTGATCCAGAAGAAGCAGTAGATTATATCATGGATAAATTAGCTGAAAAACATGTAATTTAGTGAAAAGGAAAAGTGGTGAATAAAATGGGTTTAGAAGAATATAGAGGCGTATACGTCTTTGCACAGCAGGTAGATAACGAATTAAGCGGAATCGCATTCGAATTACTTGGAAAAGCAAAAGACTTAGCAAAAGACTTAGATACAGACGTAACTGCTGTTCTTGTAGGTTCTGACGTTAAAGGATTAGTAGATGATCTTGCAAAATACGGTGCTGATAAAGTTATCGTAGTTGACGATCCAGAATTAAAAGAATACAGAACAGAACCATATACACATGCATTAGCATCTGTGATCAATGAATACAAACCAGAGATCATGTTAGTTGGTGCGACAGCAATCGGTCGTGACCTTGGACCTCGTGTATCTGCACGTGTTCAGACAGGTTTAACAGCTGACTGTACAGTTCTTGAAATCGGTGATTTCCCATTAAGAGCAATCCCAGGAAAAGAACAGAAACATAATCAGTTATTAATGACTCGTCCAGCATTCGGTGGAAATACGATCGCAACAATCGCTTGCCCAGACAACAGACCTCAGATGGCAACAGTTCGTCCTGGTGTTATGCAGAAGATCGATCCTATTGAAGGAGCAAAAGCTGAAGTTATCGAATACAATCCTGGATTTACTCCAGACAATAAATACGTTGAAATCATGGATATCGTTAAATCTGTTACAGATACAGTAGATATCATGGATGCTAAGATCTTAGTATCTGGTGGACGTGGAGTTGGAGAAGAAGGATTTGGAATGTTAAAAGAATTAGCTGAAGTTCTCGGAGGAGAAGTAAGCTGTTCTCGTGCCGTTGTTGATAACGGATGGCAGCCAAGAGATATCCAGGTTGGACAGACAGGAAAAACTGTACGTCCTAACGTATACTTCGCAATTGGTATTTCTGGAGCAATCCAGCACGTTGCAGGTATGGAAGAATCTGATATCATCGTTGCAATCAACAAAGATGAAACAGCTCCTATCTTTGATGTAGCTGATTACGGAATTGTTGGAGACTTAAACAAGATCGTTCCAGCTTTAACAGAAAAATTAAGAGCAGTTGTTAAAATAATCATTTTTTGAGAATTTAATTTTTAAAGAGTCCGCGGATCAATACTTCCGCGGACTTTATGTATTGTTAAAAACAATTGACACATTATGGAAAGTGTGATATTCTATATGCATAGTTAAAAGTTCATATTTATTCATAGGGCAAACCTGTTGAAAGACAGGGACGCAAAGCCAGAAGGGTCTAAGGTCTTATTGGACTATGACAGCCGGTTGCCACATTTAGCATTAAGGGAATGTGATATGGGTATTTAATCCAGATAGAGGCAGCCGTTATAGAAGAGATAATTCTATGAACGGTTTTTTGTTGTCAGGAAGTATGGAGCCAGATAATAGAATCTGCTATACCAAGGAGAATATCAGAAGTTGGTCCTATTAGAATATGAAATTTTATGTTTTCCACAGATTTTATTTGTGAAGGGGTTCACAGTAAGATCACCGGCAAGGGGTTGCCGATTCTTCATTGGTGGGAATACATGGGGGATTTTTCATATTAGAAGAAGTCATGGTGTAGGGAACCATGACTTTTTATTTTCGTAGAAGAATTCTGTATAGCAGGATTCTTTCTTTTTGCGTAAAAATGATCGATATGATAAAATGATACACAATGGATAAAACAAAAAGGAGACAATCAATCATGGAACATATACAGAAAGATGATATTATTATCAGAAAAGGAATTTTACATATTTTGGACAGCCACACAGGATATCTTGGCTTATCCAGTCAGCTTTTGGAGATGGGACCAGATTTAATGGAATTTGTCAGAGGACATATTTTTAAGATCATGGAAAGTGATGATGCAAAAAGATGTCAGTTCAATGGAAGTGTTTCGCCAGTATTAAGTTTGTTAGAGAGCATGGAAGAATCAGATGATGAGAGCTTTATAGAGGCGACAAGAGTTTTAGGAGAAAATCTGTTTGATATCATGTGTGATAGTGTAACGATTCCTGCAGCGGATCTTCTTTGTGTGACTTTTCAGGTACAAAGTGTAATTCATATCGCACTGCTTAAGATGAATTACAAAGTGACTTATGTACATCGAGAAGAGGAAGATGCAGAAGCAAATGATATCGTGAAACAAAGAGTTATGCCAACGGATTCGGCAAAGCTTACAGAAGCAGTGATCATCGATCTGACAGAATACAAAGTACGTCTTGTAGAGAAAAAGTATGAGATGTTGAACGGGGATAAGATCAACTATCTTTCTGAGAGATTCTTACAATGCTATGCAGATCTGGCACCAAAGAAGAAATTTCAGATTCTAAATAAAGTTATTAACGATATAAACAACCATTATCCAGAAGATGGGATTGCGAAACGTTTGGACATGAAAAGCCGATTAAGAGAAGAATTTACGGAAAATCAGGCGTTTAAGGTGAATGAGATCGGGGATAAACTATTTGGAAATCATCAAGGTAAGAAGCAGGAATTCGATGAGAAGATTGAACGATATGATATGCAATATGATACATTTACAGTAGCAAAAGAAAATACAGTCAAGAAACTGGAATATCAGATGTTAGAGACGGATACAGGAATTGAGATCAAGATTCCGATGGAAGAATATAATACCAAAGATAATGTTGAGATCATTGAAGAGCCAGGCGGAGGCAGTACGATCATCATTAAGAATATAGAAAATGTAAAAATTAAATAACCAAATAAATCCGGATCCGTAAAAGGTCCGGGATTTTTATTTGGTTTGGAAAATTTAAAAAACAATTATCAAAATAATTGATTGTTAGCTTATTTGTTGGATCTTCTCCAGATATGAGCAGTTTCTGCATCTTTGATCAGCTGATCTCTGAAATCTGGATGAGCGATATTGATCAAGGCTTCTGCACGTTCCCATGTAGACTTACCTTTTAAGTTTGCCATACCATATTCTGTAACGATGTAATGAGCATTTGAACGAGTATCTGTAACGACAGATCCATTATGTAATGTAGGAAGGATTCTTGAGAATGTTTCCCCTTTCTTATTTGTGAAAGTAGAAGATAAGCATACAAAACTCTTTCCACCATTAGATAAGTAAGCACCCATAACGAAATCAAGCTGTCCACCGGCACCACTGATCTGACGGATTCCTGAAGACTCAGCACTGATCTGTCCATATAAGTCAACATCTACCGCATTGTTGATAGAGATAAAGTTATCGATAGATGAAATCGTAGCGATGCTGTTTGTATAATCAACAGGAGCGCTCATGCACTCTGGGTTATCATTTAAATAATCATATAATTTTTTTTGTACCTGCTGCGAAAGCATAAGTCTGACGGTAACGGTCGATGTTCTTGTGAGCACCTGTGATCTTACCGGCTTTTGCAATATCAACGAAAGCATCAACATACATTTCTGTATGAACACCAAGGTCTTTTAAATCGGATTCTGCAATCAAAGATCCTACAGCATTAGGCATACCACCGATTCCAAGCTGTAAGCAGGCTCCGTCAGGAATCTGATCAACGATCAGTCTTGCAACTGCCTGATCCACTTCTGTAGCAGCTCCGCCACCACCTAATTCGTCAATAGCAGGATTGTTTCCTTCAACGATCATGTCAACTTTGGAAATATGGATACCTTCTTCGAAACCACCAAGGCAACGAGGCATATTTTCATTAACTTCGACGATAACGCATTTTGCTTTTTCAAGCATAGCTGCTGTATGAGAAGCACTTGGACCAAAGTTAAAATATCCATGAGCATCCATAGGTGCAACCTGCATCATAACAACGTCTGTTCCTGGAAGACAATCACGGTAATAGCTTGGTAATTCAGAATAACGGATCGGAGCGTAGAAAGAGAATCCTTCGTTGATCCATTTTCTTTCTAAACCACCCATATGCCATGAATTCCATGTAAAATGATCTGCTGGGTTTTCAATCTGAGTGATTGCTAATGGACGCATAACGATACCACCATGAATCTGAATATTTTCAAGATCAGGCATACGTTTTGCTAAAGCTTCGTCTAAAGCAACTGGAGTAGTAACACACCATCCATATTCCAGACGATCTCCGGATTTTACGACTTTGACAGCTTCATCAGCAGTTGTTAATTTTTTTTGATATTCTTGCGTGAATGACATAATAAGTCCTCCTAAAAATAAATTCCATGAAACGATAGTTTCATTGTTAACACACTAGTTATATTCTAACATTTTGTATCAGTAAGTACAAGAGAAAACGTTAAAAAATTATCAAAGCAGTTTAAATATTTGATGAAAAATTGATTTTATAAAAGTACAAAAAAAGTGTAGTTATTTTACAAAGATTGTACTATAATATGAAATTGTATTTAGGAGGGATAAAACAAATGGAAAATAAAAAACTGACGTGGAAACATTACCTTGGAATCGCAGTTGTTGCGGTACTGGTAATTTATTTAGTGATTGGTTTTAGTTTCAGTAATAAATTCTTCTGGGGAACTAAGATCAATGGAATGAATGTTGCTGGCAAGACAGCGGATCAAGTGATTGAGATGTTTGATAAGAAAGCAAATGACTATTCATTAACGATCAAGGAAAGAAAAGACAAGACAGAGACATTAACAAGTGATCAGCTCAGAACAAAGTTTGAAGGTGCTGATGAGATTAAACAGATTAAGGAAGATCAGGGATCTTTTGGATGGATCAAGGGCTTATTTGGTTCAGAACATTATGATAATGTGACAATGTATTCATATGATACAAGGTCTTTCACAAAAGCCTATAAGAAACTGGATGCATTTAACAACAAGAAGATGATCAAGATCGCAAATGCAAAACCAGTATACAAAGATGGCAAATTCGAGATTCAGAAAGAAGAAGAAGGAACAGAACTTAAAAAAGATGTAGCAGCTAAGAAGATTGGAGAAGCAGTGAAAGATGGTCTTTCTACTATCTCACTGGATAAAGAAAACTGCTATGATAATCCAGAGTATACTTCTGACAATGATAAATTGATCAATCTGACAAAAGATATGAACAAAAAATTAAAAGGAAGTATTACATATAAATTTGGAAAACAAGTGGTAGTTCTTGATAAGAATACATATAGCAGCTGGTTGAAGATCAAGAAAGACTATTCAGGATATACAGTAGATAAAAATGCCATGGAAAACTGGTATTGAAATTCATGTACAAATATAATACACAGTATGGATGGCACAAGTTTAAGACACATGATGGACGTACAAAGAAGATTTACGGTGGACCTTATGGATGGCGTATCAGCAAGGACAAAGAAATGACTTCTGTGAAGAAGATGTTAGCAAATGGAACAACAGAGACACGAGAGCCATACTGGAGAGAAAAAGGAAAAGTTTACGATGGTGTCAATGGGGATATCGGAGATACTTATGTAGAAGTAGATATGGGAGCACAGACGGTTTACTATTTCAAAAAAGGAAAACTTAAATTCGCAACATCCTGTGTTACAGGTAAGATGACAGCAGACCGTAAGACACCGGAGTGTGTTGCATATATCCTTTATAAACAGCCAAGTGCAACATTAAGTGGACAGGGATACAGTTCTGATGTTAAATACTGGATGCCATTCATTGGAAATGTAGGTTTTCATTCTGCACCATGGAGAGGTTCTTTTGGAGGAAGCGAATATATATCCAATGGATCTCATGGATGTGTCAATCTTCCAACATATGCTGCGGCTACATTATACAAACTTGTAAGTCAGGGAGACCCGGTTGTAACATATTATTAAATAGGAACCAAAGAAATGAGAATTACTATGACAGACTGGATTCATCGAGTGCTAGATGAATATATCAAAGAAGGAGACTGCTGTATTGATGCAACGATGGGAAAAGGTGGAGACACCTATTATTTGTGCAGCAAAACAGGAGAAAGCGGAAAAGTCTACGCCTTTGATGTGCAGGCAGATGCATTAAGACAGACCAGAGAAAAACTGGATAAACATAAAATGAATGCAGAACTGATTTTAGATGGCCATGAGCATATGAAAGAATACGTCAAAGAGATGGCAGTATCTTGTATTATGTTCAATCTTGGGTATCTTCCAGGTGGGGACCATCATCTTGCGACAAAGACCAACACGACGATTCAGGCAGTTGAAGCAGGACTTGGGATGCTAAAGACAGGTGGGATTATGAGCATCTGTATTTACAGTGGCGGTGACAGTGGTTTTGAAGAACGTGATGGGGTGCTAGAATACCTAAGCCAGCTAGATGACCGTAAGTATTTTATTGCAAGACAGGACTTCCCCAATAAGAAAAATAATCCGCCAATGCCGGTATTTATCATAAAATTATAATAAAGAGACAATGGATTCCATATACTTGTATTAAATTGAACCTTAAAGTAAGCAAAAAAGAAGGGTACAGGATATGAAAACCATTGTTTCTGTTTTTTATATGTGATAATATGCAGTATACAGATATATGCAGTGTCAGCAGAAGAAATAAACTTAAATGCAAAGGCAGCTGTGATCATGGATGCTGAAAGTGGGAAAATCCTCTATGAGAAATCCAAAGATCAAAAAATGCCGAATGCCAGTACAACAAAGATTTTAACATGTTTATATATTTTAAAGCACTGTGATCTTGATCAGATGGCAGAAGTTTCAAAGAATGCAGCGATGCAGCCGAAAGTAAGATTAGGGGTGAGAGAAGGGGAAAAGTATAAAGTCAAAGATCTGCTCTACGGATTAATGTTAGAGTCCTATAATGATTGTGCAGTTGTATTAGCAGAACATGCAGAAGGAAGTGTGGAAAAATTTGAAAAAAAGAATGAATCAGATGGCAGAAAATCTAGGTACTTTGAATACCCATTTTGTAACACCAAATGGTCTGGATGGTATAGATAAGAAAGGAAGGCATGAAACGACAGCACAGGATCTGGCAAAGATCATGGCGCGATGTATTAAGAATCAGCAATTTCTTGAAATCACGCAGACAAAACAATATACATTTACAGATGGCAGCAGAAAGAGAAGATTTATCTGCAATAATCACAATGCCTTGTTATCCAGCATGCAAGGAGTGATTTCTGGGAAGACAGGATACACTTCAAAAGCAGGATATTGCTATGTGGGGGCTGTAAAGCAGAAGAACATGACGATGACATTTTCTGTTCTTGCCAGTGGGTGGCCGCCGCACAAGACCTATAAATGGAAGGATGTAAGGAAACTGGTTCAATACGCCACAGATCATTACGAGAGACGAGAGATCATTGCAGATACAAGCAAGATCAAAGAAATAAGTATAAAGAATGGTCTTAAAGAAAAAGTCTTGCTGAAAACAGGAAATCTCAAGGCAGCATTTCTGGTAAAGAAGACAGATAAGATAAAGATTGAGAGTATCTTACCCTCTTTCATTGATGCACCCGTGAAAGAAGGACAGAAAGTCGGGGAGATCAAATATCTTATCAATGGAAAAAGTCAAAAGAGCGTTCCAATCTACGCAAAGCAAAGCGTAAAACAAAAAGACTACTGGTATTATTTTGAGAAAATAATTCAAAGATTTACGCTGATAGCCTAATGTGCTATGATAAAACAGATAAGAAAACAAGGGAGGCGAAACAATGCTGTTTTTAGAATATCCAAAATGCAGTACCTGCAAGAAGGCAAAGAAATGGTTGGATGAACAAGATATATCTTACGAAGACCGTCATGTCATTGAAGACAACCCAACGGTCGAAGAGTTAAAAGACTGGCACGAAAGAAGCGGATTGCCACTGAAGCGATTTTTTAACACAAGCGGTATGAAATATCGTGAGTTAGGGTTAAAAGACAAATTGCCAGAGATGTCAGAAGAAGAACAATACGAACTGCTTGCAACCGACGGAATGTTAGTAAAACGCCCACTGGTTGTAGGAGATGATTTTGTGTTGATCGGGTTTAAAGAAGCACTATGGAAGGAGACATTAGCATGAATCGAGAAAATGCATGGACAACATATGAAGAAGCAGATATCAAGGCATTAGAAGGACTTTGCAAGGAATACAAAGATTTCTTATCCAATGGAAAGACAGAACGTGAATGTGTAGCACAGTCGATCGAATTGGCAAAGAAAGCTGGATATCAGGATTTAGAAGAACTGATCAAAAACAAGACACCATTAAAAGCGGGTAACAAAGTATACCGCACATGGATGGAAAAAACGATCGCATTATTCCAGATCGGAGAAGATGCGATTGAAGATGGATTAAATATCTTAGGAGCACACATCGACTCACCAAGACTGGATCTTAAACAGAATCCATTATACGAAGACACAGAGATGGCATTATTAGACACCCACTATTACGGTGGAGTTAAGAAATATCAATGGGTTACACTTCCAATGGCATTACACGGTGTTGTTGTGAAGAAAGACGGAACAAAAGTCAATATCTGTATCGGTGAAAAAGATGAAGATCCAGTAGTGGGAATCACAGACCTTTTAATTCATTTATCAGGAAAACAGATGCAGAAGAAAGGAAATGTGATCGTAGAAGGAGAAGATCTTAACGTCCTGATCGGAAGCAAACCATTAAAAGGCGAAGAAAAAGAAGCAGTCAAGAAACAGTTGTTACAGTTATTCGATGAAGAATATGGAATCGAGGAAGAAGATTTCTTATCCGCAGAGATCGAAGTCGTACCAGCTGGAAAAGCAAGAGACTTTGGATTAGACCGCAGTATGATCATGTCTTATGGACAAGATGACAGAGTCTGTGCATATACATCCTTAGCAGCTATGTTAAATGTAGAAGCACCAAAGAGAACATCTTGTTGCATCTTAGTAGACAAAGAAGAAATAGGAAGTGTTGGAGCAACAGGAATGCACTCCAGATTCTTTGAAAATACAGTTGCAGAAATCTTAGCTTTAACAGGAAATTATAATGATCTGAGGCTTAGAAGAACGCTGCAGAATTCTTACATGTTATCATCTGATGTAAGTGCAGCTTTCGATCCAAACTATCCAAGTGTAATGGAGAAGAAAAACTGTGCATATTTCGGAAAAGGATTAGTATTAAACAAATACACTGGAGCCAGAGGAAAATCAGGGTCAAATGATGCAAACCCAGAATATATCGCTCAGTTAAGAAAGATCTTTGATGAAGCAAAAGTAGCCTTCCAGACAGCTGAACTTGGAAAAGTTGACGAAGGAGGCGGAGGAACGATCGCCTACATTCCTGCTGCATACAGCATGAACGTCATCGACTGCGGAGTTGCAGTGTTAAGCATGCATGCACCATGGGAGATCACAAGCAAATCCGATATCTATGAAGTGGAAAAAGGATATGAAGCATTTTTGAAAAACTGCAGATAAGATTTGAAAAATTGCAGGAAAATATAGCATCATAATAAAAGAAGCAGATTCAAGTAGTGATCGGGGAATTGAATCCCGGCCAAACGCTTGGATTTGCTTCTTTTTATAAAAATACCTAAAACATAGAATATCCTTTAATATACTATTTCGCAGGAATAATCTCAATCCAATATCCATCTGGATCATTAATAAAATAAATCCCCATATCATGATTCTCAAAACAAATACACCCCATTTTCTCATGGAGTGCGTGTGCTTTGTCAAAATCATCTGCAGTCAAAGCCAGATGGAACTCTTCATCCCCAAGATTATAAGGTTCTTTCTGGTCACGCATCCAAGTAAGTTCTAATAAGAAATCAGAAGATCCATCCCCAAGATAAACGATTTTAAAACTTCCGTCGGAAGCATCCTTTTCACGAACTACATCAAGTCCGAGAGCTTCTTTATAAAACTCCAAACTTTTCTCAAGATTTAAAAACGTTAAAATTAAAGTGATTAAATTGAAACATATGTACATCCTTTCTTACAATTCTTAAGTTTTTTTTTAAAATTATAATAACAACAAATTTACGTGTTTACAAGAACAAAAATGCAAAGATATAATGATAAGAAGAATAAACGAAAAGGAAGGAGCAACATGAAAACATTTCGATTAAGATGTAAAAAAACTTTGTGCAGTGGTATTAATGATCGTGACAGCATTTGGATTCTCATTTGCAACACCAAAGACTGCACAAGCGGCCAATACAAAGTATTGGATCAAAGTCAACAAACAGGCCAATGTAGCAACCGTATACCAGTTAAAGAATGGAACATACAAACCGATCAAAGCATTTCTGGTATCTTGTGGAGGGGCTAATACACCAGCAGGTACATTTTATACACCAGCCAAGTACCGCTGGCAGACACTAATGGGACCAAGTTATGGGCAGTATTGTACAAGAGTCCATGGAGGAGTCTTATTCCATTCCGTGTGGTATTATGAAAAGAATCCTTCAACACAGTCTACGGTTCAGTTTAATAAACTTGGACAGACTGCATCTCATGGATGTATCCGTTTATCAGTAGGAGATGCAAAGTGGATCTATGATAATTGTGCATTAGGAACGAAAGTTACTGTATATAGCAGCAGTAATCCTGGACCTTTAGGAAAACCAAAAGGGATCAAGGTATCTACAGCAAGAAGACAGTATTGGGATCCAACAGATCCAAGCAAGAAGAACCCATACCGTAAACAGAAAGCTACATTGACAGTAGCTAAGAAGAAAGCTAAAACAGCAGAATATGGAACTTCTTATAACGTAAAATCAGGAGTTACAGCCAAAGACAAGATCACAAAGAAGAGCTTAACAAAGAACATTACATATACAACAACAAAATATGTAAAAGGTAAATACAGAAAAGCAAAATTTTCAACAAAATCTTTAGGAACATATCGTATTAAGTATACAGTGAAATCTTCTTTAGGAGTTAAAACAACAAAGACGATGGTTGTAAGAGTTGTTGATACATTAGCACCAGTGATCACAGCAAAGAACCGTACAGTGAAAGTTAATACAGCAAACGCGGTAACAGGTGTAACAGCGAAGATGAGAAGTGGAGCTAACAGAACAAGTGCAATGACAGTGAAGATCAAAGCACCTGGAGCATCTGCTTACACAACTTATACATATGCAAAAGCCAAAGCATATAAGTTTAGTAAACCTGGACAATATGCGGTACAGTACAGTGTGAAGAATACAAACAAACCATATAGAGCAGCAACAAAGAAGATTATGATCACGGTAACAGGAAATGTAAATGCCCAGATCAATACATCTGCTGAAATTGTAACAGTACCAGCAGCAAGTACAGATCAGACAGTGATCAATGCAGTTCGTGCAGTTGTAACAATCAATGATAATGGAACGGTTGTGGCAGGAACGAATACAACAGTTACAGTTGTTCTAGTCAAAGATCAGGCAGGAACAGTCACAGCAGCGAATGTTTCTTACAAAGGTAAGAATGGAGTGACAGTGACAAAACAGATCAAAGTTCAGTTTGAACAGGCAACAACAGGAACGACAGAACAGCAAACAACATCAACAGAGTCAACAGCACAGCCACAGCAGTAAGGAATCTTAAAAAGAAGGATGTTATTTTAACGATACATTCTTCTTTTTTTCGAAGTTTTTTGACGGGAGAGTTGACACGGCATTTCAGTATGATAAAATAAATAAGATTAAAGAATTTATCAGCTGTTTTCACAAAGCATAGAAAGAAGACGGCCAGAGATAGATACGGCTAGGAGGAATAAAATATGGCAACACCTTATAACCATAAGGCAATCGAACAAAAGTGGAGAAAACACTGGCAGGAACATCCTGTCAATGTAAATGACGGTAAGAAACCTAAATATTACTGTTTAGATATGTTTCCATATCCATCAGGAAGTGGCCTTCATGTAGGACATTGGAGAGGATATGTGATCAGTGATGTATGGAGCCGTTACAAATTATTAAATGGATACTATGTCATTCATCCAATGGGATGGGATGCATTTGGACTTCCAGCAGAAAACTATGCGATCAAGATGGGAACACATCCTCGTATTTCTACAGAAGCCAATATTAAGAATATCAAACGCCAGATCAATGAGATTTCCGCAATCTATGACTGGGATATGGAAGTTAACACAACAGACCCAGAATTCTACAAATGGACACAGTGGATCTTCGTAAAGATGTTCAAGAAAGGCCTTGCATACGAGAAACAGATGCCGATCAACTGGTGTCCATCATGTAAGACAGGACTTGCGAATGAAGAAGTAGTAAATGGTAAGTGTGAACGCTGCGGTGCAGACGTAACCAAGAAGAACTTAAGACAGTGGATGTTAAAGATCACAGCATATGCAGATCGTTTGTTAGCTGATCTTGATAAACTTGACTGGCCAGAGAAAGTTAAGAAGATGCAGGCAGAGTGGATCGGTAAGAGCCACGGTGCAGAAGTTAACTTCAAAGTTGATGGAAGAGATGATGAGATCACAGTTTATACAACTCGTCCAGATACATTACACGGAGCAACATTTATGGTATTAGCTCCAGAACATGAATTAGCGAAAGATCTTGCAACAGATGAGACAAGAGAAGCAGTAGAAGAATATATCTATCAGGCATCCCTAAAATCATCTGTAGACCGTATGCAGGATAAAGAAAAGACAGGTGTATTTACAGGAAGCTATGCGATCAACCCGATCAATGGAGCAAAAGTACCAATCTGGTTATCTGATTATGTACTTGCAGATTACGGTACAGGAGCGATCATGTGTGTACCAGCGCATGATGACCGTGACTTTGAATTTGCTAAGAAGTTTGACATTCCGATCATTCAGGTTATCGCTAAAGATGGTAAAGAGATTGAGAACATGGAAGAAGCTTACACAGAAGCATCTGGTATCATGATCAATTCCGGAGACTGGAATGGAAAAGAATCTTCTGAATTAAAAGAAGAAGCACCAAAGATCATCGAAGAGATGGGAATCGGTAAGAAGACAACAAACTATAAGTTACGTGACTGGGTATTCAGTCGTCAGCGTTACTGGGGTGAACCAATTCCTATCGTTCATTGCCCAGACTGTGGAGCAGTTCCAGTACCAGAAGAAGAATTACCATTGACATTACCAGAAGTTGAGAAATACGAACCAACAGGAACAGGAGAATCTCCATTAGCAGACATCGAAGACTGGGTAAACTGTAAGTGTCCTGTATGTGGTAAGGATGCGAAACGTGAGACAAACACAATGCCTCAGTGGCAGGATCATCATGGTATTTCTTAAGATACATCGATAACAAGAATAATGAAGAATTAGTATCTAGAGAGAAAGCAGACAAATACTTACCAGTAGATATGTATATCGGTGGAGTAGAACATGCTGTATTGCATCTGTTATATTCAAGATTCTACACAAAATTCTTATGTGACATCGGAGTGATCGACTTTGATGAACCATTCCACAAACTGTTCAACCAGGGAATGATCACAGGTAAGAACGGTATCAAGATGAGTAAGTCCAAAGGAAATGTCGTATCCCCAGATGATCTTGTAAGAGATTATGGATGTGACTCCTTAAGAATGTACGAACTGTTCGTTGGACCACCAGAATTAGATGCTGAATGGGATGAAAGCGGTATCGATGGAGTGCATAGATTCTTAACAAGATTCTACAAACTTATCATGGATCAGAAAGACAAAGGTGTAGAAGCTGATAAAGAATTATTAAAAGTACGTCATAAACTGATCTACGATATCACAACACGTTTAAATAACTTCAGCTTGAATACAGTTGTGAGTGGATTTATGGAATATACCAATACATTAACAGCAATGGCTAAGAAATCTGGAGTTGACAAAGAAACTTTAGAGACAGCAATTGTATTACTCGCACCATTTGCACCACATATTGCAGAAGAATTATGGGAAGCAATGGGACATGAGGACAGCGTATTTGCTCAGACATGGCCAACATATGATGAAGAAGCTATGAAAGAGGATGAAGTAGAGATCGTTGTTCAGATCAATGGTAAAGTAAAAGGAAAACTTGTCATCGGTGCAGAAGAAGACAAAGATTCTGTTCTTGCGAAAGCTAAGGAAGTTCTTGGAGATAAATTAAACGGTAATATCGTGAAAGAAATTTATGTACCAGGAAGAATTGTAAATATCGTTCAGAAATAGAATAATAAAATGGCGCAGATAACGATAACAGTGTCTGCGTCGTTTTTTTCTCAAGATCAGTAAGGATATATGAAGATCAGAAAGGCTAAAACATGTATACATTTGACAGCAGAATCCGATACAGTGAAATAGACAGAAGTGGCAGACTAATCAATTCCGGCAGTGGTTGTATTATTTCCAGGACTGCATGCATTTCAGTCTGAAGAACTTGGTG